>TARA_R110000744_G_scaffold26942_4_pt1 | contig 13478 bp, 6 predicted proteins | sample TARA_R110000744 | Tara Oceans TARA_R110000744 (sample SAMEA4398083) | marine metagenome | biome: Polar Biome; feature: [DCM] deep chlorophyll maximum layer (ENVO:01000326); material: water (ENVO:00002006), including particulate matter (ENVO:01000060) such as... | depth 36 m | reverse complement strand
AAAGTGGACTTGCGTGTTAGAGTCTTGTCTGCTATTGATGGTATCTCAGAGAGAGCCGCACATGATTTACTCAAAGAGTTTGGGTCAATCCCACGACTCTTACGCTCACGAACCAGTCAGCGTAAACTCATGGATATAGAAGGCGTTGGTAGGAAGAGAGCCAAGGCTATACTATCCCTACGAGAACGCTATCCTGACCAGCCTGAATCAAGCACTGAATGAGTAACTTTGTGCTTCTGCTGTGCCTGACACGCTTGTTATATCCGATTCAATTTGTACATTATGTAGTACTAATGAGGCGTATTGTGCTGTATCAGGAGAAGTACCAGCCTCACGACCAATAGTTACTTTAATTGTGTTATTAGGCACATCTAAACCTATTAAATTATTTGAAAACAAACTAATAAATCTATTAGTACCACTATTTAGTTGCACAACTTCTTCTATGGAGGAACCTGTTTCGACACATTCAACTTTGACTGTTACTGCGGCCACTCCATTATCTATGTCAAGAGTATAACGACCCGTAACCACAATACTTGGATTTATCACATTAGTTGGTACTCTTGATGTAATAGCAAAGGCGGTATAGGCTTTGGCTGCATCAGAAGCACCAGCAAAAGACATACCATCGTCACCCATAACTGCATCACCAGCAATAGGTGTAATAAAAGAATCAATACCTTCTATAGCACTACTACTTCTTGGGGACTGAGACGGCTTTCTCTGCCCTAGAACCGAGAATGTACCCCCTGTTATACTATCTGTATTAAAGTCCATAGTACCCTTAATGTTATTGTTTAGACCTTGACCTACATTGTTAGCATTTAGAATTGTAGGGGAGTTACTGCTCATACTTGTACCTATTGGGTTGCCACCGGCTCCGGCTAGTGATATTGGGTTAAACTGACTACCTTGAGTAGTACCAGCCTCAATAGCACCAAAGCCACCGACGAAACCAAATCCTCCCTGAGAAGGCCAGCCACCTTGACCGGCTCCGGGGTCAAGAGGAACTCCACCCGGAGTTCCGCCGACAGGAGGGGGTACAGGTTTCCACGGCCCTTGCTCATTACCACCGGTATTAAAGAATGACATTAAGTTTTTAGCACTACGACTAATATCTCTTTCTAATGTAAACCCAAGAGTTTCCTTAATACCACTGACACTCCAACCTACGCTCTTGATACCTAATACTTCTGCATTGATTCCCATAGCCGCATCGGTGTATATGAGATTAGTTGCTGCATGGAAATTAATATCATCAGTAATTTCAAGTCGAGGAGCATACCATTCGGTTCTATCTCCCCAATAATCAACATTTGCATTAATCTTACGCATACCTAATGGGAATATACTACTTGTGTTGAGTGTACTGTGAGTTTTACCCGCATATGAGTTACCATTACGAGTGTAGTTACTGGCTGGACACCTCTGTCTAACAAGTGCTTTTAGGTACTCGTAGTTTAGAGACACTATCATTTTCTCCCCAGCATAACCAGTCCAATAAGTTGAAGGTATATCCATTTCGTAATATCCGTTAGCATCAAACTGAAGGCTTGTTATACTGCGAGATGTAGGTGCAAAGGTATTATCTACCCAATCATAGTCTATTAGGGATAACCTAAACTCTAAGTTATCATAACCTACATCTGCACCCAAGGTATCAACAATGTCTATTACCATGCGAAGCCTACCGTCAGCATTAATTTTACCGGACGCTGCGGTTTTTTGTGTAGACTTTGGCATATTACGGGGTATGTGTACTACTTGTACCGCATAAGATATTGAGTTTGAACCATACCACCAATAATTATTGTTAAATGCAACCTGATTACTACCGGGTCTTCCACAATCTCCATCCCTTCCATCAAGCGCAGATACCATGCCGGGGAATAGATTACCTCCCCATAAACTATTCCAAGCCCAATTCTTATCAATAACAGAAGTCGGTCCCGAAGTTGAATAAGAATAAGGTATGGTCCTTGATTGGTCAGCAATATAACCATATCTTGCCCCACTAATCATATTACTATTAGTACCCATGATTGTATTATCTGCATCTATTCTTATAATCTTTGCACTAATACTTAGTGGTGCTAATTTTCTCTTTTCATATTGACCCTTGGCATATTCAGTCGCTTCTGCGGTTGAAGTAATTTCAGGTACTTCTAGTATTTCCCATCGAGGACTTGTGCCAAGACTTGCACTAGGATAGTCAACATAACTACCGTTCCCTGCATAAAATACTCTAACATTACTAATCTGTTCGCTGTTACTTGTAGTCATGTTAGATACTGATAGATTAGTATTATTAAAAGTGTAACCAGTACTATAATTTGGTCTAAATGCTGGCTTCCCATCTCTTGACATTAACCATGAGAATACTTTACGAACTCCATTTTCACCAAGACCACTTTTTTCCTGTGTTGATTGATATATACTGGCATAGGATTCATTCCTACAGTCATTAACTCCTCCGTAATTGTCAATGCGTGAAGCCCTTCTCCATCGACCACCAGCCCCCCCTGCTAGAGAGGTTGTTCTTGGTATTTTGAAGGTAACTGGTGATGCACCTGTGTCACTGACAACATAGTCCTGACTACCGGTAGCAAAGCCGAGTGTAGGGGATGATAAAATAGTAACTGTCTCTCCCCCCGCCAAACCGTGTGGGTTATTAGTAGTAACTATACTAAAACCACCGGAAGGTGCTGCTATGCCGGATATGTAACCACCCTGACCGGGGAAACCTGCTCCCGAAGGGTCTATGTAATGGTTATACACTGTTGCCATATTACTTGTAACTGGCACTGTCCCTATGTCGGGAATACCTTTGACACTTGACTGAGATAACCAATTTTTATTTAGACAATCGGTATAAGCAACTCTTATTTTATCAGAATCATTCCATGTACCAGTGCCTTTGCTTTCTATAAAGCCACTTAGGGACATTAATAATCTCATAGGGAATATGTTAGCCAATCCCGACCTAACTAGAATATCAGTATAAGTGTTTGCGCTTTGAGTATTAGGCGTAGCATCATCCTCAGACACATTATTTATGGATATTGTGTTTGTATTTGTTCCACATATTGCATTAAAGTATGTCAGGTATTCGGCATTATTTTCTAATGGACGAAGTTGGTGAAGCGGGTCGCCAGCATCAATCCTACCTGAAGTAGACCCTCCTATCTGAACACACCCTTCAAGTTGAGGGGGAGTGGTGCTAGTATTAACTGCTGTAAACTCGAAGATTTCACCTGCACTGAACCCTGTTAAGCCAAAGAAAGTTGTGGCAGTAGATAAAAGTCCGGGTGCCACCCATCCGGTAGCACTGGTAATTTTAATAACACCCGCAGCCGAACCCGAACCTGTTACGGGAAAAGAGGTAGTATGGCATGTGGTTTGTACGCCATCATCAAAATACTCACTACCTGTTTGACTGTAACCGCTACCATCCCACTCACCAATCGCTGTAGTGCCGGGAACAGGAACCCCTAAATCAAATAATGCTCTTGAATAGTAAGTGTTTTTTAACTCCCAATGACATGTACCTGCACTAATAGTTGGTATTGATGCGGCAGTAGTTTTTATCGTGAAAACTGCCCAAGGTCCAACCTTATTAGTTCCCGACCCTCCAATAGTACCAACATTTATTATATCTTCAACTATATACTCACCATCTAAATTAGTAGTAGTAGTACCAGCAAAGTTACTAAGAGTTACCTTGTGCCCTACTCTAACTTCGGTACCGGGTGTAATATCCCCACCATTATAACCTGACCTTAAATCAATACAAAATTGGTTTTCCTCCATATTACCAAGCGGTCTGTTTGTGCCTGAGCCATCTAAGTAAGTATATGGTAGAACCTGTAGGCCAGCAAGCGATGGAGTTCCGGAGGGCGGGGCAAATGTAATTTTAGGTACTTTACCACGCAATAATGCGTGGAATATCTTTTTCTTTTTCTCAGAGGTTAGGGATATTACAACTGAGTCAGACAAAAGCCTATTAGTTTTTCCAGTTTTTAGTGGTATTCCTGACGCTGTTGCTACATTGTGTATGATAGGTGCCTCGTCGTTAAATTGCATAATCTCATCACCGGCTTTTATGTCCGAAGCAAGAGTAGTAGTATTGTTTAGAAGGTATTTATAATTAGAAGTCCATAAGAAAGGACTACTTGCGCTAGCACTCAAAGTATCTTGATTAAAATTATTGTAAGCACATATGGCTTCTGCCCAATAATTATCAACAAGAACAGGGAAACCTTCTGTCTCAGTTAGGAAATCCCCTACTTCTTTACGACCACCGGAGGCTTGACCTGCTCTACCATTATTGCTTGTAGTATTTAGGTTAAAAAACTTAGATGTATCTATGATAACAAAGGCACCTGCTTTACCTTCCCAAGTATGGTACTTATTGTTAGATTCTGAATTGGACCCTCCTGATACAGCGGACCAAGGATTACCTGTTAGTGGGTCAGCCGTAGCATCCATGCTCCACAAATCAATATCCTCACCCAAATTAAGGTCAACAAAGTTAGTCCTCTCCTGTGTAACAGATACATTAGTTTCAGATATACCTAGTGATAAATTATAATTTCCTGAATAGGGCATTAACAAACCAAACTTTTTATTTCTTGTTGAAGCATCGGCGTTAGCGTTACCATCATTTCTCATATCAGCCCAAAGAATCCATATGTGTTTGAAATCATCATCAATGTTTCTAATTCTAAGGGTACTGCCTGTTGCATGGTCCCTCTGTAAAAAGTTAGTTGTGGGTATTGTTAATGTTGCGCCACCATAACCTATTGTTGAACTACCAAGAGTACCTATTTCTCTTGCAGTAAGGTTGGTGGGGGATATTTGAATATAAGAGGTGTTAAGATTTTTTGTTTTATAACCATCTTCTCCCGAAGGTATAGCCGCCGAAGTTATGTTTGTATAAATAGAATGTCTATGCAAAGTCCCGTTGGCTCGACATAGTACATAATTTACATACGGGGTGCCGTTAATAGTTGACCTTATACTTGGGAAGTTAAACTTTTTAACTTGCCAAATACCATTCATACTACTTTCATTACCATAAGTACTGTCACTTAATCCACTAAGATTAATATATGCTCCATCACTAATTCCTAACGATGCCGCTACTTGAAATACAACAAATCCCTTAAATGTAACTCCAAAAACAGTTTCTACATAACTAGGTTTTTCCTGATAAAATCTGATATAATTAGGAGTAGTGTTGTTTGCTGATGCTATCGAAGTTGCTACTCCGTGGTCTATGAACCCATCATCGTTAATAATTTCAAACGATACATTAGTTGTATCTAGTAGGGGAGGTTGGTCTATGGTAATGGTAGTGCTTGAGCCTACTGTAAAGGCACTGGTAGTTAACGCATCTACTAAAACATCTTTTTTAATCTTACCAAACATATGACTGAACCAAGCCGATTTAGGCAAATCCTTTATCCACCTACTATGAAGTGAACGGTACTGCGCCGCAGTATTTCCACTTGTACCACTAATAGCGGTGTCCCAATCAGCATAGGGGTTATTCGGACCTATCTCATCTTCCGCATTATACATCTGAATAGGGTGAGCAGACGACCTTCTCATTCGACTATCTAAGTGGGGTTTCCATATCCCGTCGCCGTCAGTACCTTCGTCAAATCCAAGTGTAGCATTGGCAACACTAAGCGTATCGGCACCAAAGTAAAATACATTCAAATTATTCTGAGAGTCTGACCTATTGTATGCCACTTGGGTAGTATTGTCTCCCTCTCCACTACCACCTAACTCCCATGTAGGTATTGATTTATCCAAGTCGCCAAAGAAGTCACTTGCGGTTAATTTAATTGTAGGAGTTCTGCTATTGGCATCACTTGTGTAGGACATGCTTTTTAGTGTTCCTCGCCATATAGGTCTATCTATGTTATCTCTAAACAAAAGAACTGTTGAATCGGAATATGAATCTTGGTTAAAGAATGATAATAAAGAAAGTTGGGTATCATCATCAATTATCTTCATCGTTATGCTAGTGCTTGAATTAATAGTACTGTTAATTGAAAAATCAGGAACAGGTGGCATTTCAATAGTTGAAAGAGGGTAGTCGTTAAGTGGTCTAATCATACCTACTCTATCAATAAGAACGGTTAGTGCGTTAGAAGCATCCTTAGCATCTAGTTCCCAACCGTACATATCAGCCGCCTTAAACCTAACACCGGCTGCTGTATTACCTATCGCATTATTAGTTGATACTGATGCACCATTTTTAACAATGTCATATGTACCTGCGGTATAATTCATTATGAAATCATAATCATCCCATCTATTATTAGCCGTAGCGGCATGTGAATCACTCCAATTACCAAGACCAGCCAAACCACCATACGAATATCCGTCTGGAACTATTTCAAAATCAATAGCGGCTCTTGTGTAGCCAGTATCTCCACCAACAACTGATGTAAATGCAGTACCTTCACAGCCTATTCGTAATCTAATTTTTGCGCTACTACCATGTCTTGAGGAATATATGCGTATGGTAAATATATCACCGTCGCCTTTACTGTTTAGTGACCCATCGTATGATAAGATAGGGTCATAGGAACTTGAAGTAGTGTATGCTTCTATGCTAAGAAATGGTTTACCAGCCGGTGAAGTAATCGGATAAAGCCACGCCCTAGGCTGGCCTGATGAGGATGCGCCGTTCAAATCATTAGTAAACGGTACTTCGCCACTATATACTCCGGCTAAATGAGTTCTAACCATTTTGCCCGGACTTCTTGCGGCTGATGTATCAGGTAAACCAGCAGTAGCGGTTAGTGTTGTACCGGTGTTAGAGTCGGGAATGTATTGAGAATCACGACCAAAGGTGGAGTCGTTTGTACCTGTTGCTGCGTAGTATTTTTTGGAAGTATCATAACTATTACAGAACATCATGTAGCCTTCTACTGCTGCATAATTAGAATTGCTTGCGGTAGTTTCATAGGCTTTGGTTGAACCACCTACTATACCTGTACCTCCATCAAACTTCTGACGATTTGCAGTAGTTAATGAGTCGGGATATTGTAATTGTACCAATCCTTCGTACAGGGCAGTATCATCCCTTCTATTCTCATCAACACCTAGCCATTTATCAACACCGCTGTTGAAGGCATATCTAGTAGTAGTGGTTATGCCGGGATTGTTAAATTGGGCAGAGTCCCCGTCACCACGAACACACCAAGCATAAGCATATCTTGGATTTAGGGAGGCCCATCCATTAATAGGATTGCCTTGATGAGTTTTTGACGAGTGCCATATAAGACCAACACTATTCTGTTCATCAGGTAGTACTTTAGTTCCTATGAAATCATCGTAATATCCGGCTACCCAAAATGTATATTTTCTATCAACTGTTCTTGGCACTATCTCATCTCCACTAATACTAATCTATTGCTACTTCGCCGCCGTTTGCGGCATATTTTTCTAATACACTGATAATCTTTCTTGCCGCCGCTTCTTCATTAAAGAATCCGTGGAAGTTATTTGACATAATTATATCCATCTTATTGTACAAGACACCTACACCTTGCGAAATAACCTGCTTGTAAAGAGAACCAGTAACATTTCCATACTTGCCACCAAAGAATAACTCTTCTCTTGCACCAGCAAAGTTGTAGACAGTATCAGTTAAGTTTTCTATCTCTTGTGCGTACCCCGACGCTGCATTTGCGGTTTCGTCCATAGCCTCTCCGGTATCATTTATCCAGCCTAGCAATTGGTCCCTTTCTGTATCAGTAATTACTAAGTCATTTAGATTCTCAAATGATTTAGTAATGTTTTTGTCGTCAAATAACTCCTGTATTGCTTTTATTTCTTTCTTAGTTAACACACGACCTTTTTCCATCTCAGCAACTATCGAATTGACCGCCCCCTCAGCACCCTCCTCAATCAAAACCAACTTACTTAATAAACCAGCGTCCGTCAGATAATCTTCCGCCTCGTTATCGTCACTAAAGAAAGCAAATGCGCCAGTACTATACATTAGTGCAATATCTTCGTAAGCCCCCGCAAAACCTGTAACTTCATCCTTCAATGAACTAAGTCCTTCTTTCCACTCCTTCTTATTTGATATTGTTGCATTTTCATCTTGTATAGCGATAATGGTATGCAATAAATCTTCTGCACTACCTGCTGCTATCCTTTGTGATGCAGATAAATCTCCGTACACCTTATCTAAATCTTTTAGTACCCCTTTTGCTAAATCCACATTACCGACTAACTCACTTAATTCATAATTTTGTATTCCTACAGCATTAGCAAAGGCATCATCTTCAAATATAGTCTTTTGGTTTTCTATAGTACTTCTTGATGTGGCTATTCTTTGTTCAGCCTCGGCTAAATCACTCGCAGCCCTACCTGCTCTCTCAGTCTCTAAAGAATATGCTATCATCAGCGGTAGTGCTATACCAAGGCTAGTAATTAACAGACTGTTGTTTATGAATATATTTTTCAAATTAAGACCTAGATTTTTCATGGGACTGTTTGTTGCGACGCTTACACTATGCAAAGACCAAAACTCCATTGTCGCTTTGCTTAGTTGTTTACCTGCTGAAAATAAACCGGTGGATAGCATAGCAATACTACCAACTGCTCCTATTTTCCCACCACTCTCACCACCTATTGCACCAGCAAGTGCCGGTAATGCCACTGAAGCCATAGAAGTAAGAGCAAAGGTCATACGAGTAGCCGCTTCTTTGGATTTTACCATAGCCTGTCTATTTTTTTCCATATTATCATCAAACTTTTTAGCCAGTTTCCCGTCTAATTTTGAATCATTTCTCATCATTTCCCTTAGTTTTATTAGGTCTGCGGTAACATCACCTTCCTTTTTTAAGGTAATTATTATGGCTTCCTGAAGGTCTTTATATTCTTGGTCTGTTTCTGCTAGAGTATCAACTACACCTACTAACTCCATAACCATGTTCTTTTTATTTAGACGGTGCCCTGCGGCTATATTATCTAATTCATTAAGTCTTTGCATTATAGGTGCAGATTTAGCGGCCTCGCTGTTATGTAGCATCATACCCTTAACAATTTGACCTTCTGCTCCTATTTTTTTGTAATTCGCATCGTGTACAACTGCCGCCGCTGTCGCCGATATAGCCATATCATGTTCTTTTGACTGAGATAATTTCTCCATTACGGTTATTAATTCCTCTAAACCAAGTGCTTCTTGTGCTAACTTTTTATGTGTCTCATTAGCACCCTCATTACTTTGATGGTTTATTTGAACGATTTCTTTTAGACTATTGCTATACCCTTCAGCCGAGAAATCTAAATCTTTATAATCCATTTCTAAACTAGCAAGAGAACCTTGAAGACCGTCATACTGCTTCTGGAACATTGACATGCCCTGTGCGGCATCTTCCATAGAAAACGCACCTGAAGAACCAATTTTAGTGTCACCTAACTTCTTTTCACCACCTTCTCCTTGTAGCAATAAGTTCCTCCTCATATGCTCAGAGCCTATGCGCTGTAAAATGTTACTTTCTGATTCTAACAATGCTCCCTTTTCTTTAAGGTTAGTTATTTCTTCTGTGGATAGACTTGCCATTACTTCAGAATGATGTATCATCTGCCTACGCAACGCTCTCTCAGATGTGGCTTTTGTATTAGTGAAATCCTTAAACTCCTGTAACAAGTCCCTCTCCTTATACTTATTTTGTAAATCAAGTGAAATTAAATTAGATATTCTTTGATGTGTACTTGCACTTTTATCAAGAATGGTTAGGTTTTGTTGGTTTAGATTTGCTCTTTCTCTATCTGCGTGGTGTATGGCAATGTTTCCGTCTTTTATACTCTTAGTCAAAACATCTTCTCTTTGTAAATCACCGGACCTTACTACATCTAATGCTGCCATTTGTGCAGTCATTGCTTGACGGTGTTCTAAAATAGAGTTAACTGTTTGATGCTCATACCTAATAGCCTTCTGTACTTGTAATTGGTTTTCAGTTGCCCTAACCCCGTATTGTAAATATGTTGCTTGTTTGCTGTGTAGGTTTTCATTAGCAATAAGAATACCCTGCAAGTCCTTTTGAACCGATTCAAACATAGCAATACCAATACCCATAGATTGCATACCAAGTCCCATTTTGATAAATCCACCAGTTTGTTTTGAGTAGCCACTTATTCTTCCTAAAGTATTTAAGATATTTTGACCTGAGTCCCCACCAAAGGCGTTAGATAGTGAAACCCATGCTGATGTAGTATCGTTTGCGGCTTGTTGTTGACCAATTAAAAACGGTGTTAGGTTTCTACCTAATTCGGCAGACAAGTTTTCACCTTTAACTTTAGCAACTTCTAATTGATTAGCCAAGTCTTTTATAGCCTTTGCTGCCTGTTCTGCGGCAGAATCATAACCAGCCATACCATCAGCCGATAATTCTAAGAACCTGTCTTGATTTTCCATTAACTTGATGAAACGAACATAGTGTCTGTTTCCAGCAACGGTCTGCGCTATGTTCTGCTTTTGGCCGGAGGTAAAGTTTTTCCAACCTTTTTCTGAAAGGTCGGTCATTATGTCACGCATAGTAAGCAGGTTGCCATTTTCGTCTTTAATGGTGAAGCCCATCTCTTCCATTTTACTTGTAGCACCACCGATGTCACCACCAAGTCTAGCGTACATCATACGCAAGGCACGACCAGCAGCACCCTGTTCTTCACCTGCTTCGAGTAGGACTGCGGACATAGCCGCCATATCGTGAAATGACTCCCCTACTAATTCTCCCTGAGAAGCAAAGTTAGCCATAGTATGTACCAAATCACCTTCAAGAGCAACGGAACGGTTAGCGATTGTGTTTAGGGCATCTAAAGCATACGCCGCCTGTCTAGTTAGTATAGTTTTTTGGTGCATCAAATCTAGTGAAGCAAATTGCTCTCTATTATATGCACCATATAACACACCAGTCTGTTGTTGTAACTGCACTATACCTTTCATAGCCTCTTCAGAAGTTAAGTCAGATATTTGAGACAGGATTTCAGCCTGTCTTACTAAGAGTGGAATGTTTTCATTACCGATAATTTGCCCAACCTGTGCTGCCCTTGAACCTGCATCTAGTGCTTCTGCACCGACGATAGCATACGCTTCTCCTATTCCAATTAATTCTGTCTGCATAGCCGCAAGATTCTCAGGCGCACCGCTGTAAAACTTTTCAAACTCAACTGCGGCTTTACCAGTTTCCTGTGAGACTTCAATAAGGCTTCCTAAATATGTATCAATTGCTAGACTTAAACCCTCGACAGGTGCAAGCATAGCCTCGAATGCGTCAAGACTGACCGCTTTCATAACGGTCATAGCCGATTTATGGTCTTGAATTAATTTACGGGCGTTAAATCCAGCAACAATGTTAAAGAATACCTGCGAGGAACCAACTCTTGTCATGTTATCACCCCTTCTTAATTTCCACAGGTATGTTCTGTTGCTTTAATAATTCTACTACATCACCGTCAGTTATGTCACCAGTAGGGGGTTTGCCCCTATTTTGCTTAACCCGTTCCATCATGGTTTTGCCATCTTTTTTGGCACTACCTGACGCTTCTTTAACTTGGTCTTGCATATCGTTTAACACGGCAAGGTCGTATTCAAATAAGTACATTCCACCCTCCACAGTATATTTCATCAACAAATCGCTTGGTACGGCTCCTTTGTAAGATGAACATAATGCAGGGGCTACCTTGCCTAGAAGTCCAAAGGGATTGCGCCCTCGGGTTCCCCAATTCCTCTAACAAAGGAAAATATCTCCATCAAATCATCTTTGTCAAGCATGTTGACATCAAAACCTTCAGGAAGGCATGGGGGAATCATATCTCTCATTTGACTAGAGACATCTCCGCCGTTATTTTCAAGAGCAATCATAAACTCCTCTTGTTGCTCCTCAGTCCACTCCGCTTGGTCAAAGCCAAAGTGCTTAAAGTTACGGAATGTTTTGGCTAGTACGGTTTCAAACTTGAGTCGTTCCATGCCCGAGGCTTGGCGTACCCAAATCTTCTTGTTTCCTATTTCAAACTCTTTTTTTAGTATTGGCATTTTTCTCACTCTTCTCTACTTTACTTTTCTTTACTGGCTCTTTCTTTGCCTTTGTTGTCTTCTCTTTGACAACTGTTTTTACAACCGGCTCTATGACCGGTTCGTCGAGTTTCATTTCTTCCTTCTTGCGAAGTACTAAGGATTTAACTTTACCAATTATTTTTCCTATTGATTTCTGCATATTAATCACTGGTCCCCAAACATTACAATTGCTGTAATCTTATCGTTATACTTGTTTGGTATATAGTCAATACCAAACAAAAAATCGTTTACTGCTAGATTAGCCCTAAGCCAAGTCTGAACGGTAGTGTGGATTGTAGCCACAGTACCGCTTAGGTACTGTAAGGTTAATTTTGCTGGGTCTGCTACTGGTCCGCTTCCTGACATTCCAAATCACCTCAAACAGTGTCGTACTTTACTCCGACAGCAAAACTGGAGGATGCTGCGGAATGAGTTAATGTCATTTGGCTCATTACATTGTCTGTTACATCAACAAGAGCCACGAAGTTTAGGCTAAGTGTCTGAGTGTCACGGCCTGAAATGTTTGCTGTTGGTGCTTCCCATCGAACCTTACGAATACCTATTGCTAGGGTTTCGGTGCCGTTAGCAAGTACTAATTTGATTGCTGGGTCTGCTGCATCACCAGTGTACATCTTACCGGCGGCTGCTAGAAGCATATTATAAGTTGGAACGCTTGCGGTTTCGGTTCCGGTGAGGGGTGTGCGTGTGGAAGCGTCTGAAAACTCAACGGTTCCTGTGATTTCACGCATCTGTGGTTCAGGTTTGCGAATGTAGGTTTGATTACCAATAGAGCAAGCCGCATCAGTGTCAAGATTCATACCGAAATCCAAACTGATTGACTTAATCTTAGTTGACGCAACTCCGGCTGCACCTGCTTCTGAAAACTTAACTTCGCCGTCTGCGAAGTGGAATCCATCGAGTGCTGCACCGTTATACACTCGTGATACAAGTGCCGCAATTCCTGATTCACTCTTACCTGTAAAGTCAACGCTCATGGTTACATATTCACCGTGGGTACAATTTAGACCTAATCTAGTAATACACATACCTGTGTAAGTGTGTTCAAACTCTTCACGACCTACTTCTAGTGTGAAAGAAGGTAGAATGTTTGCTGCATTTTCTGTGAAACTGTGAATCCTATCAGAAGCACCAATAGTATAGCCCGCACCGGACCCGTAAATACCAAATATACATAGACCCAAAAAGTCGTCAGGTTGTGCTACGAAGTTTATTCCACCTTCGGAATACTCTTTGCCGTTAACGGACTTAGCAGCACCATATCGACTTACATCTGCTCGAGTTAGTAAATCAAATCTATATTGAACACTCTCATCATCAATTTCACCTGTTACGGGTGTGGCTGTGCCGGAGAGTGTACCGGCTGGTG
>TARA_R110000744_G_scaffold268534_1_pt1 | contig 13479 bp, 9 predicted proteins | sample TARA_R110000744 | Tara Oceans TARA_R110000744 (sample SAMEA4398083) | marine metagenome | biome: Polar Biome; feature: [DCM] deep chlorophyll maximum layer (ENVO:01000326); material: water (ENVO:00002006), including particulate matter (ENVO:01000060) such as... | depth 36 m | reverse complement strand
TAAAAATAAGATAGTATTTTAATAAAGGTCCTTACAAGGACCTTTTTTTATTCTACTAATTTACCACCATTTATGATGAGTAAAATAAAAATCATAGGAGCTAAAAAAGGAGCTTTTAATATATGTGTCATAACATAGAGTATGTACCATTTAGATGATGGAGAATCACCCCTCCTTCTTTCGAATTTCAAATAAGACTTACGAACACTATTTTCATTTAATGTTAGAAAAATAAACATTAGTATTTGGGAAATTATTAAGTAGGTGAGAATGGTTGTCATAGTTTTTTATTATTTTTAGTTTTTCGGTCCTTATATTAGTATACGGTTAATTTATTTAAAGGTTACTATAGTTGTATGAATTTTAATTTTGAGTGGTATCTAAAATTATAACCATTTATGTTTTCGTACGATTCCTGTACATAAATATTAATAACTTTATTAACTTCATCTAATACCTCGTACTGTATAGGTCTAGAAGACCCACCAATCAATAAATAACTGCCGGTTATAGTTTCGGTTACCGTAAGATTATTTTCAGTAACATTTAAACCATACGTATATGTGGAATCGTAATCCACCATGAATTCACCCATACCAGGTACGTTTTCAGGGAAAGACAAGGACCATACAGTACTATGTTTGGTGATGTCCTCAAATGAATACATAGGCCCACCATATCTAAGACTACTATTAGTTCCATTAATAAAATGAGACACTTCGTAGCTATCACTAATATCTAAATTTTCCATATACATCGTACCACCGACCAGTAACCAATCACCTTCGATAAAATCAATTTGGTTGTGTGTTACCACCACCTGGGTAGTCGGGTACGTACCATCACACTCTATTAGGGGATATTCTTTTTCACAAGAACATAAAATTAAAAGTAGTAATAGGTGGTATATGTTTTTCATACTACAAAGATAATGAATAAAAATCAATAAACCAAACTAATTTGGGGTTATATTTATATTATATGTCAAAAGAAATTATTATAACCAAAGAACAATTAAAAAGAATGGGAGGTCTGATAAAAGAAGATAAGACTATACGAGCTTATAGTTTTGATTGGGACGATAATATTCTTAAAATGCCTACAACGATTAAAATGTTGGTAAAAACTAATGATGGGTGGGAACCTACAGAAGTGGGTACGGAAGAGTTTGCGTTAATTAGAGATAATAAAAATTATAAATTAGCCGATGACGCTTTTGATAATTTCATAAGTGAGGAATCTTTTTTGGTTGACTTGGAGAAGGCTCTAAGTGCGGAAGCATTTGCACCATCATTTAGCAAATTCAAAGAGGCCTTAGTGTACGCGAACCCGATATCTATAATCACAGCGAGAGGACATAACCCAAGAGTACTAAGGAAGGGGATGGACTTAGTCATTTCTAGTACGTTTACCGAGGGTGAATTGAATACGATGTTAGATAATATACAACAATCATATCCCGAGTTAGAAGACGAATTACCCGAAGTTATATTAAAAAATTATCTAGACTCACAAGAATACCATACCGTAACATCAAAGATATTTACAGATAAGTTTGGGTTAGAGGGTGGTTCTGCCGCAAATCCAGAGGAAAATAAAAAAATAGCTTTAAGAGACTATGTAACTAAAATTGTTACACATGTGGAAAAATTAGTTAGTAGTAAACAAAATAAACTATCTATTGGTTTTAGTGATGATGATTTAGGTAATATAAATTCTATAATTCCTTTTATACGGGAAGTATTACAAGTAGAATTTCCACATGTTGATTTTGTGGTTTATGACACTTCTGAGGGTGGAATGAATAAAATAGTATTAAAACAGGTAAAGTAAAATTTTTTTTCATTCCTGATATATTTATAGATATAATAAAAAAGTAAAAACAAAAATTAAAAAAATATGGCTGACTTATTAATGAAAATGCCGATACCCTACGAACCAAAGAAAAAGAATAGGTTTATTCTTAGATTTGATTCTTCATTAGGCATTAATGAATGGTACGTAGAAAGTACTAGTAGACCAAACATAACTATAAATGCGGTAGAGGTACCATTTCTAAATACATCTACTTATGTAGCTGGTAGATTTACATGGAACACCATTAACGTTACATTTAGGGACCCTATAGGGCCATCAGCTTCCCAAGCACTAATGGAGTGGGTGAGATTGCATTCAGAGTCTGTGACTGGTAGAATGGGATATGCGGCTGGGTATAAGAAAAATATAGATTTAGAGATGTTAGACCCTACAGGTGTGGTGGTGGAAAAATGGATATTACAAGGAACATTCCTAACTGATGTTAATTTTGGGGATTTAGGGTATAGTGATGAAGGTTTAGCGACGATTACAGCTACATTAAGACCTGACCGTTGTATATTAGTTTACTAAACTAATCTTACATACAATAACAATAATAAAGTCGTGAGGCTTTATTATTTTGCTTTAAATCTATTTACTTTATTATAACTTATGTGAAAGCTTAATGCTGTAATAGCTAAATTAATAAGTTTTGGTTACAAGTAAAATATAAACTTATATATTTACAAATACAATAATTATATTAAATTATAAATAATGCAAGAGCAATTTGACACCATCCTCCCTTACGACATGGTTACCCTACCATCACAAGGTATTTTTTACAGTAACAATAAAAAGACTGTAAAGGTTACCTATTTAAACGCTTCAGATGAAAATTTATTAGCTTCACCATCGTTACAAAATAATGGTGAATTAGTTAATACTCTACTAGAAAGAAAAATACTAGATAAGGATATTAAAGTTAATGATATGCCAGAGTGTGATAAAGAGGCAATATTAGTGTTTTTACGTAATACCGCTTTCGGTTCCGACTACACAATAAAACTTACGGACCCAAAAACCAAAGAAGAATTTGAAACAACTATTGACCTATCTACCTTAAAAACTAATGATGTTGGAGTTGTACTGGACGAAAACAGTGAATTTGACCACTACTTAGAGATATCCAAGAAGAAAGTCAAACTATCTTTCCTTTCACCACAAGATGAAGAATACTTAAGAGATGTAGACAAAAAAAATAAGAAAAGTCCGATTAATCCATACATGACCAAACAATTAGAAAAGATGGTTAAAGAGATAGACGGAAATAGGGACCCAATGTCCATACACCAATTTATACAGACTATGCCGATAGTCGATTCGCAAAACATTAGAAAAGCTATAAGAGATAATGCACCAACATTAAACCTAAATGTGGACGTTATGACACCTTCTAATGATACAGCTACTGTTAGAATTTCATTCGGTATTGAATTTTTTCGTCCTTTCTACGGCATATAGGAATGCTCTGCTTCAAGAGTTCTATTACTTAATGAAACACCTTCATATCGCGTGGTCTGACCTACTAAATATGCCCACCTTCGAACGTCGTTTTTATGTGAACCATCTAACTAAAGAGTTTAGTGCACAAAATGATGCAAGAGAACAAGCAAAAAACAAAAGGTAAAACAGATTTTAACTATTTATAAATAAAGTATCATTTATGATTAGGTTGTTAAAACAGTTATTTATTGAAAGAAAGCTTTCCGGTTCGGAAGCTTATATAGCGTACCACCCAGAATTGGGTGTCCCTATAGGTATTTTTAACGTTAAAGACGAACCAACCCACCAATCCAGAGTAAACTCTATAAAAAAATACGGCAAGAAAGGTAATCCATTATCTTACCTAATCGCTAAAATATTGGGTATAGGTTCACCCATCCCTTCATATGCTATAACATTAAAAGATGCTAGTGGGGCGGATGTAAGGTTGGAAGACTTATTTAAGGACGCAGAATTTAAAACATTATTAAAATCTTCAGGGTATGTATCCTCAACCGATAAAGGTAGAACGGTAGATACATCTGGTGTGAGTGGTGATGTGTGGGAGACCATGCAAAAAATGTTACAAGAGAGGACACCTAGAAAAACTATAAGTTTGGGTGACATACAAGCAGTTTCAAAGGCGATTACTAACTTAAAATCTAATTATGCGTCACTTGGTGGCTTAACCGGTGTGGTAACCGATTCTATGGATATTATATTAGATATGTTAGCCCTTGAAGATACCATGAGGATTGACATATCCAAGACCATAGGTATGTCTAATGCTAGGTTGTTTGATACTATAGATGCGTTAACAGAAGCTAGTCTAGAAACCTCAAAATTTAATATTAATGCTAATGAGTTAGCAGAAACCTTTACAAAGATAACCAAAGCATCAGGGAGACAACTATATATACCTACTGAAGTTACTGCTAGAGCTACTTTATTAACTAAAACATTAGAAGGTTTTGATGCTGGTAAATTTGCTGATGCTTTTGATAGTATTGGTATGAGTTTAGGTGATGCGATAGGGGGTATCGACGAGACTGATAATAGCATGCAAGATGTTCTTAATACTGGTAGAAATATGGGTGTTGTTATGGAAACATTTTTAGGTAGTGTTGCCGATAATTTAAAATTGGTAAATACATATGGTTTTGAGAGAGGTGTTGAAGGGTTATCAGCGATGGTAGCAAGAGCTCAAACATTAGGACTTGACATAGGTAAAGTAGCTTCATTATCGGAAAAATTCTTAGACCCAGAGGGGGCAATTGATTTCGCAGCAAAAATGCAGGTAATTGGTGGTGCGGCTGGAGACCTGACAGACCCATTTAAATTGATGTATATGGCAACCAATGACTTGGAAGGTTTAGGTGAAGCTATAGCTAAAACAGCTGCTGGTGCTGCTACTTTTGATAAGGAAAAGGGGAAATTCGTTATATCACCAGAACAAAGAAGACAAATGATGGCCATGAAAGACGAACTAGGTATGTCCTACCAAGAATTGTCGGATTTAGCTATTAAGGCGGCTAGAGAAGCGGAAGTATTCAATCAAATAGGAGATTTTAGTGATATGCCTAAAGCCGACAAAGAATTACTAGCTTCTATGGCGGAAATTGGTAAGGGTGGTGAGGCTAAGGTAAGAATACCAGGAATAGAAGAAATGGTGGATGTAGCTAACGTAACGGATGGCCAAATGGAGTTATTAAGAAAAGAAGCAATGACTGATAGTGATATCTACGCACAACAACTTACAGAGGCCGAAAGAGCAAACCAATACCTATCGGCGGTTGAAGCGGGAATTAGGATAATGGTAAAGGATATGGGTGGTGGTGACGCTATGAGAGAGATGGGGCTTTCCCAACAACTGGCCGGAGCTATGCCTAAACTAACAGATGAAGATTTAAAAGTAATTAGAAGTGGTGATATGGATAAGATACAGGACATGATAACACTAAAAGGGAAAAACGCTAAGACTGAGACTGAAGCTGTATTCGTTAAATCATTAGAAGATTGGTTTGATAAAAAAGCGACAACTGGTAATGATTTTATATTAAATGATGATGGTATCTTAAATTTTAATAAAGACGATTTAATTATCGGAGGAACAAAATTGGACGCCGCTTTAGGTCGTGAAAATAGTGAAGGTGATATCATTAATAGAGTAAATAACATGAGTAATACACAAAATACAACGATGAGTGGTGGTAAGGGTATGGTAGAATTATCAGGTACATTAAAAATTGAAGGTAACGGGGAAACCGCTGATATTGATGTTAAGAGGTTATTAAACACATTAAGTAGTGGTGACCTACAAGCTTTAAGTATCAAGTTATCCAACGCTACTTAAGAACTATTTAAAATAACTAAATAATCTATTTATAATAAAACAATAAACATGTCAGTAGGTAAGAATACAAATATACAAAATCCGTACGGTCAAGGTAACTATGTTATTAGTACTAGTAGTACGGAAATTTTAAGGAAACATTTATTGGGTAAAAACTTACAAAGCTCTTATTTAGCTGATGGAAATCCTATACCCCCACCTTTCGGAGTCCAACCACCAGGGGATGAAGTGTATACTAATCAAACAATGTACAGTGTACCGGACCAACCTACAGTAGGGGAGGTTGGTGAAAGACCACAAGGTAAACTTTTTTTAGATAATAAATATGGACCTATAGATGGGTATAGTGACGTTAGAACTATAAATATTGAAAAATTATTACCTAGACTAGGGACAGAATACGTATCCTTAAATTCAACACAACCAAAAAACTTTGTTTCCTCGGAATATACACCATCGGAAATATTAGAAACAGTAATGATAACAAACGGTATTGTTAGCACACTAAACTCTAAAATATTAAATGATAGTCACCTAACAGAAATATCTAGTGGTTGGTTAAGGGAGAGTTTAGCTGAAATGCAAAAACAAAATCTAAAGGGGTTAGGTCCAGCTATACAAGGGGGTGTTAAAAGTTTTAATATAAGTTCATCACCAGGAAAGAAAATATTACCACAATCAGATTTTATGACTCGTATAGGTAATGAATACTACGGATACTCAACAATCCCAGGAAACTATTTCCAACAAACATTTATACCCGACATTAATTATTTAAAAGATAATGGTATTAGCTATGCGGGTATGTTTAGTAACATACAAGCAACCGCAAACGCATTCGTAAACCTATTTACTGGACAAAACGACATACCGAGTAATCCAAATTCGTACCAAACACCACCAAGTGATACTTTTATTAGTTATATGGGTGAAGAACAACAATCTAAATTGTTTGAATCGTTTAATTACAACAAATATAGACCAGATTATTCTAGAGTTATGGTGGGAAGTAGTGTGCCAGCAGTTACACCTTATTACTATGTTGGTGCCAAAAATTCTGAACCAGGAAGTATTGATGGTCCAGTAGGAGCAGTACCACATGATGAATTTGGTAGAAATGTGGGAGCTATAGTTTACGGACCATCCACACTAGCTAAAGAGTTGGAAACGGTGGACGGACAAGCTTTATGGCCTTATTATATGTTTGGGTTACAAGGGCAATCATATATGGATGGGGGTAGTATTGCTGGGGGGTGGACATGGTTTGGTAATCAGTCATTTGCCTCATTAAATGCACCTCCAGGGCTATTACTAACAAGGTCATTCCTAAAACCAAAAAGAAAAGGGGGGATTTTAGATGAAACACAAAAACTTATTGATTCAGCTCCATTGATGGGGGGAGCTAGAAGAAAACATGTTGGGCATGCTATAGACCAAACATCAAAAATATTTAATGATGGGTATAAAGATATATCTAAAGGTTCTGGAGCAAGGTTTACAGATGAAAATTGGTTAGGGAATACTACAGTAGGGGGGTTTTGTAGGACGTGGACAAAAGATAACCCTTACTATAAGATGAAAAATTTGGTAAGAGCAGGTGGAAATCATTTAAAAAATACAAGTTCTGTACTAACTAATACTTTTAATTTAAATATTGCTCCTGTTATGGGGGTTAATGTGGACGCAAGTAAAACTAGTAAAAATGTAAAGAAATATATGTTTTCTATAGAAAATCTTGCTTGGAGAGGTACTAGTGAATTAACAGACCTACCAGCCACTGAAAGAGGGCCTAATGGTGGTAGGGTAATGTGGTTTCCACCATACGACATAAATGTTGGTGATACAACATCAGCCCACTGGAACGGAACAACATTTTTAGGTAGAGCTGAACCATTATACACGTATAGTCACTCAGAAAGAATTGGTTCCCTATCATTTAAGATGGTGGTAGACCACCCATCTATATTAAATGAAATAGCACAGAACACCCTAAAAGGCACACCAGATTGGAAAGCAGGCCGTGTACTAAATTCATTTTTTGCGGGATGTAGAAAATATGATATATATGAATTAGCGGCCAAATACCCTAACTTATCCTTAGCCGATATAGTTACAGTACAAAATAATCTAACCACTTTATATAATTCAGGTACAGAAGGGGCCACACAAGTACTTAACGAACTTACACCACCACCACCTTCTAACGCTGTTAATAGTGAAGAAACATCATACGAGGACCTTGTAAACGCTCAACCAGATTTTCAAGTAGACGGGGTGCCATATACTAATACTGATGGTAGTACTGGTATGACTGAGAGTTTTGAAAGTGATAGTGGTGTTGAGATAAGTGAGGATGAAAACGCATTAAATAACAATACAGCTTCACAATCAACAACTAAAACTTTAGATACCGCTAAAATATTAGCTAAATTATTAGGTGAAGAAAATTACTTTAACGAACTACAAGAAAACAACGAATTTGTATACAATTCATTAAAAAGAGAACTAAAACATTTTCACCCATCTTTTCACGCTATGACACCAGAAGGTCTAAATAGTAGATTAAGTTTTCTACTACAATGCACCAGACCAGGAAATACAATACCAACAGAAACAACCGGAGGTGAAAAAAATGTAGATGCTGAAAATACAGCTTTTGGAGCACCACCGATATGTGTAATGAGAATTGGTGATTTCTACCATACAAAAATAGCAATAGATTCGGTAAGTTTTAGTTACGACCCACTAGTTTTAGATTTAAATCCTGAAGGTATTGGGGTACAACCTATGATAGCAAGTGTACAAATGAACTTTAAATACATAGGAGGACAAGGGTTAGAGAAACCAGTTTCCGAATTACAGAATGCATTATCTAATAATTTCTTTGGTAATACTGAAATGTATAATAACAAGAGTGTAAAAACTGGTGATGTTGGAAAAAACTCAGTATTGCCGGATGAAGAAAAACTAATCCTAGAATTAGAAGCAAATAACAGTAATAACCCACTATAAAAAAGATACCTAATATATAATGACAACAACTATAAATTATAAAAACTTATTTAACAACTTTATAGGTAATAGTAATACCTACGCTTTAGATGTTACTAATAGGATTAAAGACTTATTTTTATATAATAATATGGGGATAGTAGAGGAATTTATGTATTCACGAAATTTCTACTTAGGGGATATGTCGACAATGTCTGTAAATATGGTAGGGATACCAAATGAACTAATTGAAAGAACTACGAAATACTACGAACAATTAAAATTGGATATAACAGCTCAAACGACAACAATACAAACACAATTAAACCAATTAAACCCAATCAGTACTGAAAAAACCTACATTAAAAATGTATTATTAAAAACATTAGAAAGTCAATTATCTAATACTATGGTTAGTTATATTACCGTAATAAATAGTTTACGAAAATTACAAGATAGAGTAATAAAAGATGCCGATAAATTAAATTTTATAACAAACAATAATTATGACGGACAATTTTTAGACCCTAATGGTGGGAGGGTGGTAGCCTTTCAACTAACAGGAACCTCTGTTTTAAATACGTTAAGTACGAATTATGTTAGAAGTACACAAGTACTAAATGATTTTACTAGTAACTATGTAAATAATAAGTTTACCAAGGGGTACCCATCTACAAACGAATATCTATTTTTTAGTGCTAAAATATACACAAATGATATAATGTCCTTTATATTTGATGGTAATTATAAACCACAATTAAAAGTGTTATTAGGATATAGGGATAGTACCCTATACGATGAGTTAATTAAAATAGACGAAAAGGGAGTTAATGGATTAAGACACCAAATCCAGAGATTGTTTAAACCAAAGCTGAATAATATAATTAAACCATGGATAAAATATGATGTTAATTTAATGGGTGATAGAATCAATAACGGATTAGATTTGGGGTATAAGATATTAGATAAAGGTTTGTATAAATATGTTGGGGATTTAGATGTCGCTTACGGTACTAATACCGGAGTTATAGCTCAAAATTTGGTAAGAGATAATTTAAGAAGTAGAACTATAGGTTCCCTAGGACTTAAGTTTAATTTTAAATTAGATAAACAATTATATATTAGTTAATTATGAGTTATTATAACAGATACAACGACTTTATTGTTAATGGGGATTACATTATGGTTCCACATATTAATATAGCACAAAAATCTAGCGATAAAAGAGTGACCTATAAGGTTGGTAAGAGTAGACTTGATAAGTTATCTGACCAGTTTTACGGTTCACCATACTACGCATGGTTTATTATGCAAGCAAATTCACAATACGGAAATCAAGAATGGTCAATCCCAGATAACGCATTAATTACCGTACCATTCCCACTAATGGCGTCTTTAGGGGAGTATAAAGGTAAATTAGACCAACATTTCCTATACTATGGCAGATAATTTAAATTCAGGGAACGTACTAACAACACAAGTAGGTAACAACGTTGTTATTATCGACCCAAACAAGGTAATCAACTCTGCTGGTGAGGTAACAGATAGACTAGTTCCTTCAGACGAGTTAGTTATGTACGCTAATTTAAATGCCAGGATTTTTCCTAGGAGTAAAGTTTTAGCCGGAACATCCCAAGGAGCGACAGTTGAAGTAGAATTATTTGAGGGAGAAATTAATTTTATGAAACCTGAAGGAAAGAATAAATTAGATTCTGATTGGACTGAAGCATTCACAGACCCAGAAGTTAATAAACAAGTAAAAGACAAAAGCCAAGCTGGTGTTACCATATCCAGTGAAATACAAAATAAAAATGACTTCCAGGGTTTTGGTATAACATCTATTAGTGTTAAGATTAACGCATCTTATATACCGCAGGTAACCATTAATTTTACTGATATTAGGGGTAAAACCCTATTTGACCAAGCCCGAGGAAATACACCGTACACAGCATTTTTCCACCTACCATACCCAACATTCTTTTTAACACTGAAAGGATATTATGGTAAAGCGGTACAATACCAACTAACACTAGAAAAATTCGTATCAAGATTTGACCCCTCTAATGGGGACTACTTAGTTACTTGTGATTTTAAAGGTAATCATATTGCATTACTAAGGGATATAAATATGCACGAAGCGGTAACCGCACCATACATGTTTCCTAATAGGATGGATGAGAATACTGGTGAGATAACATCTACTAGGGGTAGACAAACTATGTTAGATGTTTATAGACAATATAAAGATAGGGGGTTAATAGGTAATGGAGAAAATGGTACTGAAGATTTTCCAGAATTGACTATTGTAGAGTTAATAGAGATAGTACAAAATTTAGATAATAATTTAAGTACGTTATATGGTGAAGCAAATCTTGAAGCGACAACTAATAAATTAGAATATTCAGAAACTTTAAAATTGTTTAAAGAGGCTGTCACAGGTAAAGATGGTTGGGTTGGTAAATATTTAGATGTTGGTACTAAAAGAAATATTAAAGTTTCTGTACCTTCTGACGACCCATCAGTAACATCCGGTAAAACTGCGATAACTTCTGCATACCCACTATTAGGGATGTCACAAATGAGTGAAGAAAAAGACTACCAAAAACAAAAAGACGGTAAAGATAATATAGAAAAAGAAGCGAAAAATGCACTAGAGTTAATCGTAGGTAAATACACTAAACTACTCAAAGACAACCCCACATTTGGGCCCATAAGTCAAAAGTTTGACGGAAAATATAGGGTTACCAGTGGATTTTCGTCAAAGAGTTACGATTTGTATGATAACTCAATAGTAAGAGGAACGGTAACAGTAGCGGACATAACAACTAAACTTAATAAGGAATTTGCACCATGGTTTGCCTTTGACGGAAAACACAATTCATTTAACCAAGTGTGGAATAGGACAAGCAGAGTTTTTGAGAAAAAAGCTGAATTAATGTCTGAGGACATGACAGAGAAATTAAATGAAAGGTTAGAAGAAGAATTAGGTTTTAGGCCAACAATTAGAAATGTTTTTGCGGTTATAATGGCAGGTGCAGACACATTCTTAAGGATGTTAGATGACGTACATACTAAAGCAATGTTACAAAGTAATAATGAAAAAAGAATTAAAGTAGCAAAACAATCTAACGACACACCAAAAGGGACATCACTAAAGTCTAGTGGGGAGGAAACACCAAAACTAGGAAATGTATTTCCTTGGCCCCAATATTATGTTACTGAAGAAAAAGAATGTAAAACATCCTCCATACTAAAATATCCGGGAGATAAAGAGGTTATAGATACCACAGAAGCGTGGAATACAGAAGTATGGCCCGAAGTAGACTTCGTAGAAGAATACAGTAAAAGCTCCACATATAAATTTTCTACATTTGCATCCCCAACGAATAATGATGGGTTAGATATGAATTTCACACCAACATCCATATTTGATTGGCCACCCTACACCACACCATATAAGACTTTGAGTAATGTTAATGTTTGGTGGGAAATAATACAAAGAGCTGAAAAAATTATATTTTATGGTAGTTTCATGACAAGATTTAAGGGTAGTGGTGAATGGGCAGAATCTTTGACGGAACTAAGTGAGTACGAAGCTAATAATTTATTTGAAAAAATAAGAGACCAAAAAACGATTAAACAAATTTTTATGGATATGCCACAGTCATCGTTACTGTGGATGGAAGACATTCTATCAAGAGACGATATTGCTAGGTTCGTACCATACTACTTGTTTAATAGTGTTACCCCTATACCGTCTACATCAACAGGAAGTTTTACCTGGGACCCATTAAACTATACCGTAATATCTAAAGAATTCACCAAAAATTTTGAAGCTCTAAAATTCACTAAAGGTGATGGGTTTTTTGATGTGGCACCTATAGTATCTGGAAATTGGGTACAAATTAATTTTGCTGGTGGTAGGTTTTTAAATACCAGTGACCTTTACGACATAAGCAAAAATTTAACTTATGACATTATAACATCAAATGTTTTGAGTGATACAACAAATACAAAATATTTCACAGAATTTAAATACGCTTTCGCTGGGAAGGAAGCAAAGAATTATTTTTCTAATTATCTATCTAGAACTATTAATTATTCTGAGTTAAAAAATAGTAGTGGGGTGGATAGATTTTATCAAAAGATAAGTACAGATAAATTTATAACCGAAGGTGAAATTTTGTTTACACCAGAAAGTGTTGGAGCCCCAGGAGTACAATGGACGAACCCAAACCCAATAAAAAGACTGACGTCAATTCTTAATACACCATACTTTATAAATGCTTTATTAGACGGTGTTAAAAATGAAAAATCCTTAGGACCAAATAGTACCAACCCGTATACTAAAGCTTCTTATTTATTTTTAAATTCATTACCATTACCAACATTTAGAGAAAAAGCTATAAGTGTGGGGACTGATGAAAATTCTTCAGAATTCGGTAATTACATTTCACAAATGTTTAATCAGTTACCAGCTATTCACGAAGTACCTGTAGCTCTACTATTAAGGGTAGGTTCGGTATGGTGGAGATATAAAAATATGGTTAGGTCAACTACAGGTAGTATTGACCCACTAAGTTCTATTTGGGGTAATGTGGGGCAGTTCGGAACAGTTGCACCATATAACATTGGTCCAGCTTATATATATGACGAAGTCAATCAAGTACTTGACCCTAGTATTGCTCTACAACCACCATACGCTTTTACAGATATGGGGGTTACGTACCAATATTCCTCGGAACAAAACACTAATAACATAATGCAAGTAGGCGTATACCCATTATTAGTTG
>TARA_R110000744_G_scaffold94066_1_pt1 | contig 13532 bp, 17 predicted proteins | sample TARA_R110000744 | Tara Oceans TARA_R110000744 (sample SAMEA4398083) | marine metagenome | biome: Polar Biome; feature: [DCM] deep chlorophyll maximum layer (ENVO:01000326); material: water (ENVO:00002006), including particulate matter (ENVO:01000060) such as... | depth 36 m | reverse complement strand
TATAATTACCTGCTTTATTAACTGTTGATTTTTTTTTCTTTAAAGGCACTGTTATTTCTTTTTTGGTTTATGCGTCAAAAACTTACTTGCCGCTGTGTGTTTTGCTCCGGTCATTAATTTACCTTTAGAGTCTTTATGCGTTAAACCTTTGTAAAGTTTTCCACTTGGTAAATAATGAGGTTTGTTTTTTGCCATAATTTCTACTTTCCTTTTTTTTAAAGGTATTTTATTTTGTAAATATTGTTTCTTTTCGTAGGTTGCCTCTTCTTTTATAACCAATCATATAGAGCATTGCTACGACTTCATCATGTTCACGTTTTTCAGCTTCAAAATTAACTCTATTAGGCTGTACTGGTAATTCTAAACAAACTACACAATCATTTGCTTTTAATGTGTCAATACATCCTTGCATTACTTGTTTTTCATATCCTTGAACATCAACTTTAATAAATCCGATATTACTAAAGTTACAACTATCTAAAGTTACAGAATCAACTTTAAAAGTTTTTAAGTCTTCTGCTTTTACAGTTTTAGAACTGTTTCCAGTTTCTACACCCTGACTTGATAATCCTACATTACCACATTCATCAGGACTCTGAAATAAACTTAAATCTTTTTCCTCTTTATTTGAAACTGCTAAAGGATATAAAGTGTAATTAGAAAACGACCTCATATTTTTAGTAAAACATTTAATATTATCAGGATGAGGTTCAAAAGCATGAACATGTGTAAACTTCTGACAAAGTTCTTTTGTCCAGAATCCTACATTTCCTCCTATATCAAGTGCAATAGAATTAAAATCTTTTACAAAACTTAATGCATAATGCCTAGTATCTTCTTGATATTCCCAACTATGGTTTCTTCCTCTTATTAAAAAATCTTGAAAATGTGTATCAAATTCAGGAAGGAACCATCCTCTGACATCTTTCATAGTAGCAGTTTCTTGTAGCATTAGTTCTCCAATGATTTATGACATTTACATTTACAAGTTTCTGTAGTACAGTTTTTACACTTACAGTTACACTTACTACAAGACATTAATATCCCCTCATTGCTTTACCATAACCTGCACGGCAACCTGCTTTTTTCTTACCTACTTTACCACCTTTTCTTAGACCTTTTCTTTTATTGTAAGCAGCAATATCTTTATCATATTGCTCAAGGTCATCAACAGATGTTGATGAATCAAAGAAATCAGGTTCATCAGGTTTATCTGGATCACCTAAAGCAAAACCAAATAAATTTGTACCATAAGGTGCTTTTTCTTTAGGTTTAGATGCTTTAGGTTTAACCTTTACTTTAGGTTTAACCTTTACTTTAGGTTGAGGTACTGTTGGTTCTATTAACCTTTTTGGTGTTTTACGAACTTCTACAGTTGTAGGTTTAGGCATAGGAGGAATTTTTGAAGCTCTATAGTCTTTCTCTTCTTGTTCATTAAATTCTATTTGAGCTTTCTTCTTTTTCGCTGCCCCATCTTTCCTCAAACGCTCTTTTTCTGCTTGGTCTATCACCGATGCGAGTACCTGACCTTTTTTACCTAAGCCTTTAGGTTTCATTTCCTTAATTAGTTTTTGTTTTATTTGTGGATTGTTACCTCCTTTGCTAAGAAAATCATCAATCCTTTTTGCTAATTTTGGAACTACTTTTACGATTTCTTTTCCTATTTTATAAACATTTGTACCTGTTTTTATAATTGTTGGAAGTGACATTTTAAATTTTTCCTTTTCTACTTATTTTTTTTTGTATGGACCTTTACCTAATCCTCTTACAGCTTTACCGCAACCAATAGAACCACCAGATTTAGCTGTTTTAATTTTAGGAGTTTTAGTTTTTTTATTACTACGTTTCACACCACCAGAATCACGGCTAGGTTTACCAAGAATTTGATCAATTTCTCCTTGAGTTAAACCCTGCATCCAATCAGACATAGCAGTCTTAATCTGACCACCTTTTTTATGACGAACCACTCCTTGAGAATCTGATGTTGGACTACCTAAAAGTTCTTTAAGTCTTTTTTCAGACATTCCTTTTGCCCAATCCGGTGTTTTTTCACTAGATTTTTTTGAAGACTTTTTCTTATCATAGGCTTTCTGTACAGCTTTTTTTATCATAGATAACTTAGACATTTTACTACTCCAGTATAATTTAATTAATTGTTAATTTCGATTTCTTAGAAATGCTTTACCATATCCTTTTTTAGTTTTTCCTGATCCTATTTTACCACCATAAGATTTTTTAGTAGCTCTTCCAGCTTCATATACTTTAATTAAATCATCAGCTGATAAATTATCCATTACCTCTGGTTCAAGATTAATATCCCCTCTCATAGCAGCACGAATCTGATCTGTTGTAGCTTTAGGGTCTTTAGGAGTAGAAAATTTTCTAGGTATTTCTACCCCACCTGCTGTAGCCGTTTGATTTAATCTACTTTCAAATTCTGATTTAGGTTCTCTTATATTTGATTGTTTTTTTGCAAGTGCTAATTTTTTACGATCAGGTTTAATACCTGAACTTTCACGTTTACCAAGTATAGTTGTCATGTCGTTTTCAGGACGATTGCGTAAACCTTTACTAGTTTCTTTTCTTATATTTTCTTTAGATTGTTCTTTAACTGGTTTTCTACGTTTATATTTAGTTCCTAATGGAGTTTTTATTGGTTCACTTACAGCTTTATTAATACTTTTAATTTTAGTTACTTTAGCAGCTTTCATAAAAGTCTTGGCTTGGCGAGAACTGAAATTTTTAAATGTTAATTTTTCTCCATGTTTATTGAAAAAAGCAGCACCGTCTTTAGTTGATACTTGTTTACTTTTACTTTTAATTTTATCTGCTTCTTTAGATGCAGCAGTTACTTTAGCACTCGTAGTTTTAGATGCCTTTTGAGATTTAGTTATTCCCTTTTTTAGTGCTTTTATTCCACTTTGAAGAAGTTTTCTACCAGCCATAATTTAAGTTCCTTTAATTAGAATATGCAATTATTGTATTGTCGCCACCTGCTGGTGATGCAGGGGCAGCCATATCATCTCTACGAGTACGACGAGCTTGATTACGTAGTGTTTCGATAGCTTGAGTGTACCTTTGTTCAAACAACTGTACTGCCGTATAATTTTTAGTAAATACCATTGCTTCAACCATTGCTGCATTAAACAAAGCATCATAACATATTTCTGTAAAATAATTTGTGTTACTAGCAGATGTAAGCGTAGTAGGTCGAGCAACAGTCATAAGTATACCATCTGATGTTGATGCAGGAGTAGGTGCAAGACGTATACGAGTATCAGTTACTCGTGAGTAATACCTTGGAGTTTCTGTTGAGGCACTAATAGGCCACACTGCATTTAGATATTCATCAGTTTTTAATAATAGATTAATTTTAGACCCATTATTAATAATATTAAAATTCTTTACGATGCGTGTACCAGCAGGAAGAGTTACTTCTGAATTACCTGAAGAAACTGCAATTGATGTTTGAACAACTAAACCATAGTCATCTAAATCCCGTGTTAACCTTTCTTCAGAACGATTAACCATATTAGGGACGTAAGCTATAAACTCAGTTCCATCATTCTCACAAGCATTGATAATATCATTAACTAGATAGGTATAATCAGTCATTTATATTTTATCCGTAGAATACGGTAAGAGTTGCTGTACTTGTAGGAGCAGTTACAGAAACAAGACCGTTAACACGAATACCAAAATCGGGCCAATCAAGATATGTAGTTCCACATACATCCCATTTAATAATATTTCCTGCTTTACTATTCAACGCTGTTGTTGAGGTTCCATCCATAATATATATTCCTGAACCAGTTGAATGAATAGAGCGGATACGAGTATCAGCAACAGTTACACTTGTAGTAATATCTAGCAGTACACCACTTCCTACAAGAAAAGCTGAACGAATATTTGTTGTCACAATTATATCTCCTTTAGTGCATTAAAATTATACCGCATCGTTAAAATTAATTATAGTATCCTAAAGAGATATACACAAACAAAAGAAAAAGGGGCTTCTTTTCAGAAACCCCCTAAACTTTAGAAATTTAACTTCAGGTTTAACTAGAACCGGAAGCACCGCGCCATTGCCGCCAATCACTCCAACCGAAAGCGTAACGCTCACGAGATTTGAAGCGCATGTTACCTGTATCGAAATCAGGCTCCATTTTAGTTTGAAGAGGAACGCGAACGAACATCTTCGTACCGTTAGGAACATCAGTCTTTAGGAACCATGCGTTACCGTCCGTAAGACGGCGATTAACGTAGAAGCCATCAGAAACAACAGATTGATTGCGAATTGCATTAATGTTGTTCTGAGCAAATGCGGCTGAACCACCAGCAGTTGTAGTGCCAGGGCTGTTTAGAATCTGATCTGCCGTATAAATTAGATCAGAAGGAATATGTAGTGATTTTGTGGAAGCACCCACAAGAATACCACGATCATCCTTAATTTTTGTAATAGCAATCGTTGCAGTTTCAAGAGCAGCTTCTGAAAGATCAGTTGCTCCGATAGTGTTAGATTGATTACCGTTACCTACTGTTGGATGAGAAGCCGATATTAGAGGCTGACCATCCCCACCGTTATAGCTGGTTGAAAACGCATTGTTAAATACGTCAGCAGCTTTAACTTGTTTAGTGTTAGCCATAGCACGAGCTAGACCTTTAGCACGTACTTTAGAGAAAGTATCGTATAGATTATCTTCCATAGCTTCTTCAGTGATAGCAAACGCAAGAGCTACAGTTTCCATCGTGTAACGGGCTGTGTATCCCTCTTGTGCGTTATCATACTGAACTGCTGCACCTTCTGATTTAGTAGGTGCGGAGCCAAATCCTGTGAATAGTACTTCTTCTTCAAAAGCACGATCTGAATTTTCTACTTCGTATAGTGGTGTGTGTTCATCGTTAACTTCACCATACTCAATTCCGAAAATTTCATTCAGACCAGGAAGAAGTTGTTTTGCAATACTACTGCGATTAATAGCCATTTGTTTATCTCCCTTTCATTAACCTGCGGAAATTCCGACGGTTGGGTAAGCGTTCATGTGCTGTTTCCAGATGATTTCGACTCGTGGGTTTGTATCCCCTAGAGCATTTCCAGGTTCTTTAAACGCCCCTAGTACAGTCATTTGTCCATCATCACCACGAGTAGCGGCTTTTAGACCATGACCCGATTGACCTGTGTATGTTGAACCTGCACCTAGAGTTGTGTTAAAGGTGGTTGAATAAACATCACCTGCAGTAACAGCAGCGTCAGCTTGAACAATGAAAGTGGTATTTTGGTCATCATTTACAAATGCTACAATGTCAGAAGCAGATGTACCAGAAGGCCAATATTTTGCATAAACGGGCGAACCGTTTTGGACGTAATTACATCCTGCAAAAACACCGAGTGGAATATCGTTGGCTAGTCCTACAGTTGTTACAACTTGGACCTTACCTGCGGCAATGGTTACAACGTCACCGTTAAAAATGTTTGCTGCATATGCTGAAGCGATAGTATACTCACTAACGCCCGTTGAATTTGGAGCGGAACCTTTTTGACGTGAAGGACGGAAACCATCAAGAGCTTTTGTTAAAGCCATATGTGTTCTCCTTTAATTTAAAATTACCATGACAAATAGTTATTCAGTTAGATTACTTTTATTTTTGAAAATTAGGCATTCTTCCTTGAACAACCGATGATTTACTTGAGTTTGAAATAGGCATACGAGAATCATTGTTATTTTCAAGCTGCGAATTAACCGCATCCATCATTTCACGACTACGATCTTCATAGAACCTTTTTCTGGCCTCTGCCTTACCAGCTGGCATTTTAACTAGTGCTAAGTCTCCACGACAGACTACACCAGTATAACGGCCTTCTTCCCGAACGAGAGAATTATGAGCTATTTCAGAAACTTCTTCAGGTGTTACAAACACCCATCCATCTTGTAACCGTTTTCCTACATTCTGAATGTCTTCTTTACCACGGATTTCAATACGAATCCATCGAAGTATCATTCCTTCATCAGCAAAACGATCTTTAACTACGTCTGGAATTGCAAGATAGTCTGGTTCCTCAAAGGTATACTCTTCATGGGAACGCTGTTCAGTTTCTCGAATTGTCTCACTACGTGCTTTATTTGTATTACGTGTCATAATTATTTTAGCCTCCACGCTTAGATGTAATAATTGTGGTATACTCGCCTTCTGCTTTATTAGCAACTAGCTTTTGTTCAGCATACCGTTCAAGTGGAATACCCCATCGATTAGCCATCTCAATATCGTCTCGCGTTAGCTTAACTTTATTATTTGATCTACTTGTCTTAGGGTTAGCGACAGTGCGTGATGCTCCGCTTACTACTTGAGAAGGTTGTTCCGGTTCCTTCATTTCCGCATCTTGACTAGGTTCTTCTGGAGTTTTTTCCTGTTTAAATTTAGCAGGAAAAGACTGTTGAAGTCTCATATCAATTTCTTCATAAAACTCATCGTCAGTTGGATCAAATCCCTCGCTTTTAAGCTGCTCATCAATTGCGATTGCAGCGGCTGTCATAATTTGATCTTGACCAAACCAGTTATTTTCAGTTGCCCACTGTACTGCTTTTGGATCATAATTTGCAGGATTAGGAGAAGTAGGCTGTTGTTGAACTTGCTGTTGCTGACCTTGTTGTTGAGCAGTAACTTCATAATCTTCATAAGCATTTTTAGCTTTTGATACATTATCAAGTTGTAATTCTGCTCTATTTAAATGTCGCTGTGCCTCAACAATTTCATCAGGTTCTCCACCTTCTAAAGCTTTTTTATATGCACTTTCAGCAAGTATGATTTGATTATTAACTTGGGATTCATTAGAGTCTAAATTCTTTTTATAGGTACTAACAATTTCATTATCTTTTTGTTTAAGCTTATTTTCGTAATCACTGACTCTTGCTTCAAGTTCTCCGATACGATCTTCACGATCTTTACGTTGCTTAATTAATTGTCTAATACGTTTTTGTGCACCTTTAGTCTCAACTCCTTTTAATTCAGAAGGTTGACTTTCTAAAGGTTTTTCTTCTTCTACTTTAGTTTCATCAGATAAAGACTGTTCATTAGGTTTTTCTTCATCCTCAATTTCATATTCTACAACTTCTTTAGGTTGTTCTTCTCCTGGTTTTATTTCACCCCAGTTATCTTTATCTTCAACTTCGTAGTTAACAGCTTCTTCAGCCATTTAGTTTCTCCTATACGCCATTGCGAAATGGTCGGTTACGCCACTATATCATAAAATACAGTGTATTTTAAAAATATACAAATTATAATTAATATTATCCACCACTGGATAAATTATAAGAAGTATCTAAATCAGTAGGATCATTGATAGTCATAATAACTTGATCATCAAAGATAAGAAGAAGTCTTACACCTTTATAGCGTAATTTTACTCCTGAATGTTTACCGTAGCTAACGTAGTCTCCTACTTTACACCACGGACCTTTAGGAAACTTAGTTTTATCTTCATAAGCTAAATCACCTAAAGCAATAACTCTACCTACTGTTGTAAGGTATGCTATATCCTCACGAGTTGAGTCAGGTAAGATAATCCCACCTTTAGTTTGCCGTTTAACTGAAACAGGTCTAACTAAGACATGAAATCCAGTTAAGTTAGGAAGAGTATCAGGATCAGCTACTTCTTTATCGTCAATCCATTCATCATTTTTTAAAGCTTTACTCATTGGTTGATGTTGCATTTTTTTATTTAAAATCCTCTTCATCGTTATCAATTTTTAAACGTCGATTTAATATCTCAACAGAGATATCAGCACCGTCAGAAAGACCTTGTAGATATCCTACGATGTACCGATATTCAGAATAATCTGAAGCTGATCCTGATGCAAGAGAATTTTTTACATCTTTAATTTTTTCTTCAACACCTCTTCGGATGTCAGTTGTTAATATCAAAGTTTTTATTCCTTACTTAGAAGAAATACCTTTTACAGTTCTAGGTGCTGGAACTTCATATGAAGATTTATCAAAATTATTTAGAACACCTTTATTAGCACGAACTGAAAATTTATCCGTAGGGATTTTAGATGTATCCCCATAGCTATTTCCGCTTGATTTATAATCCATTGTTACTCTCCTTTAGGGTTAGTCATTATAAGTTTACGAGCATCTTTCATCTCATCGTTTACCGTATTAAAAACTGCCATTCCTTTTTGCAGATTAATATTTTTATTTTGTTTTAACTCGTTTTCTATTTTTTTAAAGACTGCCATTCCTTTTTGCAAATTTATAGTCTGGTCTTGTTTTGCAAGATCACTCAACATTTTAAGTGCCTCTTGAGCTTGTTTAAGCTGACGATCTTTATCATTTTCATTAATCTTCATTAAGTTAGTTGCCCCTTCAACATAAGCTTCTAAGGCAAGTTCACGTTCTTTAAGATCAAGTTCACGATTTTTAAGCATACTTTCAGCATTTTCTTTAGCCATTTGAGACTGAAGTTGACGATCTTTAAGCATACTCTGAGTACTTTCTTTAGCCATCTGAGCTTGTAGCTTACGCTCTTCAAGATCAAGTCTCCTTCCTTCCATCATTACCATCTGTTCTTCAGGAGTAGGAGGCTTCTTAGCGGCTTGCTGATTAGCGACAAGCACCTGTTGGGCAGCTTGTGTCATAGCTTGCTCTATAACCTGCGGAGAGACGTTCTCCTGGCCTTGAATCATCTGCTGAGTTACACCATTCATTTGCTCTTGATACTTCATAACTGAATGCTCTTGTATATTTGCAGCTAAGATAGGGACAATCCGTTGCATAATTGGATTAGCACCATTTTCAGGGTCTTGCATATAAGCCATTTTAACTTTTACATGCGCTTCATGGTCCTGTCCTGAAAATGCACGAATAGCCATGCCTTTAGATGCAGCTAAAATATCAGAAACAGGATCAAGAGGTTGCGGCTGTGGTTTAGTAGGAATAATTAAATCTAAATTTGGAATATGGGCAGCTTTAAGAATTGTACGATGTAACTCTTCTGTATTGTACATTCCAGGTGGAGCTTGTTGAGCCATCTGTAAAGCCATCTGAGCCATCATCATACGATGCGCTGAAGATGGAACATTAGGATCAGATACAGGAATAATATCAATTCTGCCATCAAAGTCAGTGCGTAAGATTTGCATCTCATCACCAGCCATTGTAAACGGATAATTCTTAGGCATTGACTCGTAATTAATACGAGCTAGAATTTTTAATTCCTCACGCTGTGCATGATGTAGACGTTTATGGACTGCAGAAAAGAACTTACTGGACGCTTCCAAAAGTGCCATTGTAGTTCCTACTGGACCATATCCAGCACTATCATTTATAACTTGTTCTGTATTATCTGCAAACTTTTGACCAGCTGCTGTAACAAAGTTAAGCATTTGATAAAGAGTTTGGGAAGGTTCTTTATAAGGCAAAGGAACAATAGATTTACTAAGGTCCATACCTGTAGCTTCAACTTCTTTAAATTCACCTGGAGCAATAGGATCATTCTCACCTGTGATACGTACACCTTTAGCACGAAAACCAGCAGGTAGATTAGCAAACTGTCCTGCATCAAGGAGACTGCGAAGTGCTGATGTTGCAGATGCAGTTAAGTTACCTAGCATGTGAATGTAACCTATGCCATAGAAACCTAAAGCAGGTACAAAACGATAATGAGTAAAGAAAAGTTTTTTCTTTCTTTGTGGATCATCAGGATCATAGTTACGACGAATTGAAAGAACTGCTCTACTATCTTGATCAATAGTTACAATGTAAGGAAGAGTTAATTCAGTTTCATCTTCTAAGCTTTCTATATCTAAATAACAATGTTGTTCAAGTAAGGTGTACTGACCATCAAAATCTGTACTGGAAGGTGATACACCTGTAACTGAGTTCATCTTAGTACGAAGAGCAGAAAGATTAGGAAGTTCAGGATTTTCTAAAAGTTGATCTGAAGCCTCATACATTCCCCCTGCAATTTCACGTTCAAGTTGAATTGGGCTACGATATAAGACTTGAGTATACCGATCTGCACTACGTAAGTTAACTGCGAAGTTAGACACTACAAATTGATCAATAGGAACAAATTCACTTACAGGACGATCTAAACCAGTATCGTAGTACATCTTTTTAAATGATGAACCAAATAAGGGAAGATGAAAAAGCATTCTTTCTAATTCATCAAAGTACTCAGGCATTAACTCTGTAAGCTGATAGTTCATATACTCTTGAACACGATTAGCTTGGTCTTGCTTTTCAGGTGTAGCTTTACCCATTACTTGAGCTTTAACTGGACCACCAGCAGGAAATAATTCAGAACTTGCTTTTGATTGGAAAGAAACTGCTGATTCAATTAGAAGTGGATGAACTGCAGTACATGCTCCTTCAAAAGGTTCATTAGTTTCTTCTAGTTTAAGACCTAGTAAATCTAATCCACTTGAAAACATATCTTCCCACTCAGCGCGAGATTCTAAATCAGCTTCATATGAATTAATTACTTGGTTTGAAACATCTTCTAAATCATCTTCATCAAGATCAGATACTAGATTTTTATAAAAACCTTCAGGATCACTGTAGCTGATTGAAGGATTATCTCCCAGTTCAGTTGAGAAATCAACAATAACACTTCCGTCATCAGAATTATACTCGAATTTAGCTTCAGAACTTTCCTCATCTGTAGATAATGCAACTACATTATTTTCAGCTACCGGATTGTCCATAGTTTTTTCAAAAGGGTTTCGCTCTGTAGCCAATGGTATTCTCCTACTTGGAATATAAATAAATATGGATTAATTTAATTTAAGTATAAAGATACTTATAACAATAGGCAAACTTAAATAAGTTCTTTATTCATAACTTAAACACGCCAATAAGCTCTTCTTGGTTTTTTATAAGCACCTTCATCGTAATCATCATTTGCAATATCATCAGGATGTATAAGATTCCAACTATCTCTCATATAAATAATTGCCATTGTCATACAGTCAACCATATCATCGTGTGCTGCATTAGGAAACTGAATTGATTCATTAAATAAGGCATCAGCCCATTCAGTGTCAGGTATCCATACCTTACCTGCTTCTAGATAAGGCGAGGCTGCATATACCCGTGATACTTTATCTCTATCTGGCATGTATTCTAAAAGAGGTATACGTGACCTTCTCATATCTTGAATAAGAGATTGTCCACTTGCTTTTTTCTCAACTACACATACGTCAGGTTTATAATCTGTATACATTTCTTGAGCTAGTCTACGTAGTTCAGGATATTCATATTTTCCGTATACATTAGATAATAAAATTAAGTTACCTGTAGGTTCCTCATAACCCATAGCATTTGTATCCATAGTGGTAAAAATACCCCACGTTTGGATTACACTATTATCAGCAGTTGATTTAGTACTAAAAGCTGTATCATAAGTTTGTATAACAAAATCACAACTTGGAGGGTCTTCATAATCCCATGTCTTAAACCATTTCTTTTTTATAATCCCACCTTCATCAGGTTGAGGGTCTTGCATATATAAAGCATTCCAATACCTAGTACCATTAGATGCTTTAATTTCTTGTTCATCAATTTCTAATACTTCATTTGGTTTCCATTCTGGAAAATAACTTGATCCTACTGGAAGGTCAAGAAGTTCAGCTGCATCTTCATCAAGCCATGCAGGAATACGAATAACATCCCACTGGTTAATCATATCAACTTCTTCTTGCTGTTTTAAAAGCCAGCCACAGATATCATCAAAGTGGTAACGTGTATTAATAATAATAATTGCACCATTAGGCATTACACGAGTTCTTAGACCACTAGGATACCATTCTTTAATATACCTTCTACCTGTTTCACTAATTGCATCTTCTTCTGACATTACGTCATCTAAAAGAGCAACGTGTGCACCTCTACCTGCAATCTGTGATCTTACACCAGCTGCGTAGTAAGACCCGTTTTTATTAGTCTTCCATTTACCTGCAGCTTTAACATCCGACCTTAACTTGACTCCATTGAACATTTTATCAAAATCTTCTGAGTTAACAATATCCCGTACTGATCGACCAAAGTCAGAAGCTAGTTGATCACTATGGGACACTGACATAATCTCATGTGAAGGATTACGACCAATGTACCAAGCTGGGAAGAGTTTAGAACATATCACTGATTTTGAACTTCTAGGAGGAAGGAAGACCATCAATCGATTACATTTACCATCCACTACTTGCTGTAGTTTATGACAAAGAACCTGTATGTGCCTTCCCATCTTAAAGTCAGGTACAAGTTTAGGTGCTTCCTTACGAACAAAAGTAAGAAAGTCATTATTAGATTGTTGATGTACGTAAGTTTTTAAACTTATTCGTAGCCTATTAAAATCAACAAGACTTTCATTAGATAATTCTTCTTTTTCTAAATCCTGTTCAGTCTTAGGTTTAGGATAAAATAATTTTTTTTGAAGAAGTTTTCTAGTATCTTTAGGTAGCTTATCTGGTGTATTTTCAGGTGCTAGTCTATCTGCTTGTTTATTTTTACTTCCGCTGCGACTACTCTGAGATTTCTTTTTTGTCATTACTTTTCACTATATTAACGTCCTCAAAACCTTCATCGTCTTCATACATAGTAATTAAAATATCCCTAAGTAAGTTTAAAGACTCTAAAGACTCTATGTAAGTTGTACGTAGCATTTCACCTACATGTGTAGGACGAGACATCACGTTAGTGAATGCTACAAAAGACTGTAGTTCAGATATTGTATTTGAAATTAATTTAGCTGATGCTATCGTACTGATATTATGTTTACGATTTATAATATCATTATAAGAATTTAAATCTTTTAAGTTAGCACAAGCTGCAACACCTCTTAAAGAGTTTTCAACATCATATGAATCCAGTTCATCTTGTAAATCTTCAGTGCTATTTTTCATTTTTAAATTTGATCACCCTTATTTATTAAGACATAAACCGGACTCTTACAAGAGTAGACCATCCAGAAAGAGGAGACAAGAAATTTATTTTTATTTTATTCACATTCACTTATTGTGAACCTTTATGGAGTATGCTACGATCCTCTTTACAAGAGGGGGAGGTATATATAGTATATATATTATATATAACTGTATATTATATGTTAGAGTTATTAATAATAATAACTAACATTGTATATACATTATTAACAGACTGTAACAGATGCGATGTGTTTTAAATAAGGCATGTCCATATACCCCTTAATTTTTATAAAAAATTTTAAATGTATTTATGAAAATAAACATAAGGGGGTCTTTCCCCCTAGATTCCCTAAATTTAAAATTCTGAAATAGTGAATGATGATAGAATGGTTATTTTTGAAATTATGTTTCATGCACTATATATATATATATGAATGCGGGCATATTTTTTGGGTGGGGTGACAATAATAACACACTATAAGTGTGATAAAATTACCACAGTATTCCCTTAACTTGTTAAGTTATCCCCAACCTGTGACATTCTTGCCACGTCTCTTTGAGACGTTATAAACAATCCTAATTACTCCCCCCCTATACCCCTAATGCTTT
>TARA_R110000744_G_scaffold163852_4_pt1 | contig 13593 bp, 16 predicted proteins | sample TARA_R110000744 | Tara Oceans TARA_R110000744 (sample SAMEA4398083) | marine metagenome | biome: Polar Biome; feature: [DCM] deep chlorophyll maximum layer (ENVO:01000326); material: water (ENVO:00002006), including particulate matter (ENVO:01000060) such as... | depth 36 m | reverse complement strand
TATATATACGATCTAGCTAACGATAGATTCGTACAATTCTTCAAGTTCTTCTTTTTCTTGCTGAACCACTGCAAAGTTTTGTTTATGATAGATTTTAGCCATAGCGCTGATGTACTTCTTTTCAACACTAGTATCATCGGCAGCTGCTTCAACAGCTTCTTTTTGGAACGTGCGTTCACCTTCCATACGTGCCATAGAGTTAGAAATCTCTTTGATACAGTTAAAAATCTTCTTACGATCTTCTGGGTTATTAAGAATCATCTGTAGCAGGTTCCTGAGCTGGTTGGGGTTCGTCAGCAGCTGCTGGCTCGTTTGCTTTGATAAATGCTGAAACTCGGTCTCGTACACCGCCGATTTGGGAAAGTTCTTCACCACGAAATGCTCCTCGTTGGGTTGCTACATCAATAATTTGGATAGTCGCTGCAAGATCTTGAATCTGCAATTGAACTGCTTGGGTTTCTTCGGTCATATTATGCTCCATAAGTTGAGGATTTTTCTAATGCGATCCAGTATTCTACTGGCGAATTAGTGTTAGTAAAATGTGATATCAGCTTTTTAGTAATTGCAACCTGATAGTCACCGTTGGTAATTTTAAAGTTAGCAATGTTGAATACAAACTCAAAAGGTTCATCTGCATCACGTGTACAATCATCTAGTTGTACTTCAAAGCTATTAGATGTTGCGTCATTAACATCAGTTACAATGATAGAGGTAGTGGTTTCACCAGCCTTACCAGTTACTACAGCAGTACTAATACCTAAAGCAGATGCAGCTTTACGAACTGCAGACAAATCTTCTTGAGTAAAAGTAAACTTAACTTCAGCTTCCGGCATAATGACATCCTTTTGAGGAGAAGTCAAGATAGATGGATCGGAGAAGAAGTACTTAATTGCACGACGATCTTGTGAAACGCGTACAAACTTAAAGTTCTCATCAAAGGTAAGATCAGGATCATCAAACATGCCTAGCACGCCGAGGAACTCATTAAGATCATAGATACCAATTTGATTAGGAATCTCTTCTGCAATAGTAGCAGAAGATAAAATCGTTTTAGACTCTGCCATTGTCTTAATGACGTTGCCTGGGTTTAGAACCACTTGGCTATTGATAGCTGCAAAGTTCTTTAATACATTGATCGTATCAGCTGAAAGCTTCATTTATTACTCCGTTTACATAATTTATAAGATCTATTATAACACGATAGTCTTGCTTTGTACATCTTTATTTTCGTTTTTTATTCATTAAGAAAATAAGGTTACAGATTGCATGGGCAAGATGTTCACGTCCTGATTCTGAATCCACAATTTCCCCTTGCATATATGATGAAATATGTCTCATAGCCGCAGCCTGATATCTATAGTCTTCTATATGCTCCCAATTAAATCGGTCATACTTATTAGCACCGTAGGTGAGAACCCTAACTACCTCATCTAGAACACCAAATGGCATCAGCGAATAGTCAGGCTTATCCTCATCAAACTTCATTCCAACTACTTCATCGGTCATTAACCTGTGCTCCATATAGTGCAGCATTAAGTACGTCATCAATACTAGTATCAGTGACCGCTGCTTCTGGTGTTTGTGGAACCATCTTATCATATAGATCTAAGAAGGCATCTTGAGTATCAGCATCAAACCGGCTAACACATAATTTAACTGCTTTGGCACAATCCTTAAAGATGGAGTATGTCTGCACAATGTGACATAGACGACGTGTAGAGATAACCTCATCAATACCACCATCTTCATAAGTCTTTCTGATAGTATCAGACCATGCGGTAAGCAATGTAGTAAACTCTGGTGCTTCAACACCATACTTAATCATATGCTTAGCTAAGATCTTATTCTCAACTGAAGCACTAGGATATGGTTGCTCAAGAGTGATAGTAAAACGCTCAAGGAAAGCTTCATCCAAGATCGTTGCTGCAATAAAGCGGCCATTGTCATCACCTTGACCTTTAGTGTTAGCAGTAGCTAATACGTTAAATCCGTGTGCTGGCTTAACAACTTCACCAGTCTTTTTGATTAGAATTGGCTTACCTTCTAATACACCTTGTAGGCACATGATTTTGTTTGATCCACGATCAAGCTCGTCAATTAGAAGGACAGCGCCTTGCTCCATTGCTTTAATGACTGGACCTTTATTAAATACAGTCTCACCATTAACTAAACGGAAACCACCGATAAGATCATCCTCATCAGTCTCAGGAGTGATTTGAACACGAACATACTCACGACCTAAGCGAGCACATGCTTGTTCAATCATCATAGTCTTGCCATTGCCTGACAAACCTGTGACATACGTTGGATAGAACGCGCCAGAATTGATAATCATCTCTACATCTTTTGAGTGACCCCATTGGATATAGCAAGAATCTTTAGCAGGAACAAACACTTCTTCATTCATAATAGAAGTAACAGTGCTTGATACCATAGCTGCAGGTGGAGACTTACGCAATGGAACTACGACAGACTCTAGGTTATATACACCACGACTAACCTTAGGAAAGTCAGTGGTATACTTATACGCAGCACCATCGCTGATGCCAAGCTCACGTGCAATTACAGTAACTTCACGTGGACTAAATTCTACCTGATCAATGAAACGAGCAGCTAAAGCATTTGATAATTTATTCATAATATAATTTCCTTTATTTCACGTATTCTGCAGCGTTAACCATAAACGCATACCAAGTATATGCTGGACCTTGACCGAAATCAATCCAACCTGCTAAAAATATACCCATCATAATGCTGCCTAGGATATCAGAAGTTTTCAAAGCTTTAATTTCATTCCACATAATATAATCTCTCTCATCAGTTTATGTTACCATTATACTACATATCTAGGGACATGTACACAACTATTTTCATTCTTTTTAGATTAAAATAGAATAAGCATATAACATAATTACGCGGCTATCATCTGAGCTAGCTTGGTAGCCAATACTCTGTTTCCTTTCTTAGAGCTAGTGTGCTTCTTAAAGGCTTTAGTGATCATTGCCTTTGAGGCTCTGTCACTAACATCAAAAGCAGTGTTTGTAGTATCAATGTTTCGACCATCAACTATGTAGTAATCGTCATAACCAAAGGAGTTACTAAACGCTACAAACTTCTTAGCATTAAGTTCTTTCTTATAAGCTCGCATTGACTCTTGTGTAACATAATAGTTAGAAGCAGAATATATTGCAGACTTAAAAGAGCTGTTATCTTCTGTTAAGAAAAATCCAGTTAAGTGAACACCAGGCATTGCACGAATAGCATTAAGAGCTTGTTCGTTCAGCTCAAGGCCACGCAGGTTCTTCTTAAAGAAAGTAGGCTCTCCGTTAATGTTAATAGTGAATCCACCACGCAAAGAGCTTGACGATTCAGTCATTTCCTTATGAGCATAGTCAGATGAAAACATAGAAGGTGTTTGTCCAAAGCCATCGGTCATGAATATTACATTCGTTTTCTGTGTCTTGTACTTTGCCTGAAAATCCTTAATAAGCATGGTTGAAGCGATAAACGTTTCAATCAAAGGTGTACCATACAATCGTTCATAGTCAGACTGTACGTTATTGTACATATCAGCCATTGCAGATTCGAATGAAGACTTCTTCATAGAAGAGCTTAGCAAGTGCATAATCTGACAACTTAAGTGGTTAATATGCCCTGAGTGTGCTAACGTATATTTACCTTCACGTGAATCTGGATTAGTGAATCCATATACTTCAAACGGAATATTAACCTTTTTAGCAAAGACTGCCATATTCAAAACTTGCTTAATAACGTCTCTAATGGTATCACACATAGATGCAGAGTAATCAATAAACATTACTAAGCCATGCGATTTGGCATCAGCCAATGTGGTAACACGTGAGAATATATCATCATTGAATTTATATGAATGTAACCTAGATGTATCGATACTACCTGAACGAGAGGTTTGAGCACGAAGCGTACGAAACGCAGCTTTACGCATCTCAAACTCTTTAGCCATTACAGATACAGTACGTTTAGTTTCTTCTTGAAACTCAGTATACGTTGCATCATTCTCACTGTTACGGCGAGATTCGTAAAAGCTACGATACGGACGCAGAATACGTGCATCAAGAACTTCTTGCAAAGGTACCACACACTCATTAAGTTGTGCACGACTCATTCCAAGACAATGTCCAGCAACTGTTTCATCAATCAACTTAGACTCATTAGAACGGAAAGACTCATCAGTCTCTGACTCCATAACTTCTTCTTCATCATCTGATTCTTCTTCATCAACAGATTCTGGAGACGTAGTGGTATCACCTGATTCAGATTCTTCAATATCATCATCAGATTCTTCAGCAGCTTGTGCAGGCATATCTGATGGAGATGGTGAAGCAGCTTCTTCATCCGGAGTTGGATTCGGTTGCTTTTCTTCTTGGTTATCTTTCATAAAGGCATATAGTACTTTACATGCTTCAATCACATCATCCCAAGTTTCTACAGACATAACAACATCTACAACCGCTTGCTCTTCAGGCGAATAAGATACGTCAATCTGATCACGAAGCTTTGCTTTAAGGTTAATACGATCTACAAGTGATAACGCATCTGCATCTCTACCATCAACTCCAAAGAAATCCATATCATTCAGAACACCATATCCACGCTTAAACGATGATACAAGTCCTGGATACTGACGTTGGATTAACTTCTCAATGCGTACGTCTTCTACAACGTTAACATATGAACGTGGAATACCTGGGATATCTGTAGCAGAATCATGCCATCCTTCAGCAGGTGTGAAAAGAGCATGGCCTACTTCATGACCAATAAGAAGATCATACACATCTTTGCCCATATCTTTCCAGTTTGGAATACCTAAAACACGGTTCTCCACATCAAAGAAAGCAGTAGGAAAGTTCCCACGCTGTACGCTGATGTTTTCTTTAGATAGTAGCCGAGCTAATATGGATTTGGATTTAAAAGACATAAATGATCTCCTCGTTGATTATGGTACCATTATACCACAATCCTTAGAGTATGTACACAACTATTTTGCGTATTCTTATATCAATATGTTATAAGCTTATAACTTTACCGTAGAGAAGTTATGTTCCTTCGTGAACTCAATCTTGGATCTAAACTTGCCATCCAATAGATCTGCCTTGTGTGATATAACAAATACGTTGCTATCATCTTCAAGTGTACCTAGGATCTTCATAAGATTGTCCACACCGTCATGGTCTAATGATGAATCAAACGTTTCGTCAAGTACCAATAGGTTTGTAGACGTAGAGTTTTTCATACGTGCAATCTGACGCCAGGTGAATAGTAGTGCCAAATCGATACGTTGCTTCTCACCTTCAGAGAACGATGCATAGTTAAACGAATCACGGTGACGAGATTTAATTGTCTCATTAAAGTTTTCATCTAAGTTAAACGATACAAAGAAGTCCAGCACCTGTAGATAATTATTGATCAGCTTGTTCATGATAGGAAGGTATTCTTTAACCACCTTGGTCTTGATGCCACTGTCCTTAAGCATCTCACCTGCAACTTCGTTATATGAACGTTCATCCATGTGACGAAGCTTTAGTTCTGCCATAGTATCCTTAGACTCAAGCAATACTTCCATATCAGCATTTGCTTCACCCTGATCACCAGCACTTGATGATAATAGTGTAATCTCCTTATCAAGTGATGTAGTTGCTCCTTGCAAACGTGATATCTCTCTATTGTTAGCAGAGATATTTGACGAATGTTCTCTGATTTTTTCAGAAACAATATTCAATTTAGTAATGGCTAAATCTACAATGGCTGATTTATCCGATGCCTGTGTCACTGCCTTGTTAAGCTCTTGTGCCTTAGCGCGTGAGGTTGATAGCTTATCAGCCCTAAGATCAGCATCTATGCCTTGCAAGCATGTTGGACACGAATCATTATCCTCATAGAACTTTGCAGCTTTAACAACAGTTTGAATCTGCTGCTGAAACTGTGCGTTATAGTGAAGCAATGATGTTTTAGTGTCATGTGATTTCTTTAGATCTGCTTGTAGGCCTACAGACAAGGTTTCTATTTCTTCTGATAAGGTATTATTCTCAGCTTGAAGCGTATTGATATTAGCAGCAAAGGCATCGATACTAGCACGTTTTTCACTAGCCTGACCTTCATGCAAAGCACTGATGTCTCTAATGTATTTCCGCTGAGTTTTAATCTTATCAGATGTTATCTCTAGGTTGTAATTAACCGAGGTGATTGCCTCTTTAATCTTAGCACCTTTTTCTTTAAGAATGTTATTCATCTTAGAGAAGATATTGATATCAAGAAGGTCTTCGATCACATCACGTCTATGTCCACCAGGCAGTTGCATGAACGGAATAAAGGATGATGATCCTAATACAACGATCTGATGAAACGATTTGTGGTTAAGTTTAAGGATGTTTTGCTCAAGGAACTTCTGATAATCACGAGCTGCAGCAGATTGGTTAATCATATTACCATTCTGATAGATCTCAAACTTACCTGGTTTAATACCACGTACGATCTTAAACTCATGTGCACCTACATCAAATTCAACAGTGACTTCACAGTTTTTACCATTAATAGTATTAACTAACTGAGGCTTATTGATATCACGATGAGGCTTACCAAACAATCCAAATGATAACGCATCTAATAGTGTAGACTTACCAGCACCGTTCTGGCCAACGATTAACGTTGTAGGCGATCTATTCAATTGAATGGTGGTAGGTTCATTTCCTGTTGATAGAAAATTCTTCCATTCAACAGATTTAAACATAATGCTCATACAATTTCCTCGTTCTGAGCTTCAACATATAGCCCACGCATTAGACCTTTAATTCGATCTTTATCTAGTTCAGTATCAACGGCATCTACATACGAATCGAGCAATGTAGTAGTATCCTCAATAGAGATTTCTGAATCCTCTACGTTCTCACCTAAGAATTCGTCGAATGTTTCAGCAATCTTTAACTCATGAGTGTCAACGTTTTGAATACGGTCAATGAACCGGTCAAACAAATATGGCTCTGACTTGTTAACAACCACTACCTTAACAAACTTATCTGCAAGGGTAGACACATCAAACTTACTGTAATCGTACGTACGATCATCATACGTTACTTTTTTGTATAACGTAATAGGGTTACGTACAGGCGTGAGCTCACGGGTATCCGTATCAAACACATGGAAGTGTTTAGGATCATCTGCATCTGCCCAAGTAAACTCCATCTGACTGCCTAGATAATGGATGTTACCTTGGTTAGACTTAGTATGGAAGTGACCAGACATTACAAGTTCGAACCGATCAAACAGTTCTGTACCCATACCATGAGTATTCGGCATACCTTTCATCATATCAAATCCAACCAATTCAAGGTGTGCACCAAGAATAGAAGCTTTACAATTTGAGATGAAGTTAGTGTATTCTACATAGTTTTCGTTGTTAATCCATGGCACTACAGCAACAGAACATCCATCATAATCAAGCACCTTAGGCTTCATAATGATATTGACGTTGGCAGTGTAATGACCTAAGAGTTCCTTAAGTGAGCACAGCTCATTAGTGTTCTTATAGAATACATCATGATTTCCCGGGATGATATCCATATGGATACCTCGGTCACGAAGCTGATCTAAGAACACTTTACGGTTTGAGTTCAGTGCTTTAAAATTGACGTACTTACGGTGATCGTAGTAATCACCTAAGTGCAAGATCTGTTTAATGTTATGCTTTTCCAGATAAGGAAAAAACACTTCACTATAAAACTTTTCTTGATGCTTAATAAAAATGTCAGAACTATTCCTGACACCACAGTGTGTATCATTTAAAATTGCTACGCGCATACTGTTATTCCAATATATTACGTTCTGGAGTCCATCCAAGAGCTAATAGGTATTCAACATTAGCTAGTGTATGCATCCGTTCACCTCGAGCTTCACCTTGACGCCATTCGCCATCAAAGCCATGTCGTCTTGCAACTTCGGCCACTGGTGTATCATGACCAGTCCCTACATCAACGACATTATGGTCTATTATATCACAGTTCTCCATGATTGTACACAGTGCATTTGTCATATCATCAATATGAATGAAATCACGATAATGGTCTTGGTTAATGTATTCAACTTTGTTCTGCTTCAAACGTTCAAACAACATGTCTTGACGTCCTGGCCAGACAGTATGGAATTTCATACCAATATGCTTAACAGTTAACATAGACGCCATTTCTTCCATCATCTGCTTAGTAGTGGCATATGGATTTAACCACCACTCATGTGCATTAGAAGAAGATGCGTACATTACAGGAGTCCGTGTACGCTCACAGTATTTAAAGATTTGCCTAGAAAGTTCTACGTTATTCTTATAATATTCTTCAGGCTTATCAAATGATGCACGAACTCCAGCTAGACCGGCCAAGTGGATAACCATATCGTATTGCTTTAACTTAGTATCCCAGCTACGTTCAAGTAGATCACCATTATAGGTTGCAACTACATATCCACGTGCTGTAAGGGCTTTAACTAAATGGCTACCAATATAGCCGATATGGCCAGTAACTAGAACTTTATGCATCATCATTTCTCCATGTTTTATTTAGATCAATCGCTGTTTCAATAAGCTTAAGCGGTGATTCTTTCTCATTGGCCATTGCAGTAAATGCTTTGGTATCTTTAGGGAAACATGCCCCACCGAAACCATATTGACCATCATCACCTGGAACACTATAATGAGATGTTCCAAGTCTAGAGTCTAATTTAAGAAGCTCTGCTAGATCAATCCACCGGCTTTCAGGTGACATAGTCTTATGCAAAGTTTCAATCTCATTCATAAAGGATACTTTAAGAGCAAGAAAGCTATTGACAGTATACTTCATAAAGGAGGCATTAATAGCAGATGTTTCAACCATGTCAATCCATGGAAGACACTCAGCCATAACCTGAACCCAGAAGTTTGTATGGCCTCCGCCGAATACCATATAACGTGAATCAAAAAGATCTTCTACTGCATTAGCTGCACGAAGATACTCTGGAGAATACGTTACATTTACTGGTAGATCACCGACCTTTGAAGGTGGCAATGAGGATTTAATCAAGATAGGAACGTGTTCAGGATATCCATCTACAATGGCAAGTATGTCAGTAATATCAACATCACCATCGCCGGTGGTAGGTGCAGGAACAGCAATAACAACACAATCAGCATCTTTAGCGACATCATCAAATGGTAGACCCTTAGGTGGATCAACTACAGCCAATTCATACGATGGATCTAACAATGCTTTATAAGCACTACCAACAAAACCATATCCAAATATTGCAATTCTCACTTCATTCTCCCATAAAAAGCTCAAGGCCTTTAACTTTACGTTCTACTTTCTCTTTCTTTGCAAAGTCTTTAATTTGCGTATCAGTTTCTTTGATCTTATCAATACGTCCACGTAAGGTGTCAACAAAGGCACGTTCGGCGTGATGAGTATCTCCTACGTCACCTTCACCATAGGTAACAAAGTCTTCAAGACCAGCTTTTTCAATCCAACGGAATTTAATATCCTGTTGTTTCTTCTCTTTGGCAATACGACGTAAGAATGCATAGTAGCAGATCTGAGTGAAGTATGCAAAAGCATTAGGATTGCCGGTTCGAGTAGCTGTTTCAATATTGTAATTGGTAATAGCTTTTAGGCAGTTCTCAACTGCATCCATAACCATCTCTTCACGATAGGTATAACGGATGAAGTTAGACTTGTGGGATAGACCTTCAGAGATCTTAAGAAAGCATTGGGCAATATAGTCTGGAACAATAGGCAATTTAGTATTACTTGCTTCAGCTGCATTTACTAGTTTCACATACTCTACAACAGTCAATGAGAATTCACGGTTGTTAACGTAATGTGGTTTGTCCTTAGGTTTGATTTTAGTCATTATATACTCCTAGTATATGTTACCATGTTAGAACTATTATAACATGATTCGTAGGAAAAGTACACAGTTATTTAATAATAATTTATTTTAGCTTTATTGAAAATAAAGGTGTACAAAGGTAGAGAAGTGTGTTATAATAAGAGAGTATCCTGCTGAGAGTGGAGGTGTATATTAATGCATGGTACCATTAGGTAGTTCCATATCTTCCATATCATAATGATCATCATCTGAGTCAACATATTCACCTTCTTCACTTCTATCTTTGAATGCTAAGCATGTTCTAATGTAATGCTCTTTAGCATCATCGGTAATATTAACCTGTGCTACAATGTTATTTATATACACTGTGGTTAGATCATCTTCAGACAATGGCATCCATTCAGAAAAGTAGTATGATTCCCTATCAGCCGTTGAAGACATAATATTAAGAAGCAAAGGCATTTCTAATGTAAGATATGTAGAATATACGGTATTAACAATAGCAAGGATTTCCTCACCAGATACTAGCTTAAAGTGCTTAATATCAAAGTTCTCAATTATTGTAGATTTATTAGTCATTCAGTTGTACCTCATATATTTTAAATTGGAATTTCTCACGGGAATATATCTTAATACGTTCTGCCGCATGGTTCAGTGTATAGTTTTTATTCTTGCGCCAATGTAAATCATCAGCAATATCGTAAAGTTTAGTAGTAGATCCATCATCAGACTTTCTTAGACCACGACCAATTGATTGTAGAATCTTAATCTGAGACTTTGATGGTGATGCAAATATGATATTGTGTAGGTTCTTAATATTGATACCAGTAGAGAATGTACCTAGACTTGCAACAATGATAGCATTCTTTTGTGTCTCAGTGATCTTACGTATCTCTTCCCTAGTATCAACACCAGTCTCACCTGACACATAAAAGATCTTACGTTTAGCATGAGCACCAGCCTTAATAAGATCATACAAAGGTTTACCGTGCTTCTCTACATATTGAAACAATACTAAAGAATTACCCTCTTGATCTAAAGCAAGGTTCTTAATGAATACATTCCTAGGGTGATGTCTAACAATGAAATCCATCTCTTCAGGGTACTTAGCTTTATTTATTAGCTTACAATGTTCATCTTTATACTTAAGTAGTATAACCGATATGTCTAGATCTGCAATGGCTCCACTGTCCATAAGGGTTTTAGTAGTAGTCACATAGTGTGCACGACCAAAGTGTCCTTCTAGTACAAGCTTATGTGTCTGTGTACCATCTAGTGTTCCTGTTGTACCAAATCGATATTCCGCTTCACGCATCTTAGTTAAAATTGATGTCAAAGACTTAGCTTTAAAGTTGTGTGCCTCATCACCAAACACCGCACCAAACTGCTCAAACCACTCACCACTGAGCTTATATATTGACTGCCATGTGGATATGATTACTCGCTCACTGTTTGCAAACTTAGGACGACCAGCGTATATTCTATGGCATTCATCCTTAGCACTAAAGCCATCATCGAATTGGCTATAGTCATCAAAGTCAGAATACATCTGTTGTACCAATGATGTTGTAGGTACAATGATTAATACTCTCTTATCGTTGTTAGCAAGATACCACCGTATAAGACTATATATGATAAGAGACTTACCTGATGCTGTAGGTGATATAAGCAATGCACGTTTTTTACGTAATCCATGCTCAATTGCCTGTAGCTGATAATCATGTGGAAGGATCTGTTGACCCTTAGTAGTGATAATCAAATCTTTAATCCATGACATATCAGGAACAGTATCTGCATCCGGAACGCCATAGTAGTTGTCATGTGCAACCTCAATTGCATAATCACGGCCAGGAGTTTCCGCAAATTCTTCTAGGTATGAATACAACCCACCTGGTAGTTCTCCAGTACGTACATCAAACAGTCTAACTTTTCCATCCCATATCTTGTTACGATATGCTGGCATAAATTTATAGCCAGGAACAAAAAATGTAAAGAAGTCAGTGATCTCATTGGCAATGCCAGGATCAGTACGTACCTCTAACATAGAATGATTCTTTTTACGAACTTTAATAATGTCCATTACGCACCTGATTCAAATCGACGCCAATCTATCATGTTCTTAATATTCGAATGTCTCCAACGGATATTAGCCATGATTTCTTCGAGCGTTTCTAGTAATGTTTTGAGATATGCTAAACGCGTCTGCGCAGCTTGGATGTGAGGATCAGCATCATAGTAATATGACATCTCACCTTTAAGAATTTTAAGACCATTTAAAGCATCATATTCCCAACCGAGTTCATCGATTGCATCTTTAGTCATCTTACCATTATACCATAGCCACTTATTTTTGAGCAAAACCTGGAACTCAAGTTCGCGTCGTTTTAATTGGAGTTTGTTAACGGTAAGGAGTTCTAGATATTTAGAGTGAAGTTTAGCAGAATCTCTTGAGGCTTCATCTAGACGAAGCTCATCAATTAGAGAATCCTTTTTCCACATTTCAAGTATAGTTTCAATATTCATAATGTACTTCCATAGTAAAGGGTGTTAATATAAGTCTATTTATTTGAATTTAAAATAGGAATAATGGAACGTCACGTTAGCAGTAAGATACTCTACATCAGTTGTAGTGGCATCAAACGGTAGTGAGCTTAGGTTAACTGGGAATGCTGATATAAATGTAATTTCATTAGTCACATTGTTATGACTGTTCATTACTTGTAGTGTAATATCCCTGGCCTTACGTACACCTTCATCTGATTCAGTAACCAAACCAAGCATCCAATCATGGATCTCTTTATAGTTTGTCATATCTTCATCAACAAGAAAGGTTAAATCCATATCAGAGTATTCAATCTTATCAGGAAGAAATCCAATATTTCGTTGAGGGGTATTAAGAGTTGCAGGTGTTACACTCATATCAGGCAATGCAACAGTTTGTATCATATACTGTGCATTAGGATATTTTTGTGAGTCTATAACAAGCCGAAAAGAAGAAGGTGTCACATACGACAGGTTATTAACCAATGTTGATGTGGCCTGTTCAGCAAAATTAATGTTAGTAGTATATGGCATGTATAAATCTCCGTGCGTTATACCTTTATTTATAACGAAAAAAAAGGGACCCGAAGGCCCCTTTTAAGTATTACTATCTTTAGTGATTACTCACCAAGGATGTTCTTCACTTCGAAGATGCGGTAGTACTGGTTACCACGGTTAGCGCCAGTGTCGTTAGAAGCAGTTGTTCCAACGAATGGGTTAGCAACCATGCCGTAACGAGTCTTGAAGCCGATCTTAGGTTGGAAAGAATTCTCACCAACAGCACGAACCATAGTCAACGGAACATATGGGCAGTAGAAGATACCAGCGTCATATGCGTTCTGACCTTTGTAGCCAACGTTAACGTAGTTAACAGTTGCGTATGGATCGATATATACTTTCATGCCACCAGCAAGAGTACCAGCAAAAGTAGTACCAGTGTCGTCAACATTCAAGTTGCCATTCTGTGCAAGAGCTGGAGCGTAATCAAGTACACCAGAAGCAGAAAGAGCAGCAGCAACATCAGAAGAACATACGATGAAGTTACCCTTGCCGCGACGTGTGTCTTTAGCAATTTGGTTAGCTTCACGTTGGATTTGTACCAACAAACCTTTGTACTTCTCAACAGACCAGCGACCATCAGCATCAGTATTCAAGTCGAAGATG
>TARA_R110000744_G_scaffold262275_2_pt1 | contig 13602 bp, 6 predicted proteins | sample TARA_R110000744 | Tara Oceans TARA_R110000744 (sample SAMEA4398083) | marine metagenome | biome: Polar Biome; feature: [DCM] deep chlorophyll maximum layer (ENVO:01000326); material: water (ENVO:00002006), including particulate matter (ENVO:01000060) such as... | depth 36 m | reverse complement strand
TCATCAAGTTTGCCATAGTAGCTGCAAGCATAGCTTTCATCCCTAAACGTGCAATATCAGGACGGCGACTCGGTGCCATTGAACCAATTCCACCCAATAAAATGGCAATAGAAGATAAGTTCGCAAAACCGCACAAAGCAAAGGTTACAATTGCTTGAGTGGTAGGTGATAAGGTGTCTTTAATTTCAACAAAATTTACGTAGGCAAAGAATTCATTGACGACAATCTTTTGGCCAATAAAACTACCTGCTTGCAACATTTCTTCAAAAGGTACACCGATAAGGAAAGCAAACGGGGCAAAAATGTAGCCGAGTAGCCATTCAATAGTAATACCTTCAAAGCCTAATAAGCTGCCAAAGCCTGTAACCATAGAATTAAGTAAAGCGATAATAGCTATAAAGGCAAGTAACATAGCACCTACGTTAACCGCAAGCTTAAGGCCTGAAGCGGCACCCGTGGCTGCTGCATCAATAACATTAGCCGGTTTAGCACCTTCTTCAGCCAGCTCTACATCGCTGTAATCATTGTTAATTTCTTCTGTTTCAGGGAGGAGTAGTTTCGCCATAAGCAAACCACCTGGTGCTGCCATAAAAGAGGCGGCAATTAAGTATTCAAGTTTTACACCTAAACCCGCATAGCCAGCTAAGATGGAACCTGCAACAGAGGCTAAGCCGCCGACCATAATGGCAAACAGTTCAGACTGACTCATTTTTGCAATATAGGGGCGAATAACTAAGGGAGCTTCTGTTTGCCCGACAAAAATATTAGCTGTAGCAGAAAGGGATTCAGGCTTTGAAGTTTTTAACAGTTTTTGTAAACCACCACCGATTATTTTTACCACCCATTGCATAATGTTAAGGTAGTAAAGCACGGCGATAAGCGATGAGAAAAATATAATAACGGGGAGAACACGAATAGCGAAAACAAAACCAACGCCATTATCGTACATTGCATCAGTACCTAAACCTCCGAATAGAAAGCTTATGCCTGCTTGTGCACTGTTAATAACCTGTTGAACACCATTAGTTATTGAACCTAAGACATCTTTACCAAATGGCACATAAAGTACAAACGCACCTAATATAATCTGTAATGCAAAAGCAAAGCCTACAGTTCGCCAATTAATTGCACTGCGGTCTTTTGATAAAAAAAACGCCAATGCCAATAGCGCAAAAATGCCAATGACTCCTCGAAGAGCACCTAATTCCATAATTACCTCATAAATTATTTTGTTATCGTTATTTTTTAATTATATTTATTTTAATTACATCTATGTTGATTTTTATTTTTTGTACAAGTTTACAAATTTCTATTCATCAGTTGACGAATTTTTGCTTTTAGCATTTCAATTGCCATTCTATTTTTACCACCACGAGTCACCACAATATCGGCGAAAGCTTTGTTTGGTTGAATATGCTGGTGGTACATAGGACGTACGGTGGTTAAATACTGTTCGGTAATTGACGCTATGCTACGAGAACGCTCAATGGTATCTCTATTTATTCTACGGACAAGGCAAATGTCTAACGGAGTATCAATATAAATTTTAATATCGAATTTATCTCTGAGCTCTTTATCAGAAAATAAAAGAATACCTTCTATTAAAATGATGGGTGTTGGCGTTAAGTGTACAGTTTCTTCTAGCCGAGTATGTGTTTTATAGCAATATGTAGGTATATCAACGCTTTCACCGACACTTAACTGGGTTAAATGTTGTGATAATAAGCTATGTTCAAAGGCACTAGGGTGATCGTAATTTGTTTTTATACGTTCTTCCATCGACAGATGAGATTGACTCTTGTAATAAGAGTCTTCTTTCATGATGGCAATACCACATGACCCTAACTCAGGTAATAATTCATCGTAAATAGTTTGCGCAAAAAGTGATTTTCCTGATGCTGAAGCACCGGTTACCGCAATAATGGTCGGTTTATTGGTTTGCAAAACAGAGAGCCTTAAAAAATATTAACAACAAAAGGGTTAAGTAATTATTTATAGCGATACTGTTGTAGACAACTCACCGCACTCATATTATGAACTAATTAATCTGAAATTCATTAAAATTTAGGCAAAAGTAATAGCAATGCCTAAAATAATTACAAAATATCTATTGTCTATAATTCATTGCTTGGTAAAGTATCACATGTTGACCATTTGGTCATGAAATTTATCAATATTAACGAGGATAAATTTTAAAAATTTGTTAAAATACATTGATCCACTTACAGGATACAGGAATTTAAAATGGCAAGAGCAATAGTTTTAGTAATCGACAGTTTTGGCATAGGGCACGCGCCCGATGCAGCGGACTTTGGCGATATCAGTGCCAATACTTTTGCTAATTTAGCGCGATACTTCTATCAGCACGAAAAACGTGAAATCAAATTAACTAACTTAGCAAAAATGGGCTTAGTTCAAGCGGCTTTTGAGGCAGGTAAATGTACTTTTCCTGTTGTAAAACAATTGCCTGAGCAAGGCGCTTTCGGTTATGCAGCAGAGATTAGTACAGGCAAGGATACACCTAGCGGACATTGGGAGATGATGGGTGTACCCGTACTTTTTGATTGGGACTACTTCCCAAAAGAAGGCAATGCTTTCCCTACTGATTTGATAGAAAAAATTAATCAAGCTACAGGTTATGACGGTATTTTAGGAGATTGCCATGCCTCAGGTACCGATATTATAAATAAACTTGGGCAAGCGCATATTAAATCCGGATTACCTATTTGCTATACATCTGCTGACAGTGTTTTTCAGGTGGCGGCTCATGAAGAACATTTTGGCTTGGATAATCTTTATAAATATTGTGAAACAGTAAGAGAATTACTGGGTGACATGAATGTCGGCCGTGTTATCGCTCGACCTTTCATTGGCAACAGTCCTGAAGACTTCACTCGAACTGGAAATAGACGAGACTATTCTGTTTTACCGCCAGCACCTACGGTATTAGACGTATTTACCAAAGCGGGTGGTCATGTAATAAGTGTCGGTAAAATTGCCGATATTTACGCGCATCAAGGTATCAGTGAAAAAACTAAAGCAACGGGTATAGATGCTTTAGTGGATGCAACCATTTCACATATTAATACTGCACAAGACAATAGTCTGATATTTACTAACTTAGTCAATTTTGACCAAGACTATGGCCATCGTCGTGACCCTGTTGGTTACGCGCTTGCATTAGAAAGTTTTGATACACGATTACCTGAAATTATTGCCGCGATGAATGAAGATGACGTGTTATTTTTAACTGCAGATCATGGCTGTGATCCAACTTGGCATGGAAATGATCATACTAGAGAGTATGTTCCTGTGATTGCATTTCACAAACAGGTTCGATCTGTTAATATTGGCGAAAGAAATACTTTTGCTGATATTGGTCAAACCATTGCAGAACTATTTAAATTAGACAAAATGCCATATGGCACAAGTTTTTTGTCTGATCTTGATTTATAAAAATACACAATTAATCACTTGCCGCATTAAAGCAGGTAAGTGAATAAAATATATTATACACAAAACATAAACAGTTCTTGGGAGAGTACTTAATGAATGTTTTTAAAAAAACGTCGCTCGCAGTATGCGTAAATGCGGCTATTTTAGCGTCTGTAACCGTTGTATCTACTTCGGCTTTAGCGCAAGAAAATGCTAATGTAGCTGATGTTGTTGGCGTTGAAGTTATTGAAGTAACTGCTCGTAAGCGTACAGAGAATATAAAAGATGTACCTATTTCAGTTTCGGCATTAACGCCTAAAAAACTTGAAGTATTAGGTTCTTCTGGTATGGATGTAAGAGCACTGTCTGGGAAAGTACCTAGCTTGTTAATTGAGTCTTCTTTTGGTCGTACTTTTCCTCGCTTTTATATTCGAGGTTTAGGTAACACCGATTTTGATTTGCTAGCATCACAACCTGTTTCATTGATTTATGATGACGTTGTTTTAGAAAATGCCTTAACTAAAGGTATGCCAATGTTTGACATTGAGCGCGTAGAAGTTTTACGTGGTCCTCAAGGTACATTGTTTGGCCGTAATACCCCAGCAGGTATTGTAAAAGTACAATCGAAAAAACCAACACAAGATTTTGATGCCAACATTTCTGGTTCTTACGGTAGTTTTGGTAGCACAGATTTCCGTGTTGCAATTGGCGGTGGCTTAACCGATACATTGTCAGCCCGAATCGCACTATTACAACAAGACCGTGATGACTGGATTGACAACAAAGCTCCAGGGTTTGAGCAAAAAGATCAATTAGGTGGTTATGCTGAATCAGCTGGTCGCGTACAACTGTTGTGGGAGCCTAATGACGATTTTTCAGCGTTATTTAATTATCACTTCCGTGATGCTGAAGCGGATGCACGTGTTTTTAGAGCCAATATTATTAAACCAGGCACTAACGACTTAGTTGATGACTTTGATCGTGAAACTGTTTTTCATGATGCTGCTGTTCGTAATAACCAAACGGTTGATATGAAAGGTACTAGTTTAAAAATTGAATATAATATGGGCAACCATACATTAACTTCCGTTACTGGCTATGAGTCAGCTGAAATGTTTTCAGTTGGTGATATTGATGGTGGTTACGGTGCTGCATTTTTACCAGACTATATGGGACCTGGCTTTATTCCTTTTCCATCAGAAACTGGTGCAAGAATGCCAAGCCATAAACAAGTAACCCAAGAAGTTCGCATTGCCAGTAATGATATCGGAAAAATAGATTATCAATTCGGTTTCTTCACTTTTGATGAAGACTTAATTATTAATAATTTAAGTTTTAATACACTTGGTGGCGGTGTACAAGACGGTATTGCTATCCAGAAGATGGAAACAAAAGCATGGGCAATGTTTGGTTCAATTGACTTTGAAGTGACAGAAAAATTAAATATCAATGCTGGTCTACGCTATTCTGATGATGAGCGTAAATGGCAAGGTGAATTAGTTCAATCACCATTTGGTGCCCCTAGTTTCTCTGAAAGTAACAATGTCGCTGACACACAAATTAGTGGTGATTTAAGCGCTAATTATGTATTGAATGATGAAACCAATCTTTATGCACGTTTAGCTCGTGGTTACCGTGCGCCAAGTATTCAAGGCCGAAGTTTATTATTCTCAGCAAATTCAACAACGGCAGACTCTGAATTAGTTGATTCTGTTGAAACGGGTTTTAAGTCAGTATTTTTAGAGAACACTGCACGTGTTGATGGCTCGGTTTATTACTATATTGTCAGCGATCAACAGTTAACTGCTGTTGGTGGAACAGGTAACGTAGCAAGTTTATTGAATGCCGATAAATCAGTAGGTTACGGTTTTGAAATTGATTCTGAATACTTTATTACTCCTGATTTAGCCCTTACCGCTAGTGTTAGTTATAACCACACTGAGTTACAAGATGACACGGTTGCCGTGCCAGGCTGTGGCGGTGGTTGTACTGTAACTGACCCATTAAATGGCGATGGTTTAGCCATGATTGACGGTAATTCACTACCACAATCTCCAGAATGGATTTCTAACTTTGCCGCTCGTTGGACTAAAGAAGTCGGTGATGGAGAGATTTATGTTTACACTGATTGGTCTTACCGCAGTGAAGTTAACTTCTTCTTATACGAGTCAATTGAGTTCACTGGTGATGCGTTATTTGAAGGTGGTGTTCGTGTTGGTTACGAATGGTACACCGATGGTGCAGAATATGAAGTTGCACTATTTGGTCGTAATATTACTGATGAAGAACAGCTTACCGGTGCTATCGATTTCAACAACTTAACAGGTTATGTTAACGAGCCTCGTTTTTGGGGTGTTGAATTTAAAGCTAACTTCTTTTAATAGTTAACTTTATTTAAAACATAACTTAATAAGTTAGTAATAAAAAACCGGTTATCAATTTGATAACCGTTTTTTTGTTTCTATTTCTAATTAACCAACTTGGTATTAGTTATCAACGAGAAGAAATTATAAAATAATGATTTATTATATTCTTGCTTTAATCGAGTTCGCTAACACAGTCAGTATTTCTTCACTGGTTTCTAAGTCAATACAAGCATCGGTAATACTTTGCCCGTAAACCAAAGGTTGATTAGCAACAACTTTTTGATTACCTGGTACCATAAAGCTTTCAATCATAACGCCAAAGATAGATTGGTTACCCGCACTTATTTGCTCAGCTAATGAATTAGCGACATCAATTTGCTTGTTATGATCTTTGTAGCTATTACCGTGGCTACAGTCAATCATCACTTTTTCAGGTAAACCGGCTTTAGTTAGGGTTTCACAAGTTTGAGTGATATATTTTTGTTGATAATTAGGCGCTTTACCGCCACGTAAAATCACGTGTGCATAAGGGTTACCATGTGTTTGATAAATACACATTTGGCCACTTTTATCAGGCGAATAAAGTACATGCGGTACACTTGACGCTTTTATAGCGTCAACAGCAATTTGAATATTACCGTCAGTACCGTTTTTAAAGCCAACTGGACATGAAAGAGCAGAAGCTAGCTCTCTGTGTACTTGGCTCTCTGTAGTTCGTGCACCAATAGCACCCCAACTGATCAAATCAGAAATATATTGACCGGTTACCATATCTAAAAACTCGGTACCGGCAGCTAATCCCAATTTATTAATTTCCATTAATAAATTACGCGCTAAATTTAAACCTTTAGCTACTTTAAATGATTTATCTAAATCAGGATCGCTAATTAAACCTTTCCAACCCACAGTTGTGCGGGGCTTTTCAAAATATACTCGCATTACAATTAGTAATTCATTAGCATATTTTTCTTGCAAGGTTTTTAATTTTTTTGCGTAGTCAATTGCCGCTTCAGTGTCGTGAATTGAACACGGCCCAATAATAACCAGCAAACGCTTATCGTCACCTTTAATTATGGCTTCAATATCTTTGCGGCTTTTGATAATAAAATTCGCTGTGCTATCGTCAAGCGGAATTTGCTCAGCAAGTTCGGCAGGCGAAACTAAACTGTCAATTAATGTGGTTCTAAATTCATCTGTTTTTATGGTCATGGGCTGTCAAATGCTAGTTAGCCTGCATATCTAAATGCAGCGCAATAATAATATCGCGCTAACATAACGAATATAAGCAATTATGTGAACCGCTTTCTAATATTTTATGTAACTAAATTGTTATAAGTTAATATTTATAGCGCTGAAGGCCTGTTTCTGACAATATTTTCGCGGTGATCTCTTCAACAGAGAGTTTCGTGGTGTTGAGAAATGGAATCTTTTCTTGTTTATATAACTTTTCGACTTCTCGTACTTCCATTCGACATTGACGTGCTGAAGAGTATTTAGTATTCGCCATTCTGCCATGACGAATATCCACTAAACGTTCAGCATCTATGGTTAAACCAAATATTTTCTTTTTATGCATTTTTAAAAATGAAGGTATTTGTAGTTCGTCCATATCATCGTCTGTAAATGGATAATTCGCGGCTTTAATACCATATTGCAGCGCCAAATAAAGTGCCGTTGGGGTTTTACCTGAACGAGAAACACCGACAAGTATAACGTCTGCATGTTCATAGTTTGTCACATTAGAACCATCATCATTAGCTAACGAGTAATTAACCGCATCAATACGATAATCGTAACTATTTTCGTGGATACTGTGTGTTCTATGGGCTTTGGGCTTTGCTTTTATGCCCAACTTTTCTTCGAGTGGTGCTATAAAGTGTTCAAGAAAGTTATAAATAACACCATCGCATCCGTCGATTATTTCGCGAATATCTGGATTGACAAAGGTGTGAAAAACCAAAGGTGGCACACCGGTACGCTTTGCTGCTTTATTAATGCGCTTACAAGCCTCTAATGCTTTTTCTTTCGTTTCGACAAAGGAAATGGTGTCGTGTTCAAACTCTATTGGAAAAAGTGATAATAATGCATGACCAAAAACCTCAGAAGTTATCGCTGTACCGTCAGAAATATAAAAAGCTGCTCGCATGATTTTTTCCTATATATTATTCTTTAATGAAAGGTGAAATTTTCAAATAGTGCTTTAGTTTCAAAGTTAGCAGTGTAAAATGTCTGTGGCATGAAATAAACCACTTAATAAAACATCCACAGATAAAAGTGTTAAGAAAGATATTTTTAAGCGTTTTTTTCCATAGTCTTAAAGATAACTTTCTTAAATTTTATTTTTTTTAGTGGAGATGTTGTCGTGCAAGAATACGTACTTTGGTATGAAAATCTAGGAATGAATGATGTGGACCGTGTAGGCGGTAAAAATGCATCATTGGGTGAAATGATTTCTAATCTTTCAAATGTAGGTGTACAAGTACCAGGTGGTTTTGCAACTACCTCATATGCTTTTAACGAATTTCTAGAACAAAGTGGCCTGAACGATAAAATTTATCATCTACTTGATGATTTAGATGTTGGCGATATTAATGCCTTGGCTGAATGTGGTGGTAAAATCCGTCAATGGATTATAGATACACCATTTTTACCTGACATGCAGAAAGATATCGAACAAGCTTACGCCGAACTTGCTGGTGGCTTTGCCGATGACGCTTCATTTGCTGTCCGTTCATCTGCCACTGCAGAAGATATGCCAGACGCCTCTTTTGCTGGTCAACAAGAAACTTTCCTTAACGTTCGTGGCTTAGACGCAGTGATGATCGCGATTAAACACGTTTTTGCCTCTCTTTTTAACGACCGTGCAATTTCTTATCGTGTACATCAAGGTTATGACCACCGTGGTGTTGCGCTTTCTGCTGGTATTCAGCGCATGGTACGCAGCGATATTTCTTCTAGTGGTGTCATGTTCTCTATCGATACCGAATCGGGTTTTGAAGACGTCGTCTTTATTACCTCAAGCTACGGTTTAGGTGAAATGGTAGTGCAGGGTGCTGTTAACCCTGATGAGTTCTATGTTCATAAACCGACGCTAGCCAAGGGTAAACCTGCAGTTGTGCGCAGAAATATTGGTAGTAAAGCCATTAAAATGATTTACGCAGCTAACCAAGAACATGGTAAGCAAGTTGAAATTGTTGATATTGACCAAGCGCAATCAGATACTTTTTCGCTTAACGATAAAGAAGTTGAAGAGCTAGCAAAACAAGCGGTAATTATTGAAAAGCACTATGGTCGTGCCATGGACATTGAATGGGCTAAAGATGGTCTAGACGGTAAGCTTTATATTGTACAAGCACGTCCAGAAACAGTTAAAAGTCGTGAAAATGCTAATGTAATGGAACAGTTCCAATTACAAGCAACTGCTGACATTATTTGTGAAGGTCGCTCGATTGGTCATAAAATAGGCAGTGGTCAAGCTAAGGTATTATCTTCTTTGGCTGAAATGGATAAAATTTTACCGGGTGATGTCTTAGTTACCGATATGACAGACCCTGATTGGGAGCCGATCATGAAACGCGCTTCTGCTATTGTCACCAATCGTGGTGGTCGTACTTGTCATGCGGCAATTATTGCACGTGAAATGGGTATTCCAGCGGTTGTCGGTTGTGGTGATGCCACTAAAAAAATAGCCACAGGTGATGAAATTACCGTTTCTTGTGCTGAAGGTGATACCGGTTTCATTTATAAAGGTAAATTGGATTTCACGGTAACGACTTCTGAAGTTGACTCAATGCCTGATTTGCCATTGAAAATAATGATGAATGTTGGTAATCCAGATCGCGCATTTGCCTTTGCTCGCTTACCTCATGCAGGTATAGGTTTGGCGCGTTTAGAATTTATTATTAATAAAATGATCGGTGTTCATCCGAAAGCATTATTGAATTTTGATGAGCAATCATTAGAGCTTCAAGAAGAGATCCGTGAAATTATTGCCGGTTATGACAATCCCGTTGAGTTTTATATTGCTAAACTTACCGAAGGAATTTCTACGTTAGCCGCAGCTTACGCGCCTGAAAAAGTTATTGTTCGGATGTCTGATTTTAAATCAAACGAATATGCAAACTTAGTCGGTGGTGAACACTTTGAACCAGAAGAAGAAAACCCGATGATTGGTTATCGCGGTGCTTCTCGCTATATTTCTAAAGATTTTAGAGATTGTTTTGCGCTCGAATGTGAAGCGATTAAACGTGTTCGTAACGACATGGATATGACACATGTTGAGATTATGATCCCGTTTGTGCGCACACTTGGTGAAGCCTCAGCAGTTATTGATATTCTAGCAGAGCATGGATTAAAGCGTGGTGAGAATGGTCTGCGTATTATTATGATGTGCGAATTACCTTCTAACGCTTTACTCGCTGATCAATTTTTAGATTACTTTGATGGTTTCTCAATTGGCTCGAATGACTTAACGCAATTAACTTTAGGCTTAGACCGTGACTCAGGTTTAGTCGCGCATTTGTTCGATGAACGTGACCCTGCTATTAAAATATTGCTAGAAATGGCGATTAAAGCCTGTAAAGCACGGGGTAAATATGTTGGTATTTGTGGTCAGGGTCCATCTGATCACGAAGATTTTGCCGCTTGGTTAGTGGATAAAGGCATCGAAAGCTTATCGCTTAACCCAGATACTGTCTTGCCTACATGGTTATATTTGGCAGAGCAGCATAATAAAAAGTAATTTTTTTTTCAGAAATAAACTGATTAAAAACTTCTATATTAAATTAAGCCTAGGTGCTTTTTTGTCATGACGATGATAAAAAAGTTCTTAGGCTTTTTTTGTTAAACGATCAAATTAACAAACTGCCATGATATAATATTGGCCACATAATATTGTTAATAGAATTTTTATCCATGTTACCTCGCTTAAGTCCTCAAGAGTTAGTTTCTCCTTTATATCAAGAGTTTGCCAAAATCTTGGCGACTAAACATTTTACCGGTGATATTAATTTTCAATATAGCGCACGTTTAGCTCATGCAACTGATAATAGTATCTATCAACAGCTACCTCAATTAGTACTGCACCCTCGAAGTAAGCAAGACATTCAAATTATTACCTTACTTGGCAGTGAAGATAAATTTAACGCAATAAAGTTTAGTGCGCGCGGCGGCGGTACAGGTACTAACGGGCAAAGTTTAACGCCTGGTATCGTTGTAGATTTATCCAAATACATGAACCGTATTCTGGAAATCAATGTCGAAGAAAATTGGGTACGTGTCGAAGCGGGCGTGATTAAAGACCAATTAAATGATTACTTAAAGCCTTATGGTTTTTTCTTCTCACCCGATTTATCAACCAGTAATCGAGCAACGGTTGGTGGCATGATAAATACCGATGCATCAGGCCAAGGCTCATTGGTTTATGGTAAAACCTCCGATCACGTTCTATCACTTGACAGTGTTTTGGCTAATGGTGAGTTATTAAATACAAAACCTCAAACCATGGCACAAGCACAGGCACTTGCCAAGCAGGACAGTACGGAAGCAAAATTGATGCAACAAGTGCTCAATACTTGTGTAGATAATCGAGCATTAATTTTAGAAAAATTTCCACGATTAAACCGGTTTTTAACCGGATATGATTTAGAAAACGTTTTTAATGACGATTTATCTATGGTTGATTTAAGTCGTATTATTACCGGTTCTGAAGGATCGCTAGCGTTTGTTTGTGAAGCAAAATTAAATTTAACACCGATAGCTAACGCTAAAACGCTGATTAATATTAAATATGATAGCTTTGATTCTGCGCTACGCCATTCGCCGCGATTAGTACAAGCTAAAGCGACATCGGTTGAAACTATTGACAGCACAGTGTTGAACTTAGCTAAACAGGATATTGTTTGGCAACTGGTCAGTGATATGTTGCAAGATGTTGATGGCGCCATTATGGATGGCATTAACATGGTGGAATATAACGGCGAAAGTATTGAGAGCGTAGCAGATCAAGTTACCGCGCTATGTGCAGAGCTTGATAAAGATATTGCAAACAAAACTGGTGTTATTGGCTATCAAGTAACGTCAGATCTAGCCAGTATTGGCAAGTTATACACTATGCGAAAGAAAGCCGTTGGCTTGTTGGGTAATACTAAAGGTAGTCAAAAGCCATTAGCATTTGCCGAAGATACAGCTGTTCCACCAGAAAACCTAGCTGATTATATCGCTGAATTTAGACAACTGCTTGACGGCTATGGTTTACATTACGGTATGTTTGGTCATGTCGATGCCGGTGTTTTACATGTCAGACCCGCACTTGATATGTGCGACCCTGAACAAGAAATTTTACTCAGAGAAATCTCAGACAAAGTGGTTGCATTAACAGCTAAATATGGCGGTTTAATGTGGGGTGAACATGGCAAAGGCTATCGTAGTGAATATGGTCCTGAATTTTTTGGAGACACTTTATTTAGCGAATTAAGAAAAATTAAAGCGGCTTTTGACCCATTAAATAAAATGAACCCAGGCAAAATTTGTACACCATATAACTCCACTGATAAGCTGGTTTCTGTTGATGATACCAAGCGTGGTTTTTACGATAGACAAATACCAATAACAGTTAAAGACTCGTTTAATTCAGCGCTAGACTGTAATGGTAACGGTTTATGCTTTAATTATGACGTAGACAGTCCAATGTGTCCTTCTAGTAAGGTAACGCGTGACCGACGACATTCTCCAAAAGGCAGAGCTGGCTTGATGCGAGAGTGGTTACGCTTATTGGAGGCTAAAGGCGTAGATGTTTTAGCAATGGAGAAAAATATACAAAACTGGTCAGTAAAAAGTCTCCTCGATAAGGTAAAAAACCGCTTTAATAGTCAATTTAATCGTGCAGAGTCTGATGATTTTTCCCACGAAGTTATGGAAGCAATGCAAGGGTGTTTAGCCTGTAAAGCTTGTGCGAGTCAGTGTCCAATTAAAGTTGATGTGCCAGACTTTAGAGCCCGCTTTATTAACCTTTACCACACGCGATATTTTAGACCTTTAAAAGATCACTTAGTGGCGAATGTAGAATCGATGACACCAATAATGGCTAAAGCACCCAAAATAGTTAACAGTGTTTTATCGTCTAGTATTTACGATAAATTATCTCAAGTTACTATTGGCTATGTCGACACACCACAGTTGTCGATCCCGACATTATCGCAAAGAACAACGGCTGATAAATTTACTCCTTTTGAGTTATCAACGCTGCAAAGTATGTCTGCTGATCAACGTGCAAAGTTGTTGCTAATTGTTCAAGACCCATTCACTTCATTTTATGACGCAAAAGTTGTTGAAGACTTTATGCTGTTGGTGAAAAAACTTGGCTTTGATCCCATACTGTTACCATTTAAGCCAAATGGTAAGCCTCAGCATGTTAAGGGCTTTTTAGACAAGTTTGCAAAAACAGCTAAATCGACAGCTGAATTTTTGAATCAAATTCAACAACTAGAATTGCCGATGGTAGGGTTAGATGCATCAATGGTGCTATGTTTCAGAGATGAATATAAGCAGATATTAGGTGATAACCGTGGCGATTTTGAAGTGAAGTTAGCCCATGAATGGCTAATAACGCTGGTCGATGAACAAAAGAGTAAGCCAATTGATATCAAGAGCAAGGTAAATACGGTAGCTTATAAACTGTTTGCCCATTGTACTGAAAAAACCGCATTAGCGGGCAGTGAAGGGCAGTGGCAGCATATATTCCAACATTTTGGTTTGTCTTTATCGAATGTATCTGTTGGTTGTTGTGGTATGGCAGGCACTT
>TARA_R110000744_G_scaffold76377_2_pt1 | contig 13617 bp, 10 predicted proteins | sample TARA_R110000744 | Tara Oceans TARA_R110000744 (sample SAMEA4398083) | marine metagenome | biome: Polar Biome; feature: [DCM] deep chlorophyll maximum layer (ENVO:01000326); material: water (ENVO:00002006), including particulate matter (ENVO:01000060) such as... | depth 36 m | reverse complement strand
AAGTTTCTTCCCACTCAGTGAAATTTAAAAGCTTTAGCGGCACAGCTTACCGTCCCAGACTGAACCTCTGTACCTACATCCATGCAGGCAAGGCATTGATTGAAGGTAATGGTTATTCTCTTGTCAAAATCAATAACATGGTCTGTAAGCCTTTTAAAACTACCCTTCTGGAGCTTGCCAGCAGTTCGATAACCGCCGATCATTTCCTTCATATAGAATAACTATATTCACAAAATGATCGTTGTTCTCAAAACGACGGTAAGCGCTGAGTGGGAACAAACTTAATAGACTTGGTATAATTAACCTCAAGTCATTAAAAATAGTTTTGCTCAATAAATGAAGTTGTATATTTAATAATGGGGTTATTGGCAGAAAAACCAACTCAGATAAGGTCTAAAATGGTCTGCTTGAAGCAACAGCTAAATAGTTCAGTCTAAGTAGTATAAAGCCTCACTTAAACAGCATGACTGTCAGCTAAGTTTAAGAATAGTAAAAGCAGAGACTCTAGCTACTTTTACTATTTTTCTCATATTAAGCTCAATGTTAATGTCAACTATCAGTTAATAACTATGACGACTTCTCTCGACGCTGAACGACTGCCTGAGCCAGTTCAGCTAATAAGGTTTCAGTATCTTGCCAACCAATACAAGCATCTGTGATACTTTGACCATAAGTAGGTACTTTACCTTCAACAAGATCTTGACGGCCTTCAACTAAATGACTCTCCACCATAACACCAAAAATATCTTGATTACCATTGGCCATTTGTTGGCAAACATCACGACAAACTAGCATTTGGTTTGCAAATTTCTTACTGCTATTAGCATGGCTAAAGTCAATCATGATATTAGTATTTAAGGCTGATTTAGTTAATTGTTCGGTAACGGTGTTAACACTTTCAGCATCATAATTTGTGGTTTTACCGCCACGTAAAATAATATGACAATCTTCATTACCCGTCGTTTCCACGATAGCAGAATGACCGTATTTTGTGACTGAGAGAAAATGATGTGAAGCACTGGCAGCGCCAATAGCATCTATCGCGACTTTAATGGTTCCGTCGGTACCATTTTTAAAACCGACAGGACAAGATAAACCTGACGCTAACTCGCGGTGTACTTGGCTTTCTGTGGTGCGTGCGCCAATAGCGCCCCAACACATAAAGTCAGCCATGTACTGCGGGGTGATCATATCTAAAAACTCACCCGCGGTAGGTAAACCTAGATTATTTAAATCCAGTAATAACTTACGACCGATACGTAAACCGTCGTTAAGTTTGAAGCTATTATCCATATAAGGGTCGTTAATCAGTCCCTTCCAACCAACAGTGGTTCTTGGCTTTTCAAAATATACACGCATGACAATTTCGAGAGTGCCTTGATAATTTTCCCGTAATTTAACTAAGCGCTGACCATATTCCAGTGCCGCTTCAGGATCATGTATCGAACAAGGACCAATGACCACCAGTAAGCGGTCATCTTGGTTATTGAAAATTCTATTGATGGCATTTCTGCCAGCAAACACCGACTTTGTTGCTTGTTCTGATGAAGGAAATCGCTCAAGTAACGCGATAGGAGGTAAAAGTTCTTTGATTTTATTAATACGAACGTCGTCGGTTTGCTCAACCATAATTATTTCTCTTTATACTGAAATGCTATTTTATATTTACGTCTAGACACCTAGATGATTAGTCCCAGAGATAATTTATCAGTGTTCTCCGGCTAATAGCAACCTAAAATACGAAAAAAGCAGTATAATAAATTTATTCGACAAGCAAGCAAAGTAACTCAGTTTAGTTCTATAATACTTTTGTCTATTTTTCATCAAACACATTCATATAGGTTACCAATAACTATGACGCATTCTCACCTACCATTAATTGATTTACACCGCCATTTAGACGGTAATATTCGCCCGGAAACCATTTGGGCATTAGCACATGAACATAACATTGTTTTACCAGAAACTAATTTTCAAGCATTTATCCCTCATGTACAAATTCAAGGCAGTGAAAGCGACTTATTAGCTTTTCTCAGTAAACTTGATTGGGGCGTTGCCGTACTTAAAAATCTAGATGATTGTAAGCGTATAGCTTTTGAAAATGTTGAAGATGCCTTTAACGCCGGTATTCATTATGCCGAATTACGCTTTTCGCCTTATTATATGGCCATGAAGAATAATCTAGTGGTTGCTGATGTTGTTGCCGCTGTTGTCGATGGTGTAAATGCTGCATGTAAAATATATGATGTTAAAATTAATCTAATTGGTATTTTGAGCCGAACTTTTGGCGTTGAAAAGTGCCAAGCTGAGTTAGATGCCCTACTGACTCATAAACAACATTTGATTGCTATTGATTTAGCTGGCGATGAATACAACTTTCCTGGTGAGATGTTTGTCGAACACTTTAAACAAGTTCGACAAGCAGATCTCAATGTTACCGTACATGCCGGTGAAGCTGCTGGTCCTGAAAGTATCTGGCAGGCAATAAACCACTTACACGCGACACGGATTGGCCATGGCGTTGCTTGTCATCAAGATGAGAAGCTAATGGATTATATGCAAAAGCATGATATTGTGATTGAATCTTGTTTAACGTCAAATTTTCAAACCGGCACTATAAAGGACTTATCACAACACCCAATTAAACACTTTTTAGCAAAAGGTTTATTGGTTTGTTTAAATACTGATGATCCTGGCGTACAAGGGATAGAACTAAAAAATGAATACCTTGTAGCGCGCAATACTCTAGGATTTACCGACAAAGATATACAGCAGTTACAAGAAAATGCTTTGAAAGCGGCCTTTTTATCAAACAGTGAAAAAACAGCATTAAAACAGAAAGTATTAAATAACAGCTAGTACCCGTTGTTGCTCTTGTTAATATCAGGTTAAAATATGCGATTGACAATCAACTAGGAGAACACGTGTTTGAAGTTATTATTGCGACAATAACAGGTATCGTTGTCGGTTTAGTATTTTCATTACTCAAATTGCCTATCCCTGCACCGCCTGTTTTATCAGGTATTGCTGGAATTTTCGGCATTTATATCGGTAGTGTAGGTTATCACTGGATCATCGAACGCTTTTTCAGTTAGAATTCGACTTTAAATATTTAAAAGACATATCAGTAAAACACCCTTGATAGCGGCTGCATAATATCAAATATCAGCAATGGCTAGAAACTTACTGTGATTGAAACACCATTAACAAAGGTTAACACTCATGGCAACAGCACACATAGAAGCAAACGACGGCGATTTCGCCAAAACGGTACTTATGCCAGGCGATCCATTACGCGCAAAATATATTGCCGAAAATTTTCTTGATGACGCAAAGTGTGTCACACGCGTACGTAATATGTTTGGCTATACCGGTACCTACAAAGGTAAGCCTGTTTCGGTAATGGGCTCAGGAATGGGCGTCCCCTCTATTTCAATCTACGCAACTGAACTATATAAAGATTATAGCGTAGAAAGTATTATTCGTATTGGCTCTTGTGGCGCAGTACGTGATGATATAAAAGTACGTGATATTATTATTGGTATGGCAGCAAGCACAGACTCAAACGTTAACCGCTCACGCTTAAATGGTTATGATTTTGCCGCCACCGCTGATTTTGACTTGCTACATAAAGTAGTAAAAACTGCAGAAAAAACCGGCAAAAAAATTCGCGTAGGTAATATTTTTACTGCGGATTTATTTTACACACCACAAGCCGAAATGTTTGCCTTAATGGAAAAATACGGCATTCTAGCGGTTGAAATGGAAGCAGCAGGTTTATACGGTGTTGCTGCCGAATATGGTAAAAAAGCATTAACGGTACTTACTGTAAGCGATCATATCAAAACCGGAGAGCAAACAACTGCAGATGAACGCGAAACAACCTTTAAAGATATGATGGAATTAACTTTGGATAGTTTGTTATAAATCTTTTCCCAGATATTTAAAGTGTGTCAGCTAAAACACCTAAAAAGCCAGTAAATTAACTGGCTTTTTTATAACTAAAATTCATCATATTTGGAAGGATTATAAATTTAAACCTTATGGGGGGTTACAACAAAATCATCCGCCCCCTATGTGTTACTTAAACATCTTCAACTGGTGAAATGTAGCCTTGATAACCATCAGCTTTTAATGAACTAAAATTCACCAATTGTTCTTTATCTTCTATACCCGTAATTATCACTTCAATTTTTAAACCTTTCGCAACATTTAATAATGCCCGACATAATTCTTTGCTTTGATTTAATTTTTCATAGTAAGCAAAGGACTGATCTAATTTAATATAATTCGGCTGTAGTTTTTGTAAATATTCCAAAGAGCCAATTTGACGACCACATTGATCAATACCCATTTTGGCACCTGCCGAGCGAACTATTTCGGCTAATTGATAGCAATGTTCAAACGAACTTATTGCCGCAGACTCTGGAATTTCAAATAAAATTCGTTCTGCATATGCAGAGCGCTTTAAGAAATCACCTAGCCAATGAATAAATTCAGGATCTTGGAGACTGTCATGCGTTAAGTTTATCGCTACACCTTCTTTAGCTAATGCAAGAATTTCTTTTTGTTCTATAGTGTTCAATAAACAGCGATCAAGCTGTGAACCTAAGGATAACAACTCAATAAAAGGCATAAATTCAGACGCTGTAACAATTTGATCATCAATATTTAAACGACAATATATTTCACGTTGTAACACCCTTTTGCTGTTCATACTTAAAATGGCTTGCCATTGAAAAAGAAAATGGTTGTTATGAATAGCATCAACAAGTTTACTACGCCATTGTTCACGACTATATTTTTGTGGTTGATCGGCATCAATCCAATGACTTATTTTATGTTCTCGCTGTGCTTGTTGTAAGGCGTTATCTGACTGTGATAATAAATCAGAACTGTTCATGTTGTCGATTCGCTGACTCACCCCCAAAGCAAAACCAGTATTTGCTGGGCAACCGGCTTTTATAAGTTCCTGATTAACTATTCTAATTAATGATTGTAAATAAAGGCCAATTTTATGATGTTCTGCTTTAGTGATCAAAAAGGCAAATTCAGCGTTGGAAATACGCGCGATAATACTTTCAGCAATCTCAGGTAATTCTGCGGTCATTCTATTAGATAACACTCGGATGATCTCATCACGACCTTGGTAACCATATTTGCTGTGAATGTCATCAAGCCAGTCAAATTTCGCTAAAATAAGGCCACCAAAACCTGGTTCATTTAACCAGTTATTAATTTGCCCAGATAAGTATTGACGGTTAGGTAAAGTAGAAACTTGATCAATAAATTTATCTTCTTTTAATTCATGTACTTCTTCATCTAACCTAGTAAATATCTGTTTTAGTTGTCTTGACATCGAGTTTATAGCACCGACAACATCTCTTAATTCCGTGGTTTTTGGCAGCTCAATATCATGTCCAAATTTACGTTGTGCTATTTCTTTCGCTTGCAGCGCAACTTTATGTAAAGGTTTTAAGATACGGTTTAATCGAATTCTAAGAATAATAATTGAGCTGATAAAAAGTAATGATAATACCATTATCGTATCATTCATCACTCGCCATAATTCTCGATAGCCGAGTGCAGGGTGTCCTGCAACTTCCAATGTTGCCAGTTGCATCCAACCAGAGGTGATTAAACTTTGCCTAGATTGCTCTTCGAATAAATCTAGATTAATAAACCATTGAGGCACTCCTTGAATAACGACAGGATTTTCCCAAATTTGTTCTTTACCATCAACCAACCATTTCAGAGTAACTTTGCGATAAAATCCACCTTCAAAAATAACATTAACTAAGGTTTCAGCGGTAGCCATATCACCAGTTTCTATATGTGGTTTCAGCATTAATCCTAACGATGTCATTGTGTTATTTAAATCAGATGCCATTTGCTGATTCATAAAATCACGGGTTTGTGCAAATTGAAAATAAACTAAACTCGACATTACTAATAAAAAAAGTCCAAATAGTAATGAGTTTATTTCTCTAGAGAGGGTCATATTCTTAAAACTCCATTTTTAGCTTAGGTTGTTTCAGTTTGGCAGTCGACAAACGCTGTCTTAAGTCTTGCCAAAGCTTAAGTCGTGAAGATTTTCCGCTAAGGATCCCACGACCTTTTTCTTTATTTAACCAAAGCTGACTTGCATTAAAACTATAGATAGGGATCAAATCGTTACGCTCACTTGCTGGTTTAATATTACCATCGAGATTGTCTAAAATTAATGGCATAGCACTAGGCGTTTCGTAGTACGCTAGCACCATATGGTATTGATTAAGTTGTACCGCTTTGACCATAGTGATCCTCATTTTTTCATCTGGTATACCAAGTTCTAATAAGGTGAAGTACTTGGCAATAGAGTAATCTTCACAATCTCCGCCATTGACACCAATAAACTCAATAGGCGTTGCCCAATAATTACTCACGCCCCAGAGTTTGCTATCTTCAATAAACCTAAACATATTAAAGAATTGATTTACTTTAGTTAAATTTTCTTGCGTGGATTTATCAGTATTTTTTCGCATTAACTTAAACCAAGCTTGCCCTCTTTTACCTGCTCTCTTACCGTAGTTTTCTTCTAATGATGCGACGATTTTGTTTTCATCGAGGGCTGGCGTTGCTTGAGCAAAAATATCCGACGAGCACAACAATGTTATCAGAAGTATCTGGCCGGGTAATCTCCACCTGAAGGTAGCTTTTGCTTTTATATTACTCATTAAAGGTTAATTGACTTCATCTACCGTATAAATAGTCCATTTAAGTTCATCAACATTTTGCGTATACAGTAAATCAGCTATGATGCGACGATTTTCAGCATGGGCGTATTCACTGTTTTCTGTTTCTTTCAAACGCTCAGAACCATAACCAATTGAAGAAATACGATTTTTATCAATATTAAAGTCATTTATCAAAACATAAGCAACGGCTTTCGCACGCTCATCAGACAAAGCTTTATTGAACAAGGCACTGCCTACTTTACTACTATGCCCTTCAATTAACACATGTACTTCTTGATGTTCGTCTAGGATTTTAGCTAATTTTTCTATCTCTGCATAAGCAGAACTTGGGATCACCGCAGAATTGTTAGCAAACTTAATGTCGACTTCAAAAGCGGTAATTTTAGTGCTTTTTATACCACAACCATAATTATCAATGCTTGCACCAAAGATGGTTTCAGCACATTTATCACGCACTTTAATAACACCATCACTATCATAATCATGTAAGTTATGTAATTGCTCAACAGGTGCATTTAATGTCACGATATGAGTATCAGCACAACCAATAATAAACATTGCACTGAACAGAATAGGTAAATATTTTGACCTCGGTATAAAGTGGATCAATGGTAAATTAGTCATGATATGCTCCTTGCCCATATTCATGTTCGCCTTTCCAAGCTGATGAACGTGTTACTCTTAAGGAATCAAGTAACTGCCCGGTAGCATTTAATAAACGATACCTTGCACTTAATTCGTTAAAACTGGCATCTAAATAATCTTTACGTGCTTGAAACAGTTCGTTTTCTGTATCAAGCAAGTCGAGTAGATTTCGTTGACCAATGTTAAACTGCTGTTTATAGGCTACCTGGGTATCTTTTGCTGTAATAACATGTTGTTTAATATATTTTTTTTGTAATGCTAACATTTCAAAAGCATTCCATGCTAAACCGAAGCTTTCGGTGACTTGACGATGAGCGCTATAATTAATTTCTTGTGCTTCTGATACTTTATAAGCTGCACTACGTTCATTAGCGATATCTTTACCGCCAGAGTAGAAGTTGTATCTTAATCGCACCATCGCGGTGACATCATTTCTATGACCTCCAACATCAGCTCCAAGTCGATTAATACCACTTTCACCGGCAATATCATTATCAGAATTAGCGGCTAACTCTAGTGATAATTTTGGAAAATAATTAGATTGTACTGCATTTTTAAATGAGCGTGCGGCCTTAATATCTTGTTGTGCTGATTTGATCACAGGATGAGACTTAATCGCGACATTTAAGCCCGTTGTTTTATCTTTTGGTAACATGTCGGCATCTGGTACTGGTAGTACAAGATTGTCTGGTTGTACGTTGGTTAAACGGATAAATTGCGTTCTGGCATCAAGATGATTATTACGAGCGGATATCATATTTGATTGTGCTCGTGCTAAACGCCCTGTTACTTGAGATAAATCGGCAATATTTCCTAAGCCTGAGTCAGTGCGTTCTTTTATTTGTTCATAAATTTCTTGATGCGATGCGATGTTATTTTCTGATAGCTTAATCAACTGGTTTGTTTTGAGATAGTTCAAATAGGCTTTACTTACTTGTAACGCAAGATCTTCAGCATTAGCAACTAATGTCCATTGCTCTGCACTTGCTTCGAATAGAGTTCGGTTTACCTCACTGCTGGTATACATACCGTCAAACAATATTTGTTTTATACTGATACCAAATTCACCACGGGCTAATTCTGTTTTTCCATCACCATAGGTTCTTCTATTCGCGGGGGTATCTGTATACTCATATCCATAGCCTGCGGTTAGATCAATAGTCGGTAAATAACCTGCAGAGGCTCGATTAACATCTTCTTCCTTTGCTTTAAAACGAGCAAAAGATTGGCGAATGTCAGGATGGCTATCAAGGGCACTGGCAACGGCTTGTTCTAAACTCTGCGCATTGAGGTTAACAGAGTACAATGAGGATAAAGCTAATACACTCAGCATTGTTTTTTTGTTTAAAATAAACATAAGGCTATTCATAAATATTCCATACTTGTCTTATTATTAATTATTAATTAAGCGCTATCGCTCCCTTAATGCTGCTTCATTGGCCCGTAATATAGGATTTAAGATATACTCCAAAATGGTTCGTTCACCTGTGATAACATCAACCTGTGTTAACATGCCAGGAATAATGGGCATTTCGTCCCCTTGCTTATTTTTAATGCTCGATGCTTGTGTACGAACCCTTATCAGATAAAAACTGTTACCGTCTTCATCGAGCGTAGTATCTGCGCTTATATGTTCTACTTTACCCGTTAAGCCACCATAACGGGCAAAATCATAAGCTGTAATTTTAACAACCGCAGGTAGACCTGGGTAAATAAAACCAATATCACGCGGTTTTATTTTTGCTTCAATCATCAGTTTGTCTTCTGTCGGAACAATTTCAGCTATTGTTTCACCAGGTTTTATAACCCCGCCTAAGGTATTTATTTTTATTGTTTTAATTGTTCCTACAACAGGGGATAATATGAGAGCTTTAGTAACCTTATCTTGTGCACCGACTTGTGACTCATTAATTCGCGATAATTTGTTCTGTAATTCATTCAGCTCAGCTCTGGTTTCCGCTCTGTAAACCAGTACGGTTTCTCGTCGATTTAATATCGACTCTTGTAAAGCTGATTTTAACTTAGGAGATAGCAATCGAACAGCACTTAACTCGCCTTTAAGATCATTTACACTCCGTTCTAATTTATAAAGTTCAATCTTGGAAACTATATTTTTTTCGGCTAACGGTTTAGTCAAATCAAGTTCTTTATTGGCTATTTTATAACTAATTTGTAGTGTGCTAATTTTTGAATTTAGTTCTGCAACTTCTTGCTCTCTTTGCTGGATTTTTTGCTCTTGAATAGCGAGTTGATTAATTAAATTATCAAGCCTTTCCGAGTACTCTTCTTTTTGTCTTGCCACCATCAATTGCGCATTCTGCTCTAAGTCTTTCGGATAAACTGGAATGTTTTTATTAATTTCTATTTGTCGCTGCCATTGGGTATTATTACCAATTAAAATACTCGATAGTTCAGCTCTAAGACGAATAACATTAGCTCTTAAGCTATCGACTTCTTGCTTTTGCTCAGCAAAGTCTGATCGAAAACGCGTGTCATCGATACTGGCTATTGGCTGGTTTTTCTTAACCTGCATACCTTCTTGTACAAAAAGTTTTTGTAATACACCGCCATCTAGACTTTGAATAATTTGCACTTGTGTTGAAGGGATAACTTTGCCTGTACCTGAAGTGACTTGCTGTAATGCTGAAAAGTATGCCCAAATCAAAAAACTACAAATTAAAGTGGCCATTGCCCAAATTGTTAAGCGATGTAAACTTGGCACCTCAGTTAACATCGCGCCATAAACATCATCAGCCATTTCTAAATCTTGTTGACTAACTTTCATGAATTTGACTCTTGATTAAATTTACCGGCTTTTAATTGCGTTATTACCGCATCTTTGGGGCCATCTATGATTAGTTTTCCTTTATCCAAAACAAGTATACGGTCAACTAACTTTAATAGATCCATTTTATGAGTAATGAGTAACATGGTTCGATTTTGGGCTGTCGCATTGATCGATTGAATAAATTGTTTTTCCGCCCGAGCATCGAGGCTTGCTGTTGGTTCATCTAATAATAAAATTTGTGGTGAGTTAAGTATCGCTCTTGCTAAAACAATCGATTGTCTTTGACCGCGAGATAATGAACTGCCACTTTCTCCTACTTGTTGATCGAGTCCTTGGCTATCATTGTCAGTAAATACATTGACACCTGAAAGCTGTACAGCTCTGATCAGTTGATATTCTGTTACTTGTCGAGTACCAAAAAGAATATTATCACGAATAGTGCCATGAAATAATGTTATGTCTTGCGGTAAATAACCGACATTGCGGCGTAAATCACTTGGATGTATTTGGTGATGATTCAAACCGTCAAATTGTATGGTGCCTTTCGTCGGTTGATATAGACCCAACAGTAATTTTGCCAAGGTAGTCTTACCTGAGCCATTATGGCCAACAATCGCTATTTTTTCTCCCGCTTTAATGTTTAATGATATTGATTGTAAAGAGCGCTGATCGCTATTGGGGTAAGTAAAACTAATGTTATCAGCATTGATACTGCCCGAAAGCGTCGTACGGCTAACCAAATGCGCTTTATCTTCAAATTCACCTTCTTGCGCCATTAAGGTATCAAGTTGTTTTAATGCACTTAATGTTTGATTGGAGCGAGTCATTAGGCCTGCAAGTTTGGCAATAGGAGATATCGCTCTACCGGTTAACATCACTGCTGCAATAATTCCGCCCATCGAAATTAAGTTTTCTGATACTCGATAAACTCCCAACACTACAACAGCAATGACAGATATTTGCACAATAAAGCTGGCAAAATTTAGCACTGAATTAGTGATCATTTTAGATTTAAGTAACCAAGTTGCTGTATGCCCAATCATTTGTTGCCATGCATTTTGCACAACACCTTCAGCACCATTAGCTTTAATGGACTCTAAAGAGCTTAAACATTCAATTAGGTGCCCATGTCGGAGACTAGAAAAGCGATTACTTTCATCAATAGCTTTACGCAATTTAGATTGATTTAACAAGGTATAACCTATAATCAATACTGAAGCAATCAGTGGAAACATCACCAGATCACCTGCAACTAACCAAATACATAACATGAAAAGAATAGCGAAGGGTAAGTCAACCAATGCACTTATTGTCGCTGAAGACAAAAATTCTCTGATATTATCAAATTCGCTGAGTTGTTTGGCCATACCTCCAACACTTAATGAGCGTTTTTCAAGTGGAGCCCCAATGACTTTGGCAAACAGTTTTGAAGATACTTCAATATCAATTTTCTTTCCTGCAACATCAATCAAATAAGCACGTAATTGTTTTAAAACCAAATCAAATATATAAGCAACTGTTGCGCCTATAGCTAAAACCCAAAGGGATTCAAAGGCTAAATTTGGCACTACTTTGTCATAGATGTTCATGATAAAAAGTGGTGAAACTAACGCAAATAAGTTTACCATCACTGATGCAATAATTACGTCTCGGTAAATTGATGATGTATTTTTAATTTTTTGCCATAACCAATGCTCATTGCTATTATCGATATGGACGTCAAAGTTTCTATCACCTCTGTATTGCTGTTTAATTAGAAATAAATAACCAACAAAGTTTGATTCTAATTCTTCAATAGTTAGTTGTGCTTTTCCGCCCGTTTCAGGCAGAGAAACAATCGCTTCATTTTTTTCAATATCCAGTTCTTGTAAGACTAAAGCTTTTTTATTTTTTAGCATCAGAATGCAAGGAAGTAGCATTGAAGGTAATTCATTCAAACCTTTACGCACTAATTTAGCACTCAAACCAGCACGTGAGGCTGCTTGCGGTAAAAGCTCAGGTGTTAAATTTGTACTTGTCAGGGGCAAACCAGCGGAAAGTGCATCAGCAGAACATGGATTACCAAAATGCTCAGTAAGTAGCACAAGGCTATCTAATAACGGATCGGCACTTAACTTTTGCGAAGCGTGAATTTTCCATTGACTTGATGGTGATACAGTTGATTGCACGAATTATTTGATCCTTTAATACAAACCGATAGCCTAATGATATATTTACATACTATATCATTAGGCCATTGTAATCATTTACAAATATTCTCTACTTAATTATAAAGTATCCGTAGAGTCAAGATCAATTGGTAATGGTGTATTCTCTGGGGCAGCATCACTAATGAGTATTGCACCTTCATCTAAGAAACCATTAGTTACGATGGGTACAATATCAAATTCCCCTTTTATGGGTTCTACATTCTCAGCTGTCAGTAAATCATCAACCGGAAAATCTATATTTTCGTTGCCCTTACCTAAATTTAACGCACTGCTTTCTGGGCCTTCCGCAGTTGCTATAGACTCTTCAAAGCTGATATTATTTTCTTCGACTAATAAATCACTTAAGTCGTACTCAATTACTGACTGATAATTTGTCTGGGCTAATGTTAACTCCGGATTGGACATTACATCGGCACTTTGTTCGCTATAAGATAAATCAATAAGCTCACCATCAGATGATGTAGAGTCTTCTAGACTATTGCTTGACGCTCTATGATTGAGGTTTATCGTTAATGTTGCATCATCAGTTTCAGGATTCAGCGTATCTCCATCCTGAATAGTATAAGTAAATTCTAGCATTGGAGGAAAAGTATTGATGTCTATACCTGATGGTATTCTAAAGATATAAGCGCCGGAATCATTAATGACTAGCGTACCGAAATCAGTCACTATAGTGAAAGACGTATGGCTTGCATCAAATGCATACACCTGCCCAGCATATTCGATTTGTGTCAAGATGATAGTACCGTCGGCGGATGAATCAGATCTATCACCAGAGCTAGCACGATTAATAATATTGCCTTGAACTCCACGCCCAATACTTAATCCGTTATTGTCGTAATATGAAATATAATTATTATCATCTACCGCAACAGGTGAAGTATCATCTACAGTGATAGTCACTGTAGCAATATCAATATCTGTTCCATCACTTAAGGTGTAGTCAAAACTTGGGTAACCAGAGCCAATAACAAAACCTTCGCTATTCTCATATGTAAAATCACCTTGAGCATTAATAATTAAAATGCCACCATCAATACTTACTGTTGCATTACCATCAACATCAAATACTAGGTCTATTCCATTAATTTGCGTTATTAATAATATCGAACCATCGCCACCATCATGATCTGAAGCGCCATCGCCATCATCATGGCTGATAATATTACCCGTTACGATACCTCCTTCTTCAACAGAAAAACTATCATCGGTTGCTAGTGGAGCATCATTAACTGGC
>TARA_R110000744_G_scaffold375764_1_pt1 | contig 13632 bp, 7 predicted proteins | sample TARA_R110000744 | Tara Oceans TARA_R110000744 (sample SAMEA4398083) | marine metagenome | biome: Polar Biome; feature: [DCM] deep chlorophyll maximum layer (ENVO:01000326); material: water (ENVO:00002006), including particulate matter (ENVO:01000060) such as... | depth 36 m | reverse complement strand
AAAGTGTGATTCGAGTATTTGAAATGTATCCTTTATTTGAACTTTGAAGAAAGATAATAAAAGTCACCTAAAACAATATACCCTTTTCGAAAGGTACAATTTGTAAAGAGTTATAAAATGATTGAATTTTTTAGTAGATCAATCCAGTGTTGGTATAAATAAGGCAAACTAAAGCCATTTTTAATTTCTAAAAGTTGTGACTTTAATAATATTGTCTTTAACCTTGATTTTTGAAATTTTTCCAACTCTTTGGAGGTAATCGAAAAAAATCACTAAACTATCTGTTTTCCTAAATGAAGGCATCGGTCCTTTTTCATTTAGTTCCTTGTATTTTCCACCCAATGCGTTAAGAAAATTTGTTGTAAAATCAGAGGTAAACAAAGAAACATTTCTTACAAATAGCTTTATTTTCTTATCCGGTCTGATCGAGGATTTCAATAGTATTGAAAACATGGTTTTCTCTGACGGTTCAAGAACCGAATGCACTAAACTAATATTGCCTATCAAATTCAAAGCCTTCATTTCCGTAATAGCATTCTCTTTCTCAAAGTGTCCTATTAGCTTGATTTTATTGGATGTCTCAAAACTAGGATTTTCCAAAAGATCTATCAATTCTTGTTCCGATAAATTCAGTTCTGAAAATGCGTTAAAAAAACTTGTAATATTATTAGTTGCAAATGTCAAATGCAGAGATGAGAATTTTGATTTTAACTTATTGTAGTTTTCTACATCAAATGACAATTTACGTTTATCAACAAGGACCCCTACTTTAGGCTCAGATAAGATTTCAAAATTTAAATCCCCGTAAATAAACGGAAAAGCATCAATACAGGTAAGGTATATTTCATCCTTTATTTCTTTGTTCATTAGAAAAGCTCTTCTAAAAGCTTCATGGTTTTTTTCTTTTGAATTAAAGATTTTATTACTTAAACTTTTGGCATTGCTTGGTTTATTTATAAAATTCGTAAGTGTCTCCGTAAATCTGTTTCCCATTTGTTCATATAGAAAGACAAGATTCAACCAATTGGCATCAGCTTTGTTATTTTCTAATAAAAAATCACTCAACTCTGACGGCTTATCCAATTCTGAAATATCTTCAATCAAGGTGTTAGTCCATAAAAGAATTTGTTCTTTGTCGGTAATTAAGATTTTTGCTTTGTTGATTAAATTCATTAAATATGGGAGTTGCTCCTTTTTGTTGCTCTCTAGTTTTAGGTATACGGCATCAATATATTTGGAGATATTATCATCCACGTACTTAATTAAAGAATCACATTTCGAAAGCTGAATTGCTGCATAATTACTTTTATTAAAAGTATCCTTGTTGAAATCACCGAATGTTTTTAGCATTAAGCCAAGCATGGAAGGATTCAACGCATAATTATTATTTGCATAAACATATCTCTTACTATCTTCAGAAATACCTTCAAAGTTTAGTGTGGTAAACTTGATATCAAATAAATCTATGATGTTTATCAATTTTTCCGACTCTTCGATTAGCGATAAAAAGTCAGGTTTGTCACTAATAAAGCTTTCCATTCCTGAAACTAAGGCTATTTTTTCGAGGTCTTTAATGTTCCCGTTAATTAAAATTAAAGTATAATAACTTAGTTTTTCCTCTGCGGACAAAGAGCTGTCTTGTTCAATAAAATTCCAAATATTAGTCCAATTTTTGCATAGCTCTTTAATGAATTTAGCCGTGTCTTTACCCTTTTCAATATAGGATTTTACAAACTTAACAGAATCCTCAGACTCATTGGATAATTGTTTGAGAGTAATATTTTTTTTGGTCCGGTATGTGTGGCTCTCAAATAAGTAATCTAGCAAATTGTAGTTGAGAATATAACTTGTTTCAAATTCTGAGTCGCTGATTTTTTTGATAACATTGGCAACTTCTTCAAGATTATATTCAAAATCACTAGGTGTCTCATTTCTAACGTTCATTAAGAACCAATGATCATTTTCTGTTATGCTTCCCGGATAGAAATAGGAAATATAATTAAGGTAATCTTCTGCAATATATCCATTGCGTATAAGGAGTATAATTAGTTGCTCCTGCTTTGTAGGTTTGGCGTCAATGGGCACCTCTTTCCCCTTAAGAAGGTATTTTATTTTAGCGCCCTTTGTTTGCCTCACTAGTTCTTGATTGCTCTTAAGTTTATTTCTAATAGATGTAATTCTACCTGAATTACTTTTTTCAATTTGTATCTTCCTCTGTAAATAACCTTGCTCTGAATCTACTTTTTCCTCTATATTGGAAAAATGAAAATCAAACTGTACATTATTATTATATGGAGCTGTATTATATCTAACCGAACCCTTCATTAATTTTTCGAAATTGTCCTCTTCAAGCATCTTTTCTATACTATAGTTTCGATTGTCAATTCTGAAGGATATTAAATTAGGGGTATTCTTAATATATTCTAGCAGATAAATCCGCTTTAGTTCACCTAGATTTTTGGGAAATGTTTTTTCTAATTGGTTTAGTTCCTCTTTTAGAATTAAATTTTCCTTCTCTATTTCTACAATAGCTTCTTTGACCCAGACTAATTTATTACCAACTAAGTGCTTGTATAGTATTCCGGTATTTCGCCCAAGTTTTACAAAATCTTCGGGATATATATTCTTATAGACAATCATTGCGAAAAGTTTATCCATAAACTTTTTACCTTGAAACTTTTGAAAATAGATATGAAATTCATTGACAACATTGTACAATAAACGCATGTCATCCACATAAAAAGCTATCTCGTCTATTAACTCGACAGAGATGCAGTAACCAAATTCTTTAAGTGCTCTTGTCAGTTGCTCATTGGAATTTGAATAATTGATTACAGGAATGATTGGGATTATAAAATCAAAAAATTTGGTTCTATCGTTATCCTTAAACATTTCATCCCTAACGGCATAGATGAAGGCGACATCACGATTGATGGATTTGGAATTGTTAATGAGTAAATTAATTTCCCTCAGCTTTGTAAATATTTCTGTTTGTTCAAATCGATCTAAATCCTCAATAATCACTACATTATAATCAGTAGCTTCAAAAAAGTATAAAATCTCATCTAAGTGATTGTTGAGTATTGATTTATTTACCGTTTCGGCCACTTGAATTTCTAGATTTTGAAAATTCAATTTACTAATGGTCAACCTTTGAGAAAATTGAATTACTTTTTTTAGAAAATAATAAAAAAATGCCAAAAACCCGGCTAGAATTAAGCCTTTGACAATAAAACCAAACCAAGGTAATGGTTGCGGTATGCCTAACAATGTGCGAAACGTATTGAAATAGAAGAATAAATAAAAGGAGCAGAGTACTCCAAAGACCAGCCAAGTGGCATTAGTAATTTCATTTGGTTCTAGTCTTCTAATTTTTTTAAAACGAGAATCTGGTATGTTGTCATTCTTTTCGTGATAAAATATTTGTTGAAGTATGCTTAATTCTATTAGACGAAGTTGGTCATTTTTGTCTGGAGTCCACTCTGTCTTTTCGGATTTTGAATAATTTTTGGAATCAGGGGATATATCGCTTTTGTCAGTATTATCTGAAATTTTTAATTCATCATCAATTGGTCTATTCTTTTTTTCCTCTTTAAAGGTCGCTAGGGAAATCTTTAAAAACTTCAAACCCTTTATTTGCCTTTCTCGAAAAGTCTTTAGTATACTACTTTTGCCGGAGCCATAATTTCCAGTAAGTGCTATATTTTTGATATCTTTTTCTTTCCTATTTAGCAATGCCCATTCAAGAGCATCGCAATAATATTTATGCTTTTCGATATCACTAACAGGAGAAAGTGAATGATATGGCATATTCAAATCACTTTTTACAAACTGATCTTTGTTAACTTTTTCCTTAGTTTTTTTCATCTTTTATTTGAACTCTAAATTTCTAACACTTCATTGAAAAGTCTAAACTCAACATCCATAGGAGTTATTTCTGCATAAACCCTTCTTACTTCTCTTTGATAATTAATATACATATCGTAATTATTCATACGGCTCCAAGCTACTGGAATTCTACTAATCTTGGATTTATGAAGTAGTAAATCTTGAATAATATTATCTATTGGGATATGGAAAAAAATATAGTTCTTTGTTATGCCCGGCACTCTACTTTCACCTAACGCAAACAAATACTTCAAATTCATATTAATCCATTTTTGAGCTTGTCCTATGGTAAAATCGATGGCACCATAATTTGTTTTAAAGGCTTTTATAAGTTCGATACATTTTAGTTCATGGGAGATATCGAAAGAAATTTGGTCATTAAAATCCATATTTATTAGTTCATCTGAAACACCTATCAAAACTTTACTGATTTTTTGATATTTTTCCTTTGATTGATTTTTAGCCATCCCATGAATAGTTCTATTCAAATCTCTATACGACCTATTAGCACATGCAGTTCTAAAATCCAATTTAGGATTAAGATAAACTCTTATCCAAAAATCCTCAATGTCTTTAGGTGTTAGATTTGTCATTTAAATTTTTGATTGCTCGGCCATTCTTTATTTGAACTTTGATTTGATTATATCTGTATTGACTCCTTCTGCTCTTAGCTTCTGTTCTAGATCATTTCTATCAAATTCATTTAAATCCTTACCTACTAAAATATGAATTGCGTGTCCCTTAGCCACATAGACTTCAATCAATTCAACCAGTAGTGCTTTTTTGTATTTTGTATCCTTGATAGCCATCCTATTAATTTTTTAATTATACTATTCAAATTCCGACATGGTGTCCTAATCAATATTATTTCTATCCCAACAACGGCCACTCTCCATACTGCCCTTCGGCCTGCTCAATAACTTCTTTTAAAAGTTTGTCCAATTCTGAGAAGGGTACTTTGCCTCGAAGTTCTTTTTTAACGGCTAAACGTATGGCTGCTCTTGCGTTTTCTTTTTTGGTCCAATCTAGCTGAAGGTTTTTCTTTACGGAAGCTACTACGGTATGGACCAAGTCCTGTACTGGACCAGCTTCATTTAAGATGGCGCTATTTGCAGATAGTAGATCATAAAAAGCAAGTTCGTCTTCGGTAAGCCCTAGTTCTTTTGTTCGCTTATCGTCTGCTTTCATCTCATTTGCAATGTCTAACAAGTGCTTTATTGCTGCAATGGAGTCTAGACTGTTCTTGTGGTATTTGCCCAATACTTTTTCAAGTTCGTCTTTAAGCTTTCTTCCTTTTTTAATGTTTTTGGTCATCCGTACTTTCAATTCGTCATTGATGATACGGCGTAATAGTTCAATTTTAATATTTTCTCCTCCCTTGTCTTTTACAATGGCTTGAAAGGAATCATCTACGATAGATATATCAATCTTATCAAGATTGTACATGGCAGCTAAATCTACAATAGCTTGTGATTCTAACGACTTGCTGATAAGGTCTTTAATGCGGTCATTTTTTGTACGCTGCGCTCCCGGAGGGTATTTTATCTTTCGTATCTGTTCCCTGAACTTTTGTACAATGGCAACATCTTCTTGAATTTCCCAAATGCGTTCATCTGAATTGGTCATAGCCATCAATTCACTCAACTTACGCTCTTCTTTTAGGTAGTTTTCTGTTGTTGCATCATCTTTTAGCAATCCATTTAGGACACTGGTGGTCCACTTCATTTTCTCTGTTGCCGGCATTTCATTAATGACATCCAATTCAAAACCACCTACCAAAGATTTAACAATACTCAACTGCTCTAAGCACAATTCTACTGCAGCATTTAAATCTATGGTTGGTTTTCCTGCTCCACCGCTACCGGTATATTTTTTTGTGGCTTCTGCCAAAAAGCCTGATATGCCAATAAAATCAACTACCAATCCATTCGGTTTTCCCTCAAAAACTCGGTTGACCCGTGCGATTGCTTGCATTAGGTTATGACCTTTCATAATCTTGTCTACATACATGGTATGGGCACACGGAGCATCAAAACCAGTGAGCCACATATCTCGTACGATTACCATTTTCAGAGGGTCTTCAGGATTCTTGAATCTTGACTTTACCGCTTCCATAGCATCTTTGGTCCGCATGTGGGCATTCCAACTCACGGGGTCTTTTCCGGGACTGCTCGTCATGATCACAGCAATTTCTGGGCAATCATCTAGAGCAGATAAGGCATCGTACATTTTAACGCAATTACGGCGGCTCATACAAACAACCATTGCCTTGCCATCTAAAGTTTTAGTACGTGCTTTAAAATGTGTTAGAATATCTTTAGCTACGGTCTTAACGCGATCTTCAGAACCTGCAGCATCTTCAACGGCTGCCCAAACGCCAACAGTAGTATCTTCTGCTTGTTCTTCAACTACTTCTAGTTCTTGGGTGTATTTTGCTTTTATGTTAAGCGGTACCATTTTTGGTTCGTAGTAGATGGGTACCGTGGCACCATCTTCTACCGCTTGTTTAATATCGTACGTGTGAATAGTGGGACCAAAAACCTGCTCAGTATCTGCATCTTTGCCATCAACGGGCGTACCTGTAAAACCAATAAAGGAAGCATTAGGTAATGCACGGCGAATGTTCTGGGCAAAACCACCACTTTCAAAACCATATTGAGTACGGTGCGCTTCATCTGCCATAACAATTAGATTATAGCGTTCACTTAAAATTGGGTGTTGAGTTTCTTTGCCGTTTTCTAAATCTTTTAACCTGAATTTCTCAATAGTGGTGAAAATAACGCCACCACCATCAGAGGTTAATAATCTTCTTAGGTCGTCGGTACTTTCGGCATGCTGAACATCACCCACCAAATCTTTGGCGAGCACAAAATTTTCATAGAGCTGTTGATCAAGATCTGATCGATCAACTTGTATTACGATAGTTGGGTTCTTTAATTCTGGTCGCTGGCGTAGAATACCTGTTAGAATTGCCATACTAATACTCTTACCAGAACCCTGGGTATGCCATATGACACCTAAACGACCATCTCCATTTGGTTTTATGTTCTCTAGGGTACTTTCCACGGCACGGCTGATACCCCAATATTGGTGGTACTTCGCGCCTTTCTTTATAATCTTGCCATTATGGTCTTCATGAAAGATAAAATGTTGCAAATAATCTAATAGCGTCTTTTTTGGGAATAGCCCATGTAATAAGGTTTCTAATTGCAACTCTGCTTTTTGTTCGGTATCATCGCCATCTAAACTTTTCCATGGGGCGAACCATTCCAAAGCAGATGAATACATACCGTGCAAAGCCTCTAGACCGTCTGATGCAATACAAATGGCATTATAATCGAACAACTGAGGAATATCCAACACATAGTTATGTAGTTGCCTATGTGCATTTTCAACACCTACGGTGGAATCAAAAGGATTTTTAAACTCAAAGACGATAAGCGGCAACCCATTGATGAAAATAAGAAGATCAGTACGGCGGCTGTTTTTACCTACGATGCTGACTTCGTCTGAAACTATAAAACTGTTGTTTTCTGGGTGTGCATAATCTATGGGGTAGAGGTGTTTTGCCTTTTCATTGCCCTGGGCATCTTTCCAGGCAATGTCTATGCCCTGGGTTAGTTTTCTGTGAAAATCTTGGTTACGGTAAGCGACCTCCATACCCTCATGTTGGGTAAATTGGGAAAAAGCGTCATTGAGTGCCGTTTCTGGTACGGCTGGGTAGGTGGTTTTTAGAAAGTTTTTTAATTCATTTTCTAAAACTACTTTTTTAAGGTCACGTTCTAAGGCATTACCGGCTATATGAGTATAGCCTAAATTTTGTAGCCAAGCTAAGGCAGCATTTTGGGCGGTATGTTCGTTTAAGCTCATAGGGCTGCAGTTATTTCTTTTTCAAATTCTTTTAGGCGGACTTCTCCTGAAATGAGTTTGGAGAGTAGAGTGTCGCGAAGTTTTGTTAGGGTTTCTGTTTCTAAGATATTCAAACGAATTTGTTTGAACCAATGAATCACCTGTGTTTCGAAATCTCTAAGTATTTCAGTTGAAGGCGTAATAAAAGTGAGACTTTCTAAATTCTGCTTGTTAATTTTGAGTTGTACGGCCCCTGTAATAATTGGAACAACATTGGAGTTTGCTAAACTCAGATATACGAATTCGTTTGAATATAAGTCGTTACCTGTCAACACATGCGCGTGATTACTTACCCAGAATTGACCTTCGACAAATTGCAAAAATGGGGTGTCCCTATCGGTTTTTACGGTACCATCTTCCGCCAGAAGAATGAACTCGCCATCAAACCGGAAATCATTGATAAAATCAAGTGCTTTCGTAGCTCCATAGTATGGATATTTGCCTTGCATTTCCGCTCGTACGCGAGTAGATAAGGGCTTTCTTTTCTTATTATGGTTGATTGATATTTCAGGTAATCTTTTCAACTCCCACCCCTCAGGAATCTCACCCAATTCATAGTCGATAAACTTACCTTCTTGAAAAGGACCAAAATCTACAAACCAATGTTTATAAAGTGCCATTGCCATGTCTTCCAGAGTTTTATTCATAACAAGGTTGTTCTCTATTTTGTCGTCTATGACAGAGAGAATGCTGGCGATGCCTTTTTGTTCAGGGAGGGGAGGGAGAGTTATTTCAAAGTCTTCAATCATAGACTTCGTAATTGCCTTTCTAGTTGCACCAGCACTTGATAGATTTAATAATTCGTTTTTATTCTTGTAAGTAAGAAGCGAATATTTGAGAAAATCTGGGTCAAGTAATTTATTATCTGCTCTAATAATGGCGACATGCTGATTTACCCGTGCAGGAATCCATTCATCAGGAACTTGGCAAACTCTTGCGACAGAGTCTCCAGTTATGTTTAAAAGAACATCTTTGGTTTCAATTATAACATTCTTTAGTTTATCAGCTTGTAGCTCATCTATAAAAGCAAGTCCATCAGTTGAAAATGTGAAATCAAGTACGTTTTGACTTCTAATTAATGAAATACCTGATTCTTTATATGCTCCTTTACCGCCCCTTGGAGTGGCGCCACTTCCAATTTTAGTAGTTATCTCTGATAATTTATATGTTTTCCAGTATTTGGGCATCAATCTTGTTGTTTAAAAAGGTAATATATCACCCTCTTCAATAAAATAATCATCAGTTTCGTTCTCATTGGAGCCTACTTGTAATTCATGCATATAATCTTCATAATATTCATCTTCATCATAATGACTTTCGTATTGTTGTTCAATATATTCATCCACATCATATTCAAGATTATATTTAATATCATTTTCCATTAAGTTTTTATCTGCACAGTCATTCCAATCTACCCCATATAAAATATTGAAATTCAATTCTAAATCTGAAAATAAATGTTTAGTTATGAAATTCTTTGAAATCTCTAGATTTTGTAGATATTCTATATGGCTATCCCTCTCGGTATTATGCTTTTTTAAATGATTATATGCACTATCTATTTCTTCATTAAAGATTGAAGTAACTCTTTGATTAAAGACACTGTACACTTCTTGTTTATCACAATCTTGACCTAATTTTTGAAATTCCCTCAAAAAATTAAATCCATAATGTTTAAAAATCAAATTATATGTATCTATCAATTCAGATATTGAATTTTGATTATTCAACAGAATCATATAAAACTTGTAGTCCAGGGAGTTAAGCAGGCTATTAATTTTTTCATTATTAGAAGCAGCGGTCATAAGTTTTTGCATTAAGTATATATTAAATATATTCTTTTCTAAAAATGACCAATTATTAATTTTTTTTAGCAATGCTACAGTTTTATTTACCTCACTGTCATTAATAAAATAATAGTTAAAAATTAATTTACTAAAGATATTTTCCTCATGTACTTTTTCGGTTGAACATATCTTATTGTCAATTTTTAAGGAAAATAAATTATCTATGTTCTGTCTAAAACATTGCTTTAAGAATTCTGGAATTATGTTTTTTACATCTTTAAATGGCTTATAAAAAAAATACCATTGCTCTATATATAAGGCTGATTTTAATACCCTCTCTTTCTCTAAATTATTTTCCATAAAATAATAATCAAAAAAGTCTCTTAGAGAGGGGTTGATTAAACTAATATTCTTATCAGCACTTGAGTCAATATTTAGAAATCCTTTATTCAAATTTCTTAGGCTTGTGAAAAAAGATTCAAGTGGTTTAGTATAATTATTTGTAACCACTTCATAATTCAATCTTGCATGATAAGCCGACTCTAGTTCCTTACACGACACCCAATTGTTCAATGAATAAAGGGTGTTGAGTAGAAATCTGTCAAAATCAGATATTTGTTTTGTATACGCATGATTCCAAATTTCTTTCGGATTTTTTAAGTTGGACAGTATAAATTTCTCGAAATCAGCTGAACTAAATTTCTCTATCTTGGAACCTGTAAAAAATTCAATAATTCTAGGGGTGAAATTTACATGTTGACAGATGAAAGGAGCCAATCTCACTAATTCCTGTATAAGCTCTTCTCTTAAATCAGACTCCAAAATGTGGTTGTCTAGAATTCTTCTTTTTATACCATAAGTGTAAGAGTGTAACTCAATTTGCGTTTCTGCTTTTAATGGATTGAAATTTCTTAACCTTTCAGATTCTTCCAAATAGGGACTTAATATAAATTTTCTAGTATTTAATATTAAGTATTTATTGGATTGTTTTTGTATCCTGGATAACAATCGAATAAGAATCGAATCTGTTGATTTAGCCTTATTAATTTCTGATTGAGTATGCCCAAGAAAATCATCAAAATAAAAAACTTGTTTAGATTCATCATTTTTTAAAGTTTCTTCAAGTTCTTTTATACTATCATAAATGATATTCAACTCATAGTCATCTTTTATATAATCATAAATTAATATATCTGATAATGTTGTTTTACCTACACCTGGGTTTCCAGAGATTATAAGATATTTGTTTTTTTTCAAGGTTTCCTTGGCTAGAAAATAATCCTTGGTTACCACAAAAAGCCTAAGTTTCTTTTTTAGTATATCCTCGTTAAATTCATTTCTCCTACCTTCATATTTGTAGTTTAGAATCTTCGTTAATACTGTAGTGCTTGAGAACCATAATTTATAGTGATTTTGTTCAACACTGGGATTTAACCTTAAAATGTCATTCAAATCATCCCTTCCTAGAATATTCCCAAGTTGTTTAATGTGGGGGTCGAAAATCTTTTTAATTTTCTCTTTTTCATTGGGGTTAAGAGGGAGAGATGTTACAAAAATATAGTTATTAGGCTTTAATCTGTCAACTTTCGTTTTTTCTTTATTCTCTATATCATACAATAAATTTGATATAGATGATTTGATGTAATGTTTAACTTGTACAACCGTATCATAACCTCTGCTTTCGGTAGAATGGAGTAAATCAATGCCTTTATCCTTTCCTGCTTTAAAGCTCCTGAAATGAGCTAAATTCTTTTTATCGCCATGCTGACAGTTCAATAAATCGCATACCAGTTTTTCAAAATCTGCATAGTTTAATGTCGAAAAGTCGTAATCGGCCATTATATAAATTTATAGTCTATCAAAATTTGCTATTATTTTCTTTTTCAAATTTTCACCTTTTTCAAACTGTTCTAATAAAGTAGCTTTCAGTGTTTCCATTTTTTCTTTAAACGGAATACCATCATCTTCTTCCGCTTCCGTGCCTACATATATACCTGGGGTTAGCTTATAATCTTGTTTCTGTACATCTTCTAAAGTGGCGGCTTTGCAAAAGCCGTTAATGTCTTTGTAGATTTTGCCAATAGTTCTCCAGTTGTGGTAAGTGTCCGCTATTTTGTCAATATCGGCATCTTCGAAAATTCTTAGTTTACGGCTTGCCATTGTGCCCATTTTTGCAGCATCAATGAACAAAACCTCTTTCATTCGTTCGCGGTGCTCACCATCTTTACCATTACGGTTTTTACTGAGTATAAACAAGCAGGCAGGTATACCGGTGGTCAAAAAGAGTTTGTCTGGCATACGCACAATACAATCGATCATGCCTTCATCAACCATATACTGGCGCACATTCTTTTCTCCTTTTGTATTAGAGGTCATGGCTCCGTTTGCCATTACAATACCGGCAGTACCGGTATCGCTTAAATGGTTCCAAAAGGTTTGCATCCACATGTAATTGGCACTGCCATCAGTGGTAAATTCTTCTCGTGGTCCAAAAAGTCTAGGGTCTTTTTCAGAAAGATCTTCAGGGTGCCAATTACTCACATTAAAAGGTGGGTTGGCAATGACATAATCTGCCTTAAGACTAGGGAACTTATCATCTAACAACGAGTTACCTAACTTAATATCAAAAGATAAGTCTCGCAATAGAAGATTCATTAGACACAAACGCAACGTTTGTGAGGTCATCTCTTGACCATAAATAGAAATATCACTTTTATTGCCACCATGTTCTTTAATAAACTTTAGGCTCTGTACAAACATACCGCCACTACCACAGGCTGGGTCAAAGATTCTACCTTTATAAGGCTCTAAAATCTCAACCAATAAACGAACAATACTACCAGGTGTAAAGAATTGACCGGCACCAGAACCCTCTGCCATAGCAAAACGACCAATGTAATATTCGTAAATACGACCAAGTATATCACTTTCAGGATTTTCCTTTTCAGAGAACTTTGGGTGCGACAGTAAATTGATTATTCCTCCGGTTTGTTTAGCCGATAATTCGCTCTTTACAAATATTCTAGGTAATAGGTTATTTAGCTGCGGGTTGTATGCTGATAACAATTCTTGAATGACATCAAAAGCATCATCAATAATAACTTTGATATTATCCTGCTCGGCATTGTCCTTGAAATACTGCCATGAGGCTGTTTCTGGAATCATAAATGTATTTCGCGAACGAAATTCATCTGGATCGGATAACACGTATTTTTTTTCATCTTCATCTGTCGTAAAATAGGATGAAGATGGTTCGTTAAGTTCATTGGTAAGTTCTTCTTGAACTACTTCAAAACGCTCACTTAAATGCTTTAAAAAGACAAGTGGTAAAATGTAGTTTTTATAGTTGTTTTCAGAAACGGCACCACGAAGTTCGTTGGCGGCGTCCCACAACTCTTTTTCAAAATCAATATCTGCTTTTGCCATATAGGGTATTAACTCTTATTTGTTGGGGGAAGTTTGTCTTGGAACAAGCAAAATAAACAAACCTTTTTAGATTAATAGCTATCAAGGACAAATCTTACTTGTTTATTTTTAATTCTACCAAATTTATTCTTTATCAGATTTGTATGGCCTTAGCTTTCCATTAAGTCCGCGATGTCTTAAATACTTGTAATAGGTCGCCCTCGAAATAGCAACACGTTCGCAGATTTCAGAAACGGTCAGTTTACCTTCTTTAAAGTACTGTTCGCATATTATAGCTTTTTGCTGGTTTTTTTTACTGATTCCCGTAGGGGCACCAAGTATTTTCCCCCTTGCCCTTGCAGAAGCCAAACCCGCCTTTGTCCTTTCAATAATAATGTCACGCTCTAACTGCGCCAAGGCTGCAAAAAGGTTTACTATGAATTGTGAATGCGAAGACTTGTCTGTAGTATCTAGAAATGGTTCGGTAATACTGCGGAACTTTACACCTTTTTCATTTAGCTGGTTTATGAAGTTTGTAAAGTGAATCAAGCTTCTGGCCAAGCGGTCTAATTTCCACACTACGATAGTATCGCCTTCACGGGCATACTCCAAAAGTTTACTTAGACTTTTACGTTCTTCCTGG
>TARA_R110000744_G_scaffold92746_3_pt1 | contig 13642 bp, 11 predicted proteins | sample TARA_R110000744 | Tara Oceans TARA_R110000744 (sample SAMEA4398083) | marine metagenome | biome: Polar Biome; feature: [DCM] deep chlorophyll maximum layer (ENVO:01000326); material: water (ENVO:00002006), including particulate matter (ENVO:01000060) such as... | depth 36 m | reverse complement strand
AAAAAAAAATTCATTCACCATTTTTCTTGTAAGGTGAAAGTGTTTAGATTCTACTATTGAAAATATTCCGTTAAAGCCATAATACCGTTATATGAAATAATTAATGAAAAAAGTAATGCTGCAAACATTCCAACATTCACAAAAAGGCTTGTTTTGTATGCTTTCATCACTTTTTTACTATTTACCATTATTATAATGCCTGTAATCACTATTGGTAATACAAATACATTAAATACTTGTGATAAAATTTGAATCTCAATAGGATTAGCACCAAATACAGGACCGATTAAAGCCACCAAACAAGCAATTGCGGTTATAATTCTAAACTGACGTGAATTGGTATCTAATTCTCCCGATTGATAATCTGCAACCAATAGCGGTGCTATTAACAAACAAGGAAAAATAGAGGACAGACCAGCACTTAATGCTCCAAAGAAGAAAATAGTAACTGCCCATTTGCCTGCAACGGGTTCTAACGTATTTGCCATATCTAATACTTGGGTTACTTCTTTTCCTTGATAAAACAAAGCCCCTGCAGCAACTGCCATTATAGTTGCACTAATAACAAAAATTAAAACAGCCGCTGTAATTGAATCCTTTTTTTGCTGATTTAAATTTTTAATTGTCCATCCTTTTCCTTTAACAAATAGTGGTCGTGATAAAAACGTAGCTGAAGCCATAGTGGTACCTACAAATGCGGCAACCAACATTTTACCACCAGTTACTTCAGGTATAGTTGGTATTAAACCTTTAATCACATCTATAGATAGTGGCTGAACAAAACATAATGATAATACAAAGGAAAAACCCATTAAGGTTACAAATATGACTAGTATTTTTTCAAAAAAAGTATACTTACCAACCAGCATTAATAAGTAAAAAGTAACAATTATAACAATCGCAGTTATTAATACGGTTTCATATTTAAAGGGACTTAAACCTTCAAAATTTATAGCTAATATTTCATAAATAATATTTGAGGAAATTCCTAAAATTCCCATTAATGAATTCCATTGTCCAAACGTTATACCAACAATAATCAATATAGCTAAGGCCTTACCGAATTTTAAATGCTTTTTAAACCCGAAAAGTGCTGTTTCTCCAGTGATCAAAGCGTAATTTCCGTAGGCAAACATTAAAATTCCTGAAAAAACACAACTTAACAATAGGACCCATAATAATTGCATGTTAAACTTGCTGCCAGCAACAATCATTGAGGTTACACTTCCTGTGCCTATGGTGTAACCAATAGCAAAAATACCTGGGCCAAAACCTAAGATTATAGCTAATATTTTTTTAAGGAATGATGTTTTAGGGTTAGTTGATTCCATAGTATTGGTTTGTTAGTTAATTATTAATCCCGGTTTGTGTGTCGACTCTTTCCGGAATTATCATTAAAAGCCTTTTACTTTTACTACAACATTAAATAATCCAAATTTACATGTAGCCTTTAATTCCTGTCCAAGTAATTTTTAGATAGTCCTTTTGACACATCCTGAAAACCCTATAATGAATAGTGCCTTTTTTAATGCTTTGTTGTTTTATTTATTGGGTGCTGTTCCTTCTCCTACAGTTGCTTCTTTAAACCAAACTTCAGTATAACTTCCATTTGCATATTGTTTGGCGATATCTCCATCATAGATATTTGATCCAGTACTCCAAACCATATTGTCTTCTGGAGATTTACCATTAGTTTGATTGTATGCCCCTTGTTTGAAATACTGAATTTCACCGGCATAGGCATTTTTACGTTCAACCCCATCACGACCTATTGATGCGTATAATGTCCAGATTTGTTGAGGAACATCCGATTTTTTAGCGAACTCTGATTGCAATAAGTTTTTTGTAAATTTTATAGTTTCATGACCTTCGCTTGAAAAAGTAAGATACATGATACCTTTATAGACGTTAATTTCATAACTAAATTCTTCGCCTAGCTCAATACCATCTTCTGGTTCTTTAGGATACGAAGTAGCATTTGCCCCAACAACAGACATATCATCTCCCCAAACGGCTGTTGAATAATCCCATCTTTTTGAATTATCGCCTGCGGTATTAATTTCATAGTTCCAAAAGACAGAGCCTTTTGTGTGGTCAGGAAATTTTTTATAAAAGATTTTTATGGGCTCATTTTCGTGTCCTTCATCACTATGAATTTGCCCTACTACTACGGAGTATGATGCGGCAACTCTAGCATCACCTGAGGTAGATACGTGTTGGACTTTCAACGTGCCTGTTAATTTGCCACCAGTTTCTGGTATCCAATGTTTTTTTTGCCCTAGTTCTGTTCTTGTATTACTTGATGTTCGTGAGGTAACTCCAGAATTAGGTGTCTTGAAAACTACCCAATCGGTTTTTCCATCATTTTCAACATAGAAAAAATCTTTTTTCTCAAAGCCCAGTAATTCTTCAGAGCGAGTTCCGTCCCCTAAAAGAATATTCCACTCAGCCATAAAAGGTATAACGTCGCTTGGATATTTAGTTTTATTTTTAGTTTGAGCAGTTGTCTCTGAAGTAGTTTCTTGTGAGACTTTAGAATTATTTTTACAAGCAAATAGAGCTAAAACTGTAACTATTGTAAGTACTAATTTTTTCATTTATAATTTGATTTTACTTGAATAGGATTAGTTAGTACATAAGTTTAAGTGGGAGATTTTCTTCGACTATAAGCTCTCCTGAGTTAATTATTTCGTTGTTAGAATGCGTATTGTTTTTAGCTCCCCACAAACGGGCAACGAACTTCACTTTGTTGTCAATAAATTTATTTCCTGAGAGGTGCACATTTATGATTCCATACGTGTTTAGTAAGATCCCATCTTCTTCTTTGGCTCCACATTGTGTGAAAGTACTATTCGTTACATTCAGATTACCGCCTACGGTAGACTCATCATAACCTCCCCTATAGTAGTCGATTACGTTTTTATCAACTCCTTCAAATCTGCAGCTATCGATGTAGATGTTTTCTGCATTATATTCGCCTTTGTCATCGGTCTCCTCAGATAACTCTAAACCATTGGCGCAATTTGTAATTCGAGTAGATTTTAATTTAATGTACTCTGAGAAAGAATACTTGTACGCTTTCAGTACATAGTCAAAATCAGATATTTCAGAGTCCATAACTGTTAGATTATATAGGCTAGACATATTGTTCTTCAAACTAGCAAATGCATACTGAGCTTTTGACCCTTTAAGGTTGACACCTATTAGAGTAAGTTGTCCTTTAGGATTCATTTCGAATGCCGGAGTTTTTGCTTCACCAGTGTAATGAATAGTGACCTTTTTGTTGGTGTCTACTGACCGGATAGTTAAATTCTTATCAATCTTGAATGAGGTTTTTATTTTATAATTATTGGAAGTCAAGAGAATAGTGTCACCACTTTTTGCTTTATGAATCATACTAATCAATTTAGCCGTTGAATTTGCCAAATGATTCTTAGGTGAATTATCTATGGAAGATTTTAGAGGATACCAATCTGGGCCATATTGAGACATATCCATAAGATTTGGCTTTTCAGATGGCACACCAGTAATTGCTCCCACTGAGTTTTTTTTCGTTCTAGAATTCCCAAAAAGGTCGGTCGTAATTAAATCGAATTCAAAACCGTTATAAAGTTTTGAATCGGAAAGGTCATTTACAGGAATAAATATATTTTTCTCTAATTCGGAAAGTGTAAAATCTTTGGTTTCTATTCCTGAAATCTCTTTAAACGAAACCCCTTGATTATTTAATATATTACTTTCAAAATCGATACCATCTAAAGAATCGTGGGCAACAATAGGTTGTTTATCTCCCTTATCATTATAGATAAGGTTGTTGGCTACAATAGTACGAATAGGTCTTTCTGACCTAATTTCAGAAGCAGGTAGAATATCTTTTTGGTCTACATTAGACCCAACACCAAATTGTAAAGGTGACGTACAATTAACCCAAGTATTGTGGGCTACGACAACATCTGTAACTTGAATATACCTATTCAATGGTGATTTAGGGATGCCGTTCATAACGGCAAGGGGGCTTCTAAATGTCTTCCCTTTTAGGTTATAGAAATAATTATTTATCACCCAATGGCCAGTTCCAATCAATCGAACTCCCCCAATCTGTTCAGAATTGATATCTCCAATAAAATAATTACCTTCTATGATACAGTAGTTGCCATGTCTCGTTACCAATGAGCCTTCGCTTTTATAAAAGACATTGTTTCTAAACTCATTAAAATTTGTTTTACTAGAAATCACTTCAACCTCTCCGTTACACCTATCAAAGAAATTTTTAGCTACTAGTGTATAGCTAGGAGCCATAGAGGTAAAACTATTGCCAAGTTGAATGGTTTCTGCACTAGGCCCGCCCTTGGGAGGTCTGGGTCCAAAATAGTTGTTATTGATTTTGTGGTAATTTTTTATGCTTTTGTTCCCTGCCAAATCGATTCTTACGGTAGGTCCCCTATTAGACTTACCAGAAATGTAACAATGATCTAACTCATTATAACGACCTTTAAATAATACCCAGAGATCAGTCTGGTTTCTTTGATTTTTATTGAAATCTAAGATTACAGAATTGGTAACCCTAGAATGATTGGCAACGGTATCTTGATTAATTGCAAATTCAATAACTGCATCAGAAGGAGATGCCCCATTTGTAAAGTATAGACCACTGACTTCTAGGTATTCTCCTCCAAGTTTTAAATCAGACTTTCCGCTAAGAATTACTTTTCCCGCCGTTTCCGCTCTTAAAGAGATAGGCTGGTTTTCTTTTCCATAACCCACAAATCTGATTTGAATATCGTTCCAAGTACCGTTGGCCATAATGATTTCATCACCTGGACCTGCGTTATCTATCGCTTTCGTTAATTCTAGATTATCTTTTACGAAGACACCTTCATTTTTAAGATTTTTAGTTGAAGAAAATAATATAAATATGGTGCTTATTAGAAAGAAAATTGTTTTCATTATTTAGAAGTATTGAAATGTTTTCACTTTTTTATGAAGAATATAATGATTAGTAAACCATTTACTTTTCTTGATCCTTACAAAATCAGTTGGGCTCAATTGATTTGCTGCACTTTAATTGGTAAACCAGTTTGGTTTACCAAAAATACTTATATTTGTAAGACTAGCAAGTTTTTAACACAGTTTCTACTAAATAATTCAAAAAAACACCACTAAAAATGAAGAATGATTACGCTGCTTTATCAAGAAGAAATTTTGTTAAACTATCATCTACAGGATTAATGGCAATGCCGTTGTATGGAATTGAGAATCCTTTTCAATTGGATTTGCCAAATAAAAACGATGAGGTAGAGGTGTATTTGTTTTCTAAACACTTACAATTTTTAGATTATAATGAGATGTCTTCAGTTGCATCTAAGTTAGGCTTTGATGGTTTAGACTTAACTGTTAGACCAAAAGGGCACGTGTTGCCTGAAAGAGTCGTAGAAGATTTACCGAAAGCAGTATCAGTCATGAAAAAGCATGGTCTTAAAGCAAAATTGATGACCACGAATGTACTTGATGTAGAAAATCTAGAGCATAAAACAGTTTTAGAGACAGCAAGTAAATTAGGATTGACACATTATCGAAGCGGATGGTTGACCTACCCTGAAGAACGCAGTATTGCTGAAAGTCAAGAACTCTATGGTATTCAATTTAGAAAGTTAGAAGAATTAAATGCCGAACTTAACATAATAGGTTGTTATCAAAACCACGCTGGGAAACATGTAGGAGCTCCTATTTGGGATTTGATTCCTATACTAGAGGCTACGAACAATACGAATTTTGGATGTCAATATGATATTCGGCATGCAGTTGTAGAAGGTGGAAATAGTTGGGAGTTAGGGCTTCAAGTAATACAACCCTATATAAAGTCGATTGTAATCAAGGATTTTAAATGGGGTAAAGTTGATGGAGAATGGAAACCAATAAATACTCCATTAGGAGATGGAATGGTCGATTTCGGTCGATATTTTTCATTACTAAAAAAGTTCAAGGTAAATGTGCCCATTTCACTCCATTTAGAGTATGATCTAGGTGGCGCAGAACATGGGGCTAATGAAATAAATATTGCAAAAGAAGATGTGTACAAGAAAATGAAAAGTGATTTAGACTTTTTAAAAGAAACTTGGCGTAATGCTTAAAATTTATAAGTATGAAAAATAATTTAGATGTTACCAAAGAGAAGTTGAGAAAGGTGAGTACTGCAACAGTTGCAACCTGTCTTTTTAAACGGGGACTCAAAAATCAATTTATACAGCATGTACATCCACTAAAATTGGGTAGACCAACCATGGTAGGTGAGGCTTTTACGTTGCGATATATTCCGGCTAGGGAAGACTTAAATCCTATTGAAGTATTTAGAGATCCTAAACATTTACAACGCGTAGCTGTAGAGGAATGTCCAAAAGGTGCAGTTATGGTAATAGATAGCAGACAGAACGCGAGAGCAGCATCGGCAGGCTCCATTTTAATAACAAGATTAATGGTTAGAGGAGCTACTGGTATTGTAACCGATGGTGGATTTAGAGATTCTGCCGAAATCGCCGACTTACAATTTTCTTCTTATCATAATAGACCCTCAGCACCTACTAATTTAACCCTGCATCAGGCAATTGCTATAAATGACCCGATTGGTTGTGGTGATGTTGCCGTTTTTCCTGGCGATATGATAATTGGTGATGACGATGGTGTAATGGTGATTCCTTCTCAAATAGCTGATGATGTTGCAAATGAATGTTTACAAATGACACTTTATGAAGAGTTTGTTATTAAAAAAGTTCAAAACGGTAAATCTATAATTGGACTTTATCCTATGGTAGATGATGAAATTAAGAAAGAGTTTGAGGCTTGGAAGTCATCTAATAACAAATAGGTTTTTAGGTAACGTTTAGTATTTGAAATTTGACTAGAGCGTAAAAGCACATTCTTCAAATGACTCATCTTTCTTAAATGGAAAGATGATGATAGGGTTATTTGTAAAACTTTTTTCGTCTAAATAGCCTAAGATGTTTCTGATTTTTTTCGTCAGTATTCGATAAGAGTGTTAGTATTTTTTAGGGGTAGGGGTGAAAATTTGTAATACTCCAACTATTTTAGTGTTTCTTGGTTAGAATAATAAGCCGCAATAAATGCCCATAAAATAAAAATAGATGTTTCTGTTCTTTCAGTCAATAACGTTTAATTTAAAGTGCCAATTAAATAGTTTGTACTTTAACTCTAAATTGAACAAATAAGTATGATTTTGAGGTATGTCTTCTGGGTACCAATGAACAGAATTTAGACTTACAAATTTATTCTTTTATAATGGAATTGATGTTTTTCAATAAGGGTTCAGGTGGTTATGAAATTTGAAAATCTTAGAATAAATTAAAATTAAAAGATTGATAGTAAATACGCGAAAAAATAATTAAACTATTAATAAATAATACTATGGCAAAAAGTCAAGACTCAAAGAAGAATGTCAAAAAAGCACCGGTAAAAACCGCTAAGGAAAAGAAAGAAGAAAAGAGATTGAAAAAAGCAAAATAAAAAGAAGTTGCTTTTAGTAAAAGATTACCCATTGCAACAGAAGTTTATTGAAGCTATAGAATAATAATCAATGATAGCCTAAATTGTTTGAGAAGGTTAAAATTTACGATTTCTATTATAAACTGAAATATTAAATTTTAGCTATTAAAGTACATAAGTTTCAATTGTTTAAAAATGTTTCAATTTTTTTTAGAGTACATTTTACCATAAAATTTTATAATCTTGAGAACTAGTCTGTACCTGTAGCCTGCCTTCGGAATACCACGTTTTGAAAGTTCTGTTTTTGGCTCGCTTTTTAAAATAATCTGGCTGATTTGGATTTATAGTATCAGGAAGATGAAGGAAGAATTCCGCTTTTAAAAACATTTCAAAATCAAGATTGGTTTTAGATATAATGTTACTAGGCATTACAAATCCTCTAGGTTAACAAAGCGTTTTTCTTTTAGTTTTTTGAAATACGATGGGGTAAGCCCTGTAACTTTTTTAAACTGCGAAGATAAATGGGCAATGCTGCTATAGTTTAGCAGATATGATATTTCCTTTAGACTCAACTCGTCATAGAGTAACAGTTCCTTTACCCTTTCTATCTTATGTAAGATGATATATTGCTGAATAGTGACTCCTTTAACTTCGGAAAAGATATTTGCCAAATAGGTATAGTCATAACTCAATTTTTCGCTTATATGTTCAGAAAAGTTGACCTTGTGTATTTCATCCGAATAATGCACCATTTCGATAATCACTGATTTGATTTTTTCAATCAAAATCTTCCGCTTATCATCTAGCAACTCAAGTCCATAGGATATTAGTTTTTCACCTAGTTTCTCTTTTTGGGCATCAGTGATTTTTTCAAGAATTTCGATTTTCCCGAGTTCTATATTTATACAATGTAAGCCAAGGTTTTGAAGTTCTTGCTTTACGACCATTTTACAGCGTAAACTCACCATGTATTTTACATATATAATCATTGGGGTTTAATATTAATTGTCCGCAAGCAAATGGAACGTTGTCTAAAAAAATGTGATGTAAATTACTCTTGTTCCTAATCAAAAAACAAAGGGATCTAAAGTTTTTTGATGGAAAGTACATCATAGGAATAAAAAACATGATACTGGTTTGAAAGATTTTTTAACCCTTATCATTCCTTTTTAAGGTACGTTATTTTTATCGAAAAAGGGCTCTATATAAAATATAACCTCTTACATAATTTCGTCAACAAACTTGAAGCATGTTTTAAACCTTTAATAGGGCCAAATCTAAAGGTATTAGTAAGAAACCATAAAGGACTACAGGAATTTTAAAAGAAGAAGAGTTTGTTTTATTTAAGTTTTAGCTCCAGATCAGGAAAGTGAATAAAAAATATAAAAGATGTGATTTATGTAATTTTTAAAAATAGTTATATAGTAATTCCATTGATATCATATCGCACTTTTGACTGCTGTTATATTTAGATATGCAGTTTCCTAATTAAGTGACACTTGTGATAATAATGAAAAAAGATTTTTTTGGAATTTTGAATTATACAATGGCTTTTCTTAGACCAATATATTATAACGGTAGCTCCATAACTTTAAAGGAGAAGGAATTTGCCAAAGACCTAAAAACAGTCCTACTTGATTTAAAGAGTGGTAAATAAATTGATAAGGTGTAAGATTAAAGTTTTTACTTCATGAGCACTATAAGTGCACATCTTTTTGGGAAGCTCCAAAATGAGGTGTTAACCAATTTTGTTTTGGAAACATCCAAAACAAATCAATAAAAAAGCCTCAATTATTATTAATACATACTCCTTATGCGAAAATGTTTCACTTTTTTTATTGGCTACCTGGCGGTCATATTGCTGCTGGTTTTATTTAAAAAATGAGATTAACCAAATTAAAAATATAAATCAATTTAAAATGAAAGTAGGGAAACAATAATTGGTCAAATATAGGCCTCAAGTATGGTAATCTATTTGAATTAGAAGAGCTTTTCACACTCTTTCATTTTGGACAACTCTAACTGTTTCAGTCTCACAAAAATAATATTAATTAAAATCAACTTAAATAATTAAAAAACATGAAAAGAACAATAATGACAGCCGTAATAGCATTAGCAATAGGTTTTACTATCAATGCCCAGGATATCTCAAAAAATGCCTTAGGGCTTAGATTAGGGGATAATGACGGATTTGGAGGCGAAATCTCATATCAACCACGTCTAAGCTCCAAAACACGTTTGGAATTGGATTTGGGATGGAGAGATTCAAATGATATAGAGGCATATAAATTAGTTGGACTCCACCAATGGGTTATGCCATTGGAAAACCATTTTAATTGGTATGTTGGTCTTGGAGGAGGAATAGGTTCTTTTAATAACCGTTCTAAAGATAATTTTAATGATGGGTCATTTGCTTTATTAGCAGGGGATATTGGCATTGAATATAATTTAAATGTGCCTTTACAATTTTCGTTAGATTTTAGACCAGAATTGGCGTTCAACGATAATTATCGTGACGATTTGGGACTGGATATTGCATTAGGGATACGATATAGGTTTTAAGAATATTAGGTTATCAAAACTAGTAAAAGTCAGGGGTAGGTTCCCAAATCCATTTCTTAGAATTCTTTAAGGGAAGTTTTTTTTGGGAAACAGTAGAAGCCATATTTTTATGTATGTGGTAGGCTTGTAATTTTGTCGATTCCCATTAAGACTAAGGTTACATCTACACTATTTGGTGCCTTTTTTTTTAACTACAAATAGCAGCCATTTGGCTGCTATTTGCATTAAATTTATGGTTGAACGCCCAGAAGTATAAAGTGATATTTATAAAGAAAAAGCGGATATTAAATATCGCTCTGGTCAAAATAATGGTTTAGAATAGAAAACCCACTGAGTGCATTTGGTGAGGGGTTCCTAAAGAAAATTAATAGAGAACAATATTAATGTTCTAAGAGGTGATTAATGATAACTATCATCTACCACATATGTTTTCAATATTATAAGTAGTATGTAAAAAGGCACAAACTTTTCGTATTAAAACAGAGCCGAATTTTTGTTTTACCTTTTCAATTTAGAGACTTTTCTAATATATACAGACCTCTTGGGAAGCCTATATTAACTATCTTAAATGCCTCAGTTCTTTCTTGTGCTTTCGTTATGAATTTAAATCACGACCAATAGCCTCAGTCAGCTCTTTGATCAAGTTCGCTTTGGATCATCAAAAGCGTATTTTCAATATTATTCTTCAAATTAGGATAATAATTAGAATTCAGAAAGGATCCAGTGACGTAAAAGAAGGTAAGTTGATTATCATATTCAAGATTATTTAACAGCCCTAAGCTAGATGACTTAAAATTACTGTTAGGCATGTCCATAAAATTTCCCAATGCATTTATGAAGGACTTTCTGCCGTTGCCCAATTTATTTATTAAATCAATCAATTTATATCGAGGTTTGGAATGTTCTTCTTCCTGAAACAAGATACTGGCAAGAATACCATCCCATGAGGCTAGTTTTAATCGCAACTCCCTATTTGAAACGATACTTAAATTACCAGAATTGACCAACTCAATAAGAGTACCTGGACTGGGACGGTATTGAATTTCCTCCCTAATGGTTCGATACATTAAAGAATCAAATTCTTTTTCAGTCAAATCTGGATTATCAGACCCCATTTTGCCTAAAAGTGTATGAGCAATCTTCAAATTTCGCTCATTTACTTTCATTACCCTTTCTACCTCTTTGAGATTGTTTGAGAATTCATCATGAAGGGCATTTATATATAATATTTCTGTATCCTTAACCTTGTCAATCTCATTCAAATTATTTAACTGAAGCGCAATTAAAATCCCAATAACCACTAGCACAATTTCACCAATGGCATATAGAAGATATTTACTCAATTTATTTTCAGTCAACATTTTTTGTCTAATTTTTCTAAAGAATTTTATCATTGGTTAGTGGTTGGTTATAATGAAGGCTAACGGTTTACGTTAATGAGAAGTAGCGGATTTAAAAGCACTTCACTTTCAGTTTGGCACTGACTTTTATTAAAAGTATTAACCTTTGATTTAGCACTGAACCCACTATTTCTCATACACGCTGTTAGTGACTGCCTTTTTACTTTTCTAGTGCTTTAGATATCCTATCAATTTTTTCTTGAGAATAATCATTATCGCCTGTTTCAAGTGCTTTTCTAAAGAACTCAAGTGCTTTCAGGGAGTCTCCAACAGCAAGGTAACAATCTCCTCTTGAATCGTAGACATTATCACTATTTGGAAAATTGGCAATATTAAGATCGAACAAGGTAGCTGCCTGATCAAACTTATTGTCCCGAAGGTAGCGGAACCCAAGTCTATTGATCAACGACTCTTCAGGCTTGTTTTCATATCCCATTTTTTGTGATACATTTTCATAGTGAGATTTCACCATTTCCAAATACTCATCGGTTGACAATGACTCTGTATATAGTAGCTCATACCTCGCCTTGAAATCATACCAATCAAATAGAAATCGTAAGCCATCATATTCTGTAATGAGTGGAACACTAAAATGACTTTCTTGTGGGTAGTATTGCCATTCAAAATTTAATCCATTGTCCTTCTTTTCTAATGATTTTGAAAATTTCAATATTGATCGTATGTGCGCAGAAGTTCCTAAGGTATCCTTTTCAACTGTGGCATAGTTTTGCCCGCCGATCATCGTATTTGCCATACCTACAAAAAGTCCCTTATTCGTGTAATCTTTCACCGATAAGAGGGAGTCTACAGTTTCTAGATATGCCATATTATCCCACCAAAAACTTGGATCAATGGCCAAATAATTGTTGAAAAGATGGCTTCTTGTTGTTAGGGCATGTATCACACTAAGTCCACCAAACGAATGTCCAACATACGTTCGATAAGAGTTTGTTGGATATGTTCTGTCAACATAGGGAATCAACTCATCTTCGATAAAATCAAGAAAAGAACTACCTCCTCCGCTGTCATATTGAAGTTTATTACCCGTGCGATAATCAACATCAACTTTAGTAGGTATTAAATCGCGACTTCTATTTGTATTTGGAATGGCAATAACGATCATTTCCGGAAGAATAACTGTACCATTGGTACTCAATTGTTTAATCAAACCGGTTACAGAATGAAAATGTCCGTTACCATCCAGCAGATATAAGACAGGATACTTTTTGCCTTCCTGATAGTTTATTGGTAGATGTACCCATATTTTTCTGGTTTCTCCAAGAACATCAGATTTGAGAGAGTCAATGTGACCAATAATGATTTGATTGTCATTACTTAATTCTGAGTCACTTTTGTTCGTCAGATTACATCCAATAGCCAGTATGGCTATAATTACGAGTGTAAAGGTGCTTTTCATATTATGGTGGTTTGTGTTCGTTAAGGCAGATAGTTTACACAAGTTAAATTTCGATTGGCTCCGCAAGTATTATTTCATCTTCACCAGGCATAATAGAATAAAGTACATAGGAGCCCAGGGCATCTTTTTGAATCTTAAGCCTGAGCTGAGCTTCTTGCCCAGTTTTTTTATGAAGTACGGTAGCTTTCCATGCCCTAGGTACATAAGTTTTAAGAGTAATTGGAACATCATAAACTTCAGGATCAAGGTCATAGGAAATATTCACTACAATAGCATCATCACGTACCACACTATTTATCACCGTATTTTTTCTTTCCCTGATATACTTTGTAACGTCAGCAAAAGTGGCCACCCACAAGTGATCTTTCCGTTCATTTATATAGTTGAAATACTCTTCTAGTTCAGCTCCGGTTTTGGATTCCCAGCCAATACCGTTTATTCCATGAAACACGAGCACTAACCAGATATTATCATTAGCCATGCAGGTGTCCACCCACGATTTCATTACTTCCATAGAGACATTAGTAAGCGCACCTCTTTGCCATTGGACGTATTCTTTTTCTGATTCACCAGGTTGTCTTTTGCTAGATCTGTTGAGTTCATCAAGATAAGATTCGGGCATTCGGTTTCGCAGCGCCGGATATATTTTCTGTGCATATTCCATCACGCGCTCGTTTTCTGTGCCATAAGGACACTCAGCGGAAAAGGTGTATTTCTCTCCCAAAAAATGCTGAATGTCCGCTTTACTTTGTTCTAGCTCATACAT
>TARA_R110000744_G_scaffold114523_1_pt1 | contig 13704 bp, 14 predicted proteins | sample TARA_R110000744 | Tara Oceans TARA_R110000744 (sample SAMEA4398083) | marine metagenome | biome: Polar Biome; feature: [DCM] deep chlorophyll maximum layer (ENVO:01000326); material: water (ENVO:00002006), including particulate matter (ENVO:01000060) such as... | depth 36 m | reverse complement strand
AGGAAAAAGATTTAAGTGGAATTGGTGTAATCGCCTACAAACAAGAGATACTTTCTAACGATGAAACAAAAGGATTATTTGGAAATTACCTAGAATATGCTGATATTGCAGACCCAGATAAAGAAGAAGAGATTTGTAACTTCGCTGGAAGGATTGAGTCAATGACTGAAAGAAAATCGAAAGGAGGGAAATGGAGCTGCTTAGTGATGAGAAATAATTCAAACTCATTAATAATGAATGTTTGGGCTCAACAATGGAAGGTGATGCAGGAGCAATTGGAGACAGCAGGAGTTGGTGCTATGGTTATTGTGCAGGATGGAAGGATAAAATATGACAATTTTAGAAAGAAAAATGTTATTTATTCTACATCTAAAACAAAATTCCATATTATTTAACAACTTACACAATATTGGCACGATTGTTGCGTTTATAATAACAAATAGGCAACGAACATAGAAAAAAGTTTCTATAAAAAATCAAAGTCATGTAATAATATTAAAGTCTTATTGCGTTGGGTCAGTTTTGGAGCAAGTATGCTAGACAGAAACACTTCATGTAAATCTCACCCAACAAAATGTTTGGTAGCTCAGTCGGTAGAGCGTCGATCCGGTAGGGCGTCGATCCGGTACCATCGGAGGTCATAGGTTCGAGTCCTGTCCAAACAACACAGAAATCGATAGAAGGTAACAGCCGTGTACCATTGCAGAGAAGTTGCGCCAGTTTCGACTCTTACGAGTAGCATTAATCTATCATGGCGTGAAGAAAATTAAATAGTTCGGGGTTCGCTGTTATATGCACCCAACTTCCCTACGGGGAAAGAAATTAGTCTCTTAAATAAGAGACGGAAGAAAGCTTGATGATTATTCTCTTATCGAAGCTCTAAAAAAAAATACCTCTCTTATTCGAGTGTTTTTGGTTGAGAGTGGATTTAGATGGATGAATTTAACGAAAATGTAGCTAGTTAAGATATGCTATGGATCTGTGTTAGATTTATGAAATTTATTGGTTAACAAAGAAATCCCTTATTAAGACCTGAGCATCATGCAAGAGAATGGGTGGACTGCTAGGAAAGACTAGCAAATTTGCGGGGTAGAGTAGTGGTTAACTCGTCGGGATCATAACCCGAAGATCGTCGGTTCAAATCCGACCCCACGCAACTATTTTTTTTAATCTCATAAAATAATAAAATGGCTAATTACGACGAAGACGATTCAGAAAAAATTATTGTCCCTTGGGGAAATAAAATGGTTACATTAAGATTCAACTCATTAGATTTAGATCTTGATGTGGATGATCTTGTTCGAATAGATTCATCAAATCCTGTAGGTGAAATGCTTACAATAAGCACATTGCTTCACAAGTGCGGAGTTATGAGAGCAGAAGCCGAGTACCAGATGAAGTTAGCTGAACTTCAAATTAACACCACAGAGGCTGACTTGGAGCCAGAAGTAGCAAGATCATTAATTAAAATGGTTGGAGAAGGAGATAAGAAAAAAGCGAAATACCCAACAATACCTCAAGTAGCTTCTGCGTTAACTAGGCACAAGAAATTAGTCGATCTAAAAAAGCTTCACTTAGCAAGACAGCGTGACTTCAATTACTTAGATAATTTGTATTGGGCTGTCAAATCAAAAGATTCAAAAGTAGCATCATTTTTTCATAAAATTATTCCAGAAGGATTCGATAAGGATATTATTGACGGAGTGATTAATGGAATCCAGATAAAAAGTAAAAGAAAATTAATGGAGGAGTAACCAAACTTCTCAACGTGTAAATCAGTTTATTTAATAATTTTAAATTAGTAAAATCATGGGTCTAAGAGATCAGTTCAAACGAACACCATTAACAACAATCGTAAAAGCAGATGAGAATGAAAAAACTCAGCGCTTTGGGAATAACGACTACAAGAAACGGAATTACCTTAGAATTGAAACGGGTAAAAACACCTTCCGAATTTTCCCTGCATGGGGAGACGCAGACAAATTTTATTATGCTTCATTGAGATCTCAACTTCCAAAAACCTACAAAGATAGAGAGGGCAATGAGCAAATGGGGTCAAGAAAAGTATTCAATGCAAGAGTTCACGGAGGACAGGCTCAGGATATTGTTGAAGAGTACTTGAAATTTGTTGAAGAGCTAAAAGAGGCTAAATCTGAAACCCTAAACGAAACCAAACTTAGATTGTTTATGAATCCTGTTTACGGATTTAAGACGACTAAAAATGGGAAAGAATTCTTCCAAAGAGGAATTAAGCCAGACATGAGATTTATGATGTGGGCTATCAAAATGTCAAAATTAGAAGATGGGACATTGGTTCCAGAAGGAGATGTTGGATTGCTAGAAGTTGGTCGCTATGTGAAAGATGAGATGAACTCACTTGCTGCTCAAAATGATGAAGACCCATCTGGGTATGACCCGTACACGGACTTAGACGATGGTGTTCCAGTAATTATTACGAAACATCCATGGAAAAAAGGAATGAAATCGACTGAATTTTATGATGTTGGGTTCCACACACACCGAATTAAAGGAATTAAATTTCCAATCCCTTGCCCATTTACTTTGGATGATGACTTGTTGGAAAAAGCTACTGCAGAAGACGATTTGTGTAAAATTTATGGAGAAGCTGTCTACAAAAGAGCTGACTTTGAGGCAGCTATTGAAGGATTGAAGTTATTTGATAGCAAATACGACTTTAATATTTTTGACTCAGAAACATGGACTAATAAGGTGGCAGAAATGTCCGCTTTGATTCCTGCTGATGAAGACAAAGAGAATAAAGAGCCACCTGCTCCAACAATCGACAACCCTAATGTAAATGCGTCTGCTCCTGCTCCTGTTCAAGAAGAGGAGGAAGAGGAAGAAGACCAGCCACAGTCTGGAGACCTAAAAGTGTTCTTTGCTACTCTAACTAGAGCGCAATTGAAAGCAATCACAAAAAAATGTGCATTAGGTGTTCGATTTACTTCTAAAAAAACCGACGAACAAGCTGCTGCTGAAATGATCTTAGTTATCGAAGGAAGTGATCTTCCATTTGATATGGCTGATATTACTAAAATCGCCAAAGCCAAAGGATTTGATCTAGTGCTGCCTGTTGCTGAGGAAGAGGAGGAAGAAGAGGAAGAAGAGGAAGAAGAGGAAGAAGAGGAAGAGGAAGAAGAGGAGGAAGAGGCTCCAGAAGAAGAAGACGACGAACTTGCTGCTGCAATGAGAGACTTAGAGGGGAACTAAAAATTGAGACTACCCAAGCCGAAAGCATTCCCCTGTACTATTTATTTAGTATGGGGGATTTGCAATTTATTCTTATTATGTCCGTTATTTATGTTGAATAAATGATTTATTTTTATTAATTTAAGATATGAAGCTGTACAACGAAAAAATTATTACTTTTTACTCCACTTTGTCTTATGGTGCATCGGTAATGCTTGATGATGGATCTGTGTGGTGGGTTGATGAGGAGACTTATTATCCACAACAAGCTATTATGTGCTGCAATTTACCATTCCCTCCGGGGTTTGATGAAGAGGCTATTGAGGTTATAAAAAGAGGATACGCTATGGGAATAGAGGACTCCCCATTTACTGATGAATTTGGAAACTTAGAAAGGTTGCCGGAAGATGTGGAGATGCATTGGGAAGTGGATAATTATTTTTTAGGAGCAAATGAGTTATTCGATCATATATCCAGCAATATATCCGATTTAACCTTGGTAGATCTTAGAACAATGTTTTATTCACTTCAACAAAGAATACAGCCCGGAATTTTTGGGGTATTACAAAAAAACTAGTTATGAAAATTATTATCGCTTTTCTTTTAGTCTTGTTTCTTAATTCAAACCTTTACCAAAAGTAAGGCTCCATCTGACCCAGCAAAAACATTCCCATCTTTAGTTATTATTCCAGCCAGCCCATTTATCTCTCGAAACTTCCTATTAGATGGAGCTCCTACACTCAATACTTCGACGCTGGTTATTTCATACTTAGTCGTTATCCAAGTCTTAGGTTTTCTTGGTTCAGATAACACAGGAACAGATTTTCTCACAGGAGAAGGAAGCCACATTTCCAATATCGTCTTTATAAAATTGCTGGAGCTATTTGGGGATAGTGTTATAACCCTGTTATCTGAGATTGCGGCCATACCCAAAACATCTCCGAGAGATCTTGCAAATTTCGCAGGCTCCTCATTATTGCCATACCTTAAGAAGAAATTAAATTTAATCCTAGTCCCATCAAAAGAGCCATAGTCCCCATAGAGGAGAGATAGATTAAGATCAGAGTAATAATTATACATCATATTCGAAGGGGCGTGCCAGTCAGGTTCGTTGGCGATACATCCAAACTCGAATGATGGCTTGAATCTGTACTCCCCTTTTAAATTTGGGGCAGGAACATCTAGGTATGCGTTTTGGATCTTCTTTAGCTTCCAACTGAGGTATTGCTTATTTCTGTGATTAACTAGCGTTAGGATTCCCTTATTCCCTTTTTTGATGATCGAAGCCTTACCTGCAAGAATCCCTCTCATAAATAGTCCGTATGATCCTGTCATAATTGTCTGGTGGAGCGAGGAGACAACATCTCCGGGCCTTAAATCAGAGATCTTTATCCAACTATCGTTTGAGTGAACAAGAGTGTCTCGACCTGCAATGAGCTTGCCAAATTGGAATCCAGAATTGACGGCCTTTACTTTTATTTCGATTATATCTTCTATGGTAGGTTTTCCACAGTCGTACTTGGTTAGAATTTCAGTTAGGTAGGGCTTTCCGTTCACGGAGGACTTGCCATAGATTTTAGATCTGGTTGTATCTCTAAAGAAAAGTTTTAATACAGATCTTAATCCAGCGCTTGTCTTAATTAATGTTTGTGGTGCCAGTCCTATCATCTTGGTTGTGTTATATACAAGAAATCCTACCTCAGATTTCTCCGAGGCAGGACTGCTTAAAATTGGTGTTTGTTAATTGTTTCAATATCCGTATTTCTTAAAAAGTTTATCATGCTTCATTGTTAGCTCAATTGATCTATCAGAAGATGATTTCCTAATTTTCCAAAATTCATATGCTGTAATCGTCTTTCCACTATTCTTGCTCCCAATCATATACCTGTATTTTGGATTATCTTTGCCCCCATACATCTCTACCCATTGGGAGGCGTATGAGTACCAAGATAGCCGAACAGATACGGGGTGAACTTGCATGGCGTATGCCCAGCATTTCCATTTCTCCATTTTAGGCTTTTCTTTTTTCCAAGCATTATACCTAGACCAATATCTGCCTTTATTTCCCTGCTTAAGTAGAATACAAAATCCATCAATGGCCTCTGCCCTAGAATTATACTTCTTAAATTTTGACTTTATCTTCTTTCCATTTTTGTCAAAATCGTCATCAGGAGCATATATAACTTTATCACCTTTTTTAGCTTTCTCAGCAAAAATAGCTCCTTGCTTGCCTGCTGATCCGGCCTTGCCTCCTCTTGTTTCTTTCCAAAGTCTTGTTATAATAGTTCTTGCAGGAATATCATGCTTCTTGGCATACGGAGCCATTCCTTGGTGCTCTCCCCAATATACAATAAATTCCTCAAATGTCTCATACGGAGTATCTTTGAAATAATTTGTATTATCTCTTGGTAGTGAAGATGCTGATGACAGTCCAGACAAAACTCTATCCTTTACTTCTGATTCGGCGAAATGTTTTTTGATAGCATCAATTTTACCTTTGTAGAAATTAGAACGCTCTTCTACAATTTTATAATCACCTTCAATTCTTTTGGTGTACTCCGTCAACTTGATATAGGTCTCCCATTTTTTAAATTCTTCTATTTGAAGACTATCTGCTCTATTTTTTTCAGAAAAATACTTTGCCGCATAGTCAATTGGAGCTGGTGTCGGCATTACCGACATCAGCTTATCGTCCCCACCTTGCCCAAACAAATACGCAATTATCACTATCCATGCAAGAAAAAAAAGTACATTTGATGCTAAAAATTTCTTATTCATCTCTTTTTTATTTTTATAATTTTTGCTTTTTTGGCTGGATGGTTTTCATATTTTCCTGTAGTAAGCCCTTCCTGCTTAAGGATTAAGCCAACTCTAGGTTTTCTGTCGTTTACATAAACATCTGATACCCATCTTTTACCATATCCGTCCTTATACAGTAGATGTAACGTTATTTTTTGACCTTGTAGTATTTGTGTCAATCTAAGCTTAGCTTTATCTGCCAGCATATTTTGATTGGGCGTCTGATGCCTTTTGCCTTTTTTTGAATTTTCAAAGGTGTCGCAATTATGCAATCTAACGGAGATCTTTTGTTCTTCGAACTCAAAATATTTTTTATTGCTTGGTATTTTTATTATTGCCACAAATGTGTCTCCATCATTATTCGACACAAACTCTGCATCGAATACATTTGGGCTGCATTGCCCAACTGCTGATAAGCTGCATAATAGTATTGCTAAAAAAAAGATTACTTTATTCATCGTCTTGGTATTGTTTTAAAATTTTATTATATAGTTCTTCGCAAACTTCTGGATTGTCTTGTAGAAATCTCATAGCTCCGGTGCGGCCTTGGCCGATATTTGTTCCGTTCAACTTGTACCAGCTACCATTTTTCTCTAAGAATTTATGCTCAACGCTAAGGTCAACAACCTCCCCAAATTTATTTATGCCATATACCCCATTGTAATAGGCTATGTCATAAGTAGCTTCTGTATGAGGCCGAGCCATTTTATTTTTTTCAATTTTGGCTACTACCGCATTTGATGTCACTACAGCAGGGTTCTTTTTGTCTTCTTTATTTTTTGTACTAGATCTCAAATAGATCCTCATTGATGCTGCAAATTTAACAGCATTACCTCCGGGAGTAGTTCTGTTAGATCCAAACATAACTCCAATCTTCTCTCTAATTTGATTCGAAAAAACCATAAGAACCCCTTCTCTATTCGCTTTCCCAATAACCATTCTCATTGATTGGGACATATGTCTAGCCTTTAGTCCAATAGTGTGATCACCAACTTCTCCATTCAACTCTTTTTCGGGAATTCCTGCTGCTATAGAATCAAAACAAATAACATCTACATCAGGGATTAATGTTACGGACATATTTAAAGCATCCTCCATAGTATCAGGTTGACAAAATATCAAATCATCAACATTTACACCAAGATCCTCTGCATAGTCTTGATTAAAAGCGTGCTCAGTATCAATAAAAGCACAAATCTTGCCAAGTTTTTGTGCCTGAACTATTACTGAAATCAATAAAGTAGTTTTTCCACTACTTTCTCCACCAAAAACCTCTACAACCCTGCCTACTGGAAATCCGCCTATCCCTGTAGCAATATCTAATGTCAAAGACCCACTTGATATGGTATCGGAAACAATCTTATCGACATTTATATTTCTAGCAGAGCCTTTACCAAATTTCTTATTTAGCTTCGCTCTAGCAGCTTCTACCTTATCACTTAATTTAGACATATATGGGAAAGATTTATTAATTGGGGAGTGATGCTAGAACCCGACACCACCCCACAATTAAATTATATTAAGCCTCTACTTCATCAGAAGCCAATTCGTTGATTAAATCAACTAATGAAAACATCATCTGAGTCGCACCGTGATCAAGCTCTTGCTCAGTCGCATCAACCCAATCCTCAAGAGAATTGAATTTGAAAACTGGGATAGCAACTTTTTCACTAAGCAATAATAAAATTGCTTCATCGGCAGCCTCTTCTGACTCTTTTCCATTTTTAAATACAACAGCATCTCTTTTAACAGGAGCAGGAGCCTCTTCTCCTTCCGGGGTGCTGTCAATTTGTTCTTGGTTAGCAACCACAGTAGCTAATTTAATATCTCCTTTCCCATCAAGCTCACAGAACTGTTTTACTAATTCTCTTCGCTCCTCCAACATTTGATCCAACGCTTTGCCGAAAACAGTTAAGTTTCTGCTCAAAGAGTATGAAAATTTAACTGGAGTACTAGTTTTACTAGTAGCTAGATGTTGGTTGGTTGTCCTTAGTGCATTCAAGACGCTTTCTATGGCTCCTTTTTCTATTTCGTAAGTTTTTCTACTCATACTTTCTAATAATTATTAAAGTGTTAAAAATATTTTACCTTGTTTCATAATGTCTTTTGGATACTCTTGTAATATACAGAACGACTCGAACTCAGTTAATATTGCATCATCTGAAAATTCTATCTCCTCCAATGACTCCTCTGAATACTCAATCACATCATCATGTGGTACTTTGTTAACCTTCATTCCAGCAGATTTTAAAATCGATGCATCAAATGCTTTTACCGACTCTACTGATCCAACTATTTTTACCTTATACACATCTGATGACGAATCTGATTCAACTTTTTTAGCCAATGCTTTTGCTCCTTCTACGCCAACTTTATCAATATCTAAAACAAGCATCTTGAATTCCTTTGCTCCTTCAACATATAACGTCTCTATTTTTAACTTATTGTTGATGGTTGTAATCCCTTTATCGCTTGTTTCTCCAAATGTGTGTTGAATGGAGGCTCCGATGTAGTTGATCTTTTTCCCAACTATTGATTTATTATGATAATGTCCCGATAGAACAATATCAAAATCCTTAAATAATTTCGGCTCAATTGGATTATCTATCAGCGTGCCATCGTTATTCATTACCCCAGATACAGCAAAATGAATACCCCCAATAATTGGGAGCTTTGATTTTTTTGCATCTTTGAATTCCTTAGAGCTTACAAAATCGTCAAAAATACCCTTAAGTATTGTTGTTTCTTGAAAGAAAGGAATCAAAGCTAAACAATGGTCTGCAAATGTAAGAACTTTTGGCTTAGAAATCAATATCAAGTTTGGGTGATATTCGTATGGGTCAAGGTATGATTCCTCTGATTCGTAATCCACCTTGTCATGATTTCCAGAAATTGCTACCAACTTAATACCAGCTTCAAGAAAAATCTCATCAAGAATCTGTTTAAAAAATTCTAAATTCTGTAGGGTTTGAGACTTTCTTGAATCAAAAATATCTCCAAGATGAAGAACATGATCAAGCCCTCTCTCAACAGCCAAATTACAAGCACTATCAAAAATATGAAAGTTCTCTTTGTAGTTTCCATTTTTTAAATGAGTGTCCGTTATTACAACTTGTAAAGTATTATCCATTTGATATTATTATTTTCTTTAAGCTCCTAAATAGTTTTTTAGCAAATATTAAAGCCTCTTTTTTTGAATAGAATCCAGTTTTTCCTAGAATAGTTTTAGCTCCAGCAGCAACTCTATAATTTTCTGGACAGATCGATGTTATTGGGGAATTCGGATTAACCCAAAAGAAAAACTTATTACTGTCTTCAAATTGTTTAAATGTTACTTCAAAGAATTTCCACCGAACAATCCAAACTCCATCGTAATCTACAATAGTGCAATCTTTTACCTTATGCCTCATCCCTGCTCTGATCTTATCTATATGCCTTGCATGAGATCCTTTATTCTTTAACGAGAGAATTACCTCATTTATTATACTGTCGCAAATAGATCCAACATCAAGATGATTAGATGAGTATTTTTCTCTATACTTCCACCTATACCTTTTTGATGATCTAACAACTCCCTCAACAGCTTTTGTCATATAGCTGTCTATCTCAAGGCCATCTCTAAACAATTTGTCCAATATCAAAGCATTGGAAGACATCATGCAAGATCTGGCGTACATTTCAATAGTTGTTAAATCTGTAATATTTCTTCTCATTGCTATTTTATTGTTGAAATCTCATTCTCTTTTTCTACTATTGTTACATCTACCCCAGAAACCTTATCAGTTGAGGCATGAGTGATCATGAGTATCGTTTTATCTTGAGAGTTCAAATATTTAGCAACAGACTCAACTCCTGATGGATCTAATGACTCAATAATTTCATCAATAGCGACTAAATCAAGGCCTGCGTTATTTTTTTCAAGTATCATTTTATTTCTAGCAAAAATAGTGGCAATATTTATTTCAGCCCTTTCTCCTCCAGAGAAGTTCGCGTATTGTCCAATATAATCCCCATGCTGATAAACTGATGTATCAATCTTTTCAGAAATCTTCCCCCTTGAGTCAATTTTAAATCCATCCAACTTAACAGATAACGATGGATTTATCTGAGAGAGCTCCAAGTTTATTCTGTAGTTTAAATTATCCAAAACCTTTGTTAAAAGAAAGTGCTTAAACTTTGTAAAACGAACTCTCCACTCTCCCAGACCATCAATTTTTGTTTGAGTGGAGGTCATTTCTTCTTCTTTCTCGTTCAATTGTTCCTGTAACTCAATCTTCTCTGTCTTTAATTTTTTTAGCTCGTCATTAGGGTTTTCTTTTTTCTCCTCAAGCAAAATTTTTCTTGACTTAAGATCATGGAAGTTTGAGACTTCTTTTTCGAGTCTCCTGTTTACTGAATTCGATTGCTGCTTAACTCTTGAGTAGATTCTTTCCTTCTCTTGGATAGCCTTGGTTAATTTTGATCGAACACCAGATGCTTTTTTTAAAGCATTTTCAAAAGTCTCTTTGGAGGACTTTCTTGAATCTAGTGAAATATTTAATTCATCGATCAATTTTCCAGCGTTCTTAATTATTTTCTTTAGATTTTTAATATCTCCATTAAGAACAAACTCATGATCGCAACTTGGGCAAACGATAGCTCCGTCTACTTGAGATTTTGCTATAGTCTTTTTATTTTTTTGTGTCGATATATCCCCAAGAATCTTTCTTGCATCGCTTGTTGCTTCTGATATTTTTTTATCGGCTAATTTGATTACCTTATCTGCCTGTGCGATCTTCTTATTCTCTGACTCATTATCCATATCAAAATCCTCAAGAGCTTCCTTGCTTTCTTCATATTCTTTTTTTAATTCTTCTACAACTTTCTCCTGAGATGATAATCTCACAATAGTATCAGCTAATCTTGCTGAATCTCTATCATCATTAGCTTCTGCTTTCTTTTTCTCAATGAAGCTATCCAACATCCCCATAGCTCCATCAATTTTTTGATAGTGTGAATCGGTTCTTCTAAGATCATCTTCCAGCCCCACCTTCTTCTCCTTCAGCTTATCAAAAACTGTGTCCACAGAGCTAATATTAGATAGTCTGTTTACAATATTTCTCATGTGAGAATCTGTAAGAGATAAGAATGGCTTGTAGTTTAATTTGGTTAGAATAAATGAGTCTTGAATCTCCTCAGCAGACAATCCCAAGATGCCCAAAACGGTTTCCTTGATGTCTTTGACAGTCGTAACTGGAAGAACTTCTCCATCTTTGTAAACTTTTCCTTTGGATGATTTATTTCTGTAAAGGTGTCTCTCGATTTGGTAAGAAGTTTTATTAGTTATGTCTTCCATAAACAACGAAACAGTACCTGTGGACTGGCCTTTACGAACTAAGTTTGAAACAGATACCCCTCTAAGAGAAGATCCAATTAAGGCGAAGTATATCCCTTCGATAAATCCAGATTTACCTGATCCACAGCTACGGGTATCGGTATCCCTATCATCTAGGTTGTTTCCGCTAATTATAGTTAGTTGTCCAGTCTTGAATTCATATTCAATATTAGCATAGGATAAAAAATTAGTAAGGCAAATCTTTTTTAATCGAATCATTTTTTCATTTTTTTTTAAAAGGCATCGGCTGTGTCGTCCTCAACACTTTTCTTCTCTTCTATATCTAGAAGATTGAACGGGACTCGAACCCTACATTTCCGATGTACTACTTATAACGCAACAATCGTGCCATTTATTTCTTTCCTTTGTAGCTTCCTCCCATATGTTTTGCAACTGGCTCAATATGCTTCTTCTCAATCTCCTCTTTTTGGCCACCACTCAATATTTTTTTGGTATGCTTCTTTGCTCTGTTTTTTAAAGAAGCATCTCTCCCTTCCTTATTTTGAGCAGAATATCTACTGGCCACACCGAACCCCATATTATCCTCTGGGTCATACGGTAGCTCAGACATAACTCCATAGCAGCCTTCCGTTGAGCACTTTATTGGCCTGTGGTTCTTGTCGTGTTTTATTTTTTCACCAGAAATTACATCCTTACGACCAATTATGGAAATTGATTTATTAATGTGCCTTGATTCTCCGCAAGTTGTGCATTGGCAATTGTGTCCGTCTGATTTTCTCATATTTTTTTTAGTTAGTTTGTCCCGAAAATTTTCGTTTAATAAAAATTGCGATTAAAAAAGCGTCAGCTAGTCCGTCGTTATGATTTTTTTTACCCATGTAGAAATCGAAATCTGGAGCAAGTCGATTAGCACATCTCAAAGATGTCATCTTAGTGTCAACTTTTTTTGCTTTTAGTTTTGGAGATTTTTTATAAAGCTTATCAAAAGTACTCCACACTCCAGCTCCTCCTGTTCCATCTCCTGTCTGCCAAGTTTTTGGCTTTACTAGCTCCCATTTGTATTTAGAATGCATTCCGCACAAAAATCCAAGCAATAGCCCATAGCCCATTCCAAAAACGAAACTAGAGGACGCTCCTGCTCTTGGTATAGCTGCAACATGCTCTAAGCAAAAAACAATATTGGGGTAGTCTGTTTTAATTTTGTAAAATATAAGCTTAAGCTTCTTTAGGTCGTACTCTTTCTTTACGCTTGATGATCCAATTAGGGGGATGTCGAAGTAAGCTACAATCTTCTCATTTTGATCGATAACACACAGACATCCATGCTTCCCCGGATCGATGCCAGCGTAAAATTTCTTTAAATCTTTCATTTTTTTTACGTATTTTTGCTTATCTTTATTGTATGCAAAAATAATTATTTTTTTAACCAATAGCAAAAAAAACATGATAAATTATCTCCAACAAGCCCTAACCGACGAAGAACTAGCAAAAGCTATCTACTTCTTGAACGAGTTAATGGGATATGAATTAATATTCATCAACAATATTTTATACAAAAGTTTAGCAGTCGAGGAACCTCATGCTGGCGTTATTCCATCTTTAAGAGTCGAAGGAGCTCCATTAAATAACTGGATAAAGAAAAACTATTTTAAGCTTGCCCTAATTTCTCCGGGAATTGTAAAAGACTCAGGCACCTTGTCTTCTGAAATAGGAAAGCTAAAGGATACCGAAATATCTTACAGTAATCATTATGACTATATTCGATATATATAGGATTAGGTGAGAAACATAAGAGTGAGTGTCTCTCTCTCAATCTACTCTTACACAATAAAACTTTATTTACTCCGTTTTATACCCATTAACAATAAAATTCTTAAAGGTTTTTATGACAGATATTCAGCATTTTTCAGATTTTTTTATTTTATCCAACAGGTTATACCCTAATTTGAATCAAGAGGCACTTGTTTCCTTAAGTAAAAAAATTAAGGCGATTTCTTTGATCTCAGGCAATAGTTTTACAGCATATTCAATATTTTTAAAGAAGATCGGTGGAAGAAATTATGTCAAATTTCTTAGACTTATGGAGATAAATGGATTAATTAAAAGATCAATATCATACAAAGTGGGCAGAAATTGTAAAAAAATAGAAGTGTCTAAAGTATTTGATACATTGGAAATCGATTTAGAGTATGAAAAAAGTGAGCTTAAGGTAATCTCCTCATCTATTGAGTGGAAAGGTAAGTACTCATTTCTTTCAAAGCTTGAACAGAGCGCAATTGTCGATAACTTAGCGAAAATAACACTTAAGGATGGCACCAGACTAGAGAAAAAAATAAAAGTTGATCAAAAATCAAATAGGG
>TARA_R110000744_G_scaffold33507_1_pt1 | contig 13705 bp, 8 predicted proteins | sample TARA_R110000744 | Tara Oceans TARA_R110000744 (sample SAMEA4398083) | marine metagenome | biome: Polar Biome; feature: [DCM] deep chlorophyll maximum layer (ENVO:01000326); material: water (ENVO:00002006), including particulate matter (ENVO:01000060) such as... | depth 36 m | reverse complement strand
ATGGCTAGTAGCAGAAGGCGATGTAATTGCAGAAGATCAGCCCGTTGCTGATGTAATGACCGATAAAGCCTTGGTTCAAATTCCCGCGATGTATTCTGGCGTAGTAGATAAACTTTATTACGCAAAAGGTGATATAGCGAAAGTTCATCAACCATTATTTGCTATGACACCAGAAGGTAACGCCGACACTCAAAGCTCTGCTGAGCCGTTAGTTGCAGAATCTGCGGCTGAAATACCCGCAGTTCCAACAGCAGCTGCCAATGCAGGCACACAAGTAGAAGACTTTATTTTACCCGACATTGGTGAAGGTATTGTTGAGTGTGAATTGGTTGAATGGTTAGTGGCCGAAGGTGATTTGATTGAAGAAGATCAACCGATAGCTGATGTAATGACAGATAAAGCTTTAGTGCAAATCCCCGCAATGCATAAAGGTAAAGTGGTTAAACTTTATTACGCTAAAGGTGAAATTGCCAAAGTACACGCGCCATTATTTGCCATTGAAATTGCCGCAACTGGACAAGCACCTGTTGCTGCTGCGCCTGTTGTAACAGAAGCGCCAAAAGCCGCTACTGCTCAGGTTGAGACTAAAGCACCTGTTGTCGAAGCTCAAACGGTATCAACAAAAGTAGTCAATGAAAAAGCGGTAGCTAGTCCTGCTGTACGCCGTGTTGCTCGTGAATTAAATGTTAATATTCATCAAGTGCCGGGCAGTGGTAAAAAAGGTCGAGTATATAAAGACGATGTTTTAGCGTTTAATCAAGCACCAGCAGTGTCTGTTAATACAACCGTCGGCAGTGTGGTTGGTGGAACACGTGTTGAACCTATTCGCGGTATAAAAGCTGTCATGGCAAAAGCTATGGTTCGTTCTGTATCGACTATTCCTCACTTTACCTATTGTGAAGAAATCGATATGACTAATTTGATAAAATTACGTGGCGAGCTAAAAGAAGTTTATGCCAAGCAAGATATCAAATTAACCATGATGCCTTTCTTTATGAAAGCCATGTCGTTAGCGTTGAAACAATTTCCATTAGTGAATACGCAAGTCAATGAAGATTGCACTGAGCTAACTTATTTTGACGATCATAATATTGGTATGGCTGTTGACTCAAAGGTAGGCTTGTTAGTACCGAATGTTAAACAAGTACAAACAAAATCTATCTTAGATTTAGCCGCTGATATTACGCGCTTAACCAACGACGCACGATCAGGCCGAGTGCCTGCAGCTGATCTAAAAGGCGGGACTATCACCATTTCAAATATCGGTGCTATTGGCGGTACGGTGGCAACACCTATTATCAATAAGCCTGAATCTGCCATTGTTGCACTGGGTAAGTTACAAAAATTACCACGCTTTAATGATAAAGGTGAAGTGGAAGCACGCTCAATTATGCAAGTAAGTTGGTCTGGCGATCATCGTACAATTGACGGCGGCACTATCGCTCGTTTTTGTAATTTGTGGAAGTCACTCCTTGAAGAGCCAAGCAACATGCTAGTGCATATGTCATAAGTTTTTTATGACGGTATAAATAGTAAAGGTCTGCAATGCAGGCCTTTTTATTTTCAGGCAATAAAAAAGCCCTAATTTAAGAAAATTAAATTAGGGCGAAAGCAAAAGCCTAAAAGTTGGGGAGAACTTATAGAAAATTAATAATCTACAGCGAGCAGATATTCATTAACTCAGTAAGAGTAACTAACTTTTATGACAAAATGGTGACAACGCTATCAATAGTATTAAATTCTATGATAATTTATTCGAACTTATACCTTTTTAATAAGGAAGCCTAGTGGCGGAAAAGAAACTCCAGCATTTTTACATTGCCGAAGATCAGTCTATTTATTTATTAAACCACGAAGATGCAACCAAGTTAAAGCAATGGGTTGAGCTTTGTCGTCAGCAATTAACGCTGTTGGGATATCAAAATATCGCTTTGATTGGTAAAGGTGCTTATGGCTTTGTTTTTGGCGGTGAAGACGAGCATGGTCAATCGCAAGTGTTTAAATTTTCCCGTATTAATTTACCGCAACATGTACAAGACCGCTTAGCAGAAGAAGCCGATACTCAGCGACAACTTTCCCATGAACGTATTCCTAAAATTATTGGTTATTACAAAATAAAGCGACAATCCATTGTCCATATGGAACGAGCTCCCGGTATAGACCTAGAAAAACTTTCTTTCCAAAAAGGGCCATTAGCGAGTGAATTAGTGGTTAAAATTGCCATACAACTGGCCGAAATTTTAAGTTACTTACGTGATACTCAACAACACGAAAAAGGTCGGCCATTTGTTCATGGTGACATCAAACCTTCAAATGTAGTGTTTGACCCTGTAACTGAGAAAGTTTACCTAGTTGATTGGGGCTCGGCAGTGCCTGCACAACTTGATGTTAATGGCCAGTCAACCGCTAATAATATTATGGATTTAATGAGTAGTGACTTGCAAAATAGTAACGCACGCTTAGGTGATGTTTATTTTATTGGCGATGAGCAAATTAGTGGAGAAATGTCGTCACCTCGCTTTGACGAACAAGGTTTAGCGGCAACATTATATGCCTTGGCTTCTGGTCAGTCATGTCGCTACGGCAGCGCGGTGATCACGCCATTATCTTTGGGTTTACCTAAATTATTGGCGCAAATATTATCAGGTATGTTAAGTAAAGATAGACGGACGCGAAATAGGGCCGGAGACTATTTCTTTAAGCATTTAGCCTTGTTAAAAAATACTGTTATGGCTGATCCACCTTTACCCGTTGAAGTTAAACCATTGGTACCGGTTTGGTGTAAAAGTTTTCATAAAGATATGGATACCGTGGTGTATGGTTCACGTAAATCATTCTTGCGAGAGTCTTCTGATTTAGATGAATTAAGCGAAATAGATGATGTGCAGTTAGAGAAATATTATAAAAATTATCTTATGGGGATGGGGGATACCGAAAAGGCTTTTATCGCTGCGGTAAGCCGTTTAGCTAACTTTCCTGTTGTGGGCGGATTAGCCGTTCGTTGGGAAAAAAATGGTGTGCATATCGATTCAAATCTATCGCTTTTTGACCCTAGTTTAAAAACGTCATTTCAAAGTGCGGTGAATAATATGGTCCGTCTTGCTCAGGGGATTTTTAGAGTAGGGGTCTTTAAAAGTTGTTTATTCAATGCCCGTAATACCTTACATTTTGAACGTGAGAATGAAGAAGACCCATTTCAAGCTAAACCAAGCCAAGCTATTAATTATGATGTCAGTGATGTTGCCGTTATCGACGACATAACGCGATTACATTCTTATTTTGAAGATGGGGTTGATCCAGACGAATACCTCTATTTACCCGATGAAATTATGACAGTCTTAACGCGTTTAAATCTAATTCATCATACCGGTTGCATTATTTTTGAGGTGCTACCGCGACATTTGAAAATTCACAGTTATTTAATGTTGTTAAACCACGATAAAGAAGTGGAATTTAAACAGTGCTTAACGGAAATTTTACAGCTACTCCCCACCATTACCGGTAATGGTATTTCTGGCTTTATGAAACTACCCTACAAAGATACGCGATTTTTTGAACATATAAATGGCTTACCCGATAAATACTACCCAAGAAACCCAAAACAAAAAAGGAGAGTTACTCATGAGTGATAATAAAATAGGCACAATGGCGTGGCTTGATATATCAGTAGATAATGCGCCTGAGGTAAAATCTTTCTATGAGGATGTAATCGGTTGGAAAAGCGAAAATATTGCTATGGGCGATTATGATGATTACGCCATGCTTGAGCCAACCAACAACGAAGCTGTTGCTGGTGTTTGCCATGCAAAAGGGGTAAATAAAGATTTACCGCCGGCGTGGTTACCTTATTTTTTGGTGGCGGATATTGAAGCCTCATTAAATGCCGTGCGAGCTAATGGAGGTAAGTTAGTTACTGAAATTAAATTTATGGGTAGTGATAAATATGCGGTGATTAAAGATCCCGCAGGGGCAGCTTGTGCTATCTATCAAAAAATAGCGCAGTAATAACCTTTAGAAATGCTCTCTAGGTTATAAATTGGCTATCTTAAGGTGATTTTACTTAACAACATTCTATTGGTTTAATATTTTTCGTGTTAACTGACGAAACACGGTTTGCAAATTCATCAGCCAAGCATTCTGATTCTTTTAACACAGTTTGCCAATATTTCAGTCGTGTTTCGGGGGCTAAGTCAATGAAGTCTTTACGGTCAGGAATTTTCCCATAAGGTAGGCGAGCAATAAATTCGGTTGATGGCACTAACATGACAGTATTCTTATAATATTGTGCGTTAACCTTACGTGATAAGTTCTTGTCAAACCAACCGGCTTTTGGTGTTGGTGAAAAATGAGGGTAAAGCGTAAGGCCTGAGGTTGGCTTTATATCCACATCAAAGTGATAATCAATTATCCCACCGTCACGATACATACCTTTTGGCGAGCCGATAATATCTTTAATACCTTCCATAACAACAGGTATCGAGCCTGAGGCAAGTAGACTTGACGTTAAGTTTTCATTATTAAGCTCATGGTGCTGGGTGTTAAAATTAAAACTGTCGTTAATGGTTAATTTGCTTTTAGGGTGATGGTAAATATAGCGTTGATACTGCTTTGCCAGTAAACCTCGGTTAACTTGATTAAATGTCATACTCGATATTAGACCAAGCATTAGCGGTATTTTATGCTCAAAAGAAGTTAAACCTCGGCATTTTGCAACAATGAAGTGTGCTTTAAATATCGGGTTGTTGATAATTTCATTACTGCCGTTAGCCCCCAATACGGCCTCAAGTAACGTCATAGCCTTGGTGGTAATTTCTTTTTTATTCGCTTTTGCAGAATATGTTGTTTCTGAATACAGCGTCGCCAAACGCGTGATAGCGGCAACGGGGTCTTGTTGGCTAAGTGCAGCAAAGCGAAAGGCTCCGGCTGAAGAGCCGACTAAATTCAATTCAGTACTTCGATCTTTAAAATATTCGCCAAAAAGGTATTTATCTAAACCAAATAAGCTAAACCATTTTGGCCCGCCGCTAGCACCTAGCATAGTAGTAAACAGTTCTTGTTTAAAACCGTGTTCTTGGATCGTTTTTAAAGCATCGCTGCCGCAATAAATATCTAGCATATTAGCCATCGTTAGATAACGTCTCTATTGGTTGTTGGTTGTTGGTTGTTAGTAACTTAGCGCATTCATTTTATTTGTTAATAATCGTGTTTACCAAAACCGGTTTGCCCGATAGGTAAAAATAAGGTTTGATAAAGCCTAGTCGCATATTCATCGGTCATGCCGGCGACATAGTCAGCGATCACACGGTGTTGATTTTGATTATTTTCTTTTGCCATTTGCCAACGTACTACCGTACTTTTAGGCAGTAAGCGCTCAGGATCAGAAGATAGAGCCTCAAATAACTCCATGACAATTTGTTGACCACGATATTCCAACTGTTGGATTGACGTTTGCTTAATGACATATTGAAAAACAAAGTCTTTAAAAATTTGTAGCACCTGATCTGGAATTAGTGGATGCACTGCATTAAATCGTAAAAGTGGCTCTTGAAAATCACAACCTTTGGTTTTATTCATATCGACTAATTCAATTGCAGTTATTAAGTAATTGACTAAACCGCCAATCGCTTCTTTTTGTTTATAGCGTTGATTGCTAAATAAATTATCGGCTAAGCTTTTACTGTAATCTTGTAACCATTTGTCGTCAATTTTTAGCAACTTCTGTATGACATTTTCGTCAAAGTCTTGTTGATTTACGACGCCAGTTACTATGGCATCTTCTAAATCATGAATGCCATAGGCAATATCGTCAGCTAACTCCATCATTGAGCAATCTAAAGACTTATATACCGTTTTACTATGGTTGTTACTTTTTGTCTTAAACTGTTGAAAAAGCTCCTTGTCTTGTTGACATAATGGCGACAATACCCAGTTAATCATCTCAATATCGTCGAGATATAAGCCTTTTGGTGGATGCCATTTTGAGGCTTCTAACTGACGAAAAGAGGCTGGTATTACTTGAGGGCTATCTTGCTGCAAGTTGCCTAACGTTTGCGGATATTTTATTAAACCGAGCAATGTTCTGCGAGTTAAGTTCATACCAAAATGTTCACTAAAAGGCTCTAAGTGCGCCACGATACGAAAGGTTTGTCCATTGCCTTCAAAGCCGCCGTGATCACGCATCATGTAATGTAAGGCAACTTCTCCGCCATGACCAAAAGGTGGATGACCTATATCATGCGCTAAGCAAAGTGATTCAATTAAACTGTCGTCATTGGGGAGTAGAACGGCACTCTGCTCTGCGTATTTACTACGTATTTGAGCAATGATGCCACTGCCAATCTGTGCGGCTTCTAATGAGTGAGTTAATCGGGTACGGTGAAAGTCACTTTGGCCACTGCCCATAACTTGAGTTTTTGATTGCAGTCGTCGAAATGCGGCAGAATGGAGAATACGTGCTCGGTCACGTTGAAATGGGCTGCGGTGGTCTTGATGTCTTTTCGCTACGCGCTCTAAGCGTCTTGCTAGCCAAGGATTTTCCATGATACCTCTATTTCAAAGTGAATTAACCGTACGATATAAATAGTATATTATTCTTTAAAGGAAGGTAATACCAAATCCATTAACTAAAACTCTGTTCAGCGAACACTAACAGTTTGACATCGACTTTTAGTGTTATAGCTCATTCAGTCCTCATTGTTTTCTCCCTGTGAATCATTTTCTAAATATTACAGGGAGAACAATGAGAAAATAAGGAGTAAATGTAACGTTAGAGAAGATCTTACTTTAATTGTTTTTTCTCTTCTCGGTGTCGGACGAAGTCCCTCGATGCATCTGTGGTAAAATGTTTTTGACCATCAAATTATTTATTGGCAATAAATATCGCACGTTTTGGCGCAGGGTAGCCTTCAATAGTTTTGCTTTTATCATTAGGGTCAAGAAAGTCTTGTAATGACTCAGTATCTATCCAGTCGGTTTTACGTTGTTCGTCAAGCGCAGTTATATCGGTATTAACTACACGGATATTTTTAAATCCGCAGCGCTCAAGCCAGCCACACATAGCGTCACAACTTGGAAGAAACCAAACATTACGCATTTTTGCATAGCGTTCGCCAGGCACTAATACGGTATTTTCATCACCATCAACCACTAAGGTTTCTAATACTAATTCGCCGCCTTTAACGAGCTGTGCTTTCAGTTGGTAGATAAAATCTATCGGTGAGCGTCGATGATATAAAACACCCATAGCAAAAACGGTATCGAAAGCATTCAGTTCAGGCAACTGTTCAACACCTAACGGTAAAAGATTAACATTATCGTCTTGGACAAAATGTTGTATGGCTTGAAATTGCGACAAAAACAATTGTGTTGGATCAATACCCACCACAAACTCAGCACCCGCACCGCGCATACGCCACAAGTGATAGCCACTGCCACAGCCAATATCTAAAACATAACGATTACGTAGATCACTAATGTGTGGGGCTAAGCGATCCCATTTAAAATCTGAACGCCATTCGGTATCTATATGCAGGCCATGAATATGATAAGGGCCTTTGCGCCAAGGTTTGAATTTTTTAAGTAAATTTTCTAGACGTTTATACTCACCATCACTAATATCAGCGCGTTCTCCGGCACGTACAGTCGTGCTAATATCAATACTCGATGGTGATGTTTTTGGTAGTGCTGTTATGGTTTTTTGCCATTGGGCAAATTCACCATGTAAATGTTGCTCGCGCCATTGCGTAAGTTGAGCAGGTAAAGTGTTGAGCCAGTGATTTAAACGGTTACCTGCTATTTTTTGATAAAAGCTGTTAAATGAAATCATAGGTTTATTTAATCGCGATTAGAGAAAAGAAGTTAAAACATTGAAACCAAGGTGCGTTATGGTTAAATCCAGCGAGTTTCAAGCGCTCTAAATGGGTGTCTAAATTATCAGTTAGCATAACGTTTTCTAGCGCAGTACGTTTTTGGGCAATTTCTAATTCGCTATAACCATTAGCACGTTTAAAGTCGTGATGAAGGTCGATAAGTAACTCATTGCAAACGGTGTCGGTATGGGCTATTTTTTCTGACAAAAGCAATAAACCACCGGGGTTAAGACCTTTTGCTATTTTATTTAACAACAACTGACGTTGCTCTGGAGCGATAAATTGTAAGGTGAAATTTAGCACCACCATTGAGGCATTTTTAATTTCAATATTAAGAATATTATCTTCTATTATCTCAACTGGCGTGTCACCTTTAAAAGCGCTAACATGCATTTTACAACGTTCAACCATAGCGCTAGAGCTATCAATACCGATAATTTTGCAGTTTTTTGCTGTTATACCTTTACGCATTGCTAGCGTTGCTGCGCCAAGTGAACAGCCTAGATCATATACCTGGCTATTATCAGTAACATAGCGTTGACTTAGTCGACCTATCGTATCGATAATCGTACTATAACCGGGTACTGAACGGCTGATCATATCAGGAAAAACTTCTACGACTTGCGCGTCGAAAGCAAAATCTTTGATTTTGCTTTGCTTATTAGAAAATATTAAATCGGTATCTGATGTTTGCATGATGTTAAAGCTATACTAACGTTAGAAGATATAAAAAGGTATTTTACCTGATATTTTCAACGATAAACAAGACAATGTATTTTTATGTTATTCATTAGCAAGCAGTAACAGCCTATTTACTGCAGAAATTTTGCTGACAGAAATAACTAAAGTAACAATAATGAGAATTTAAATTGGCTTCAAAATATTTTACGCAACTTTTAATAGCTTTCTCCTTGATGACAGTGCTATTGGCGCTGCCTGTTTCTGCGCAAAATGCTAAACAAACATATCGTGTTGCCATTAATAAAACCTCTTACCCTTATCATTTTCTCAATAAAGAACAAAAAGCCGATGGCATGATGGTCGAACTTTGGCAATTATGGGCAAATAAGCAAAATGTTCAGCTGGAATTTGTAGTACTTAATTGGCAACAAACCATCAAACAAGTGCAAGAGGGGGAATTGGATATTCACGCCGGTATATTTAAAAGCACTGAAAGGGCTAAGCACCTTGATTTTAGTATGACTTTTTTTAATCAAAGCCGGCACCTGTTTCTTCATCATTCAATAGCACATATAAAAAACATTTCACAACTTACGCCCTATGCCGTAGGTGTAGTTGATGGCTCTAGCCATGCAATTTCAATTAAAAACAAGTACCCCAATTTAACATTAAGGTCCTTTTCTAATCGCAATGCTTTGTATAAAGCTGCCATGGAAGGTGAGATTTTGATGATGGCGGGTGTTGAAAAACTGTCTAAAAATTTTTCAGAGTATGAATTACTTAGCCAGCAATTTCCTGCGTTTGCGAAAGTTATTTATGACACAGGTGAGTATAGTGCAGCAGTCGCTAAAGGGGAAAGTCAACTGCTTGATTTTATAAAACAAGGTATGGACAAAATTTCTGATCAAGAGAAGTTAACCATTAAGAGGAAATGGTTAATAAACGACAAGTCAGAAAATGTTATTACATTTTCATATTCAAATAATCAAATGCCTTTTTCAAGCACATCTCTTGCTGGTAATGCTCAAGGATTTTTTATTGAATTATGGCAGATATGGGCAAAAGAGAATGACCAAGATATCGAATTTATTCTTAGTGATTCAAATGAGTCTACTCAGACTGATAAAAGTCTTGCCGATATTTATATAACTAACGTGACTAGTGAGAAAAATAGCCCTGAAAGTGTTTTAGGACCGGTTATATATAGTATTGATTATGGTTTATTTCTATCTAACAATATGAATAAGATGCTTCATATATCTGAAATTGATAATAAAAATATTGGTGTTGTATCCTCACCGAGCCTTGTTAAAGATATTCAAAATAAAGCCAATAGTGCATCTATTATTAATTTTGATAATTATGAGGCAATGTTTGCAGCTGCAGAGCGGGGTGAACTTGATGTTATTGCAGGTCAAAGTGACATCGTTGAAAATTACTTAATTAAATATAAATTGCAGTCTATTTACTCAAAATTTAATGGTTACGTTTTCAAACGTGATATTCATGCTGTTTTAAGTAGAGTTAACCCGAAATTGAGCCAATTAATAGCAGAAGGCTTTGGAGAAAGTATATTAGATGACTTAGCCACGTTAGAGAAAAAGTGGCATTTAGATAAGTCATCGGCCTTTTTTAAGCGCCAATTAGCTGTATTGGCATTAACAGAGCCAGAAGCACAGTGGGTAAAAGATAATAATGTTGTTAAATTTGGCATAACCAAAAATTGGATCCCTGTTGAGTTTATTGATAAGTATGGTGAAGTTAAGGGCATTAATCCTGATATATTTCAGCTGATGAGTAGCCGACTTAATATAAAAGTTGACTATGTTGTTTATGAAAGTTTTAACGAGCTTTATCAAGCATTATTAGCCGGTGATATTGATGTTATTGGCAGTGTTGTAGCAACACCAGAACGTAAAAAAGAAGTGTTATTTACTGACTCATATTGGAGTATGCCTTGGGTTATTTTGCACCCTCGTGAATTAGGTAAACAATTAAACTTAGCCGACTTTAGTGGTAAAACCTTAGCAATTGCTAAAGGTTACTATTTAATTTCTATTATTAGGAAAAACTTTCCACTGATTGACTTAAGATTAGTAGACGATAATGAAGAGGGATTATTAGCGATTCAAAAAGGTATAGTCGATGGCTATATTGATAGCTTATCATCAGGTACTGAGTTACTTAAAAGGGAAAGTTTGGTTAGTTTGTCAATGTCAGTACTTGAAGAAGTGGATGAAGATGGTAACCATTTAGCGGTCAATAAATCGTTACCCATGTTAGTAAATATCCTTAATAAGGCGGTTTTAAGTATTTCAGATCTTGATAGTCAGGAAATATATGAAAAGTGGTTCGATATTAATATAGAAACCGGCTTAGATAAAAATGTTGTGTTACGTGTAGCGTTGCAAGTGGGGGCACTGATAACCATCATCATCATCATTATTATGGTTTGGAACCGCCGTTTATACTTAGAGATTAAAAACCGTAAAAAATTAGAAAAAAAAATGCAATATATGGCCACTCATGATGACCTTACTGGCCTGGCTAATCGTGTTTTATTGAAAGACCGGCTCAACAGTGCTATTTCTTTTCACCAACGACAAAAGCTTTTATTAGCGGTGCTATTTATAGACCTTGATGGATTTAAAGATATTAATGACACCTATGGTCATGATGTTGGTGACGAGCTTTTAATTGAAGTGGCAACTCGCTTAACAGGTTGTGTGCGAGAGTCTGACACGGTTGTGCGGTTTGGCGGTGATGAATTTGTGCTGTTACTCACTGGTTTACATTATCAAGATGAGGCTGCATATGTTGCTGATAAAGTCTTAAAGCTGATTCAACAGCCGATAAAATTACCTGAAGTAACTGCGACTATTGGTTGCAGTATTGGTATTGCAATGTTTCCCGACGATGGTGATTCAGATAACGAGCTATTAAAAATAGCAGATTCATTAATGTATGACGTTAAAGCCGCCGGGAAAAACCATTATGCCTTTAATCGCAAAGACGACTCTGCGGTCTAATTCATAACATAACTATACTATTCAAAGAATGTCGGGTGACTTTACCTAGCTTTGCTTTATAATGTCGGCAATTTTTTATCATAATAAGTTATAGCGTTAAGACTTCCATTGAGGAGCATCTATGACTTATATAGCTTATTCGAATTTTCAGGGTAAATACATGCGTAGTCTTTATTGTGGTGAGGTTAATGAATCTCATGTGGGTCAGGAAGTAACACTTTGTGGCTGGGTTAATCGTCGTCGTGACTTAGGTGCGGTAATTTTTTTAGATTTACGAGATCGTGAAGGCATCGTACAAGTCGTTTATGATCCAGACTTTCCAGATGTGCTCGAAAAAGCCAATACTTTGCGCAATGAGTTTTGTGTGCAAGTAAAAGGGAAGGTACGCGCTCGTCCAGATGGTCAAGTGAATAAAGATATGGCCACGGGTGCGATAGAAATTTTAGGCTTAGAGCTTACTATTTTAAATAAGTCTGCCCCTTTACCTTTAGATTCAAATCAAAAGAACTCTGAAGAGCTACGATTAAAATATCGTTACTTAGATTTACGTCGCCCAGAAATGACAGAGCGTATGCGTTTTCGCGCAAAAGTTACTTCAGCGGTGCGTTCATCACTTGAATCACAAGGCTTTTTGGATATTGAAACGCCAATATTAACAGCGGCTACCCCTGAGGGCGCTCGTGATTACTTAGTGCCAAGTCGCACGCACAAAGGACAATTTTTTGCTTTACCGCAGTCACCACAATTATTTAAACAATTGCTGATGATGTCAGGTATGGAGCGTTACTATCAAATTGTTAAGTGTTTCCGTGATGAAGACTTACGTGCTGACCGTCAACCAGAATTTACTCAAATTGATATTGAAACCTCATTTATGAGTTCAGATCAAGTGATGGAAGTTACTGAAACCATGATCCGTGGCTTATTCCAAGAACTGCTTAACGTAGACTTAGGTGAGTTTCCACGTATGGCATATTCAGAGGCTATGACTCGCTTTGGCTCTGATAAACCTGATTTACGTAATCCACTTGAAATTGTTGATGTTGCTGACATCTTAAAAGATGTTGAGTTTAAAGTATTCTCTGGTCCTGCTAACGACGAAAATGGTCGTGTTGCGGTCATTTGTGTACCAGGCGGCGCAGCTAAATTTTCTCGTAAAGGTATTGACGAATTAACTAAATTTGTTGGTATTTATGGCGCGAAGGGCATGCCATGGTTAAAAGTGAATGATCGTGATGCTGGCCTAGAAGGTTTGCAATCACCAATCTTAAAATTCTTAACTGAAGAAGCGGTTAATGCCTTATTAGAACGCACTAATGCTAAAACCGGCGATATCATTTTCTTTGGTTCTGACACTTATAATGTAGTGACCGAGTCATTAGGTGCACTGCGCCTTAAAATTGGTGAAGACCTTGAGTTATTGCAAGGTGAATGGAAACCATTATGGGTTGTTGACTTCCCAATGTTTGAAGAAGCTGATGGTCACATGCATGCTATTCATCATCCGTTTACCGCACCGACTAACTTAACAGCGGCTGAATTAGAAGCTAACCCAGTAGGTGCCTTATCTGATGCTTACGACATGGTGCTTAATGGCTGTGAATTAGGTGGTGGTTCTGTCCGTATTCATAACCAAGATATGCAAGCAGCCGTGTTTCGTATTTTGGGTATTAGTGATGAAGAAGCACAAGAGAAATTTGGTTTCTTACTCGAAGCATTACAATACGGCGCTCCACCACATGCAGGTTTAGCGTTTGGTTTAGACCGTTTAGTGATGTTGATGACAGGTGCAAGTTCAATTCGTGATGTTATGGCATTCCCGAAAACAACGACCGCTGCTTGTCCATTAACTAATGCACCTGGCCATGCAAACCCTGTCCAGTTAAAAGAATTAGGCATTGCTTGTTTAGAAAAAGAAACTGATACTGACGAAAAAGCAGAATAACTTTCGTTTCAGAATTTTAATATTGATTTAACTATTAATATTAAAAAAATTAAAGCGCACGAATGAATGCTACTTAGGCTTTATTCGTGCGTTTTTTTTCAATCGCACTTAAATGATTATTAAAGGTACTTTTTAGTGAGTATTATTTTAGGCATAGATCCTGGATCACGTTTAACTGGCTA
>TARA_R110000744_G_scaffold35132_1_pt1 | contig 13717 bp, 8 predicted proteins | sample TARA_R110000744 | Tara Oceans TARA_R110000744 (sample SAMEA4398083) | marine metagenome | biome: Polar Biome; feature: [DCM] deep chlorophyll maximum layer (ENVO:01000326); material: water (ENVO:00002006), including particulate matter (ENVO:01000060) such as... | depth 36 m | reverse complement strand
GCGTTGTCAGGCATATTTGAATATTTAGCCAAAGAAGAAGCCGCTATTCGTGAAAATCCAGAAAAACGAACTACTGAGCTACTCAAGAAAGTATTTTCTAAATAATAATTTTAGAATATATATAAATGCTTAATGAGGTATGACTTACTAGATATTACTTATTAGATATAATAAATAAACTAAAAAAACCAAAGTGAGTATCTAGCCTCAAATTAACTTAGGATACACAAGTTGGTTCTATTTTTATTAAAAGTTATCTTTAGTGTTTATATTGATAAAAGTAGCTATAAAATCACAGATAAATCCACTCACTTTCCACCGATTTTTTCAGCCTGCTTGTCAGCCTGTTTACCCAGCGCATCAGCGTGAATTATCGGTTGATTTCTAACACACATTAGCGTTTCACTAAACATTTGGCATGAGCCTTTAAATAAATCTTCATCGCCGTTAGTGAATGAGCATTGCGCTGTTTTTTGCTTGTTTTCACAAGCTTGCCAAGGCGCTGAATGCGTATGTGAGTCATGTGCGCTTGCAGTAAAAGCCAAGGAAGCAATACAGGTCACGGTAACAATACATAGATTTTTAATATTCATTATTGTGCAGTCTCACCGCTAAAGCAGCCAATAAATAGATTTTCACCTGGGCCTGCAGAATGATAATGGTAACCGCGCGCGTCATCGGTATGGCCGCGGCATGAATCTAAATCATCTTCTTCGGCATTATTTTCATCTAACATGCTATGTATGGCGTAACCGTCAAGTGCATAACCAAACGCTCCACCATGACCATCGACTTCGAACGCTATAGCAGGACAAGTACCTTCACCATGATTTGCGCCATGGTAATGGTAGCCAGCAAATGGATTTACATGACCGACACAATCATCAAAAGCAGCAATGGTATAAGCACTTAAAATAGCTTGAGTAGGAGCGGCAGCATCTAAAGTAACACCATTAAACGCTACACCAACACTATCTCTGCCAATTGAGCCAGCTTGTGAACGAGGTACTGGTGTAATTGGAATTAAAAATGTTGACGATACGCCCTCTTCTTCCACATCACTGTAATAGCTAATTTCACATTGCACACAAAAATTATTATATTCTGCGGCAACGTCAGGTCTAGCTGCTGCTTCACAAGCAATTTGTGTATTAGTGACATTCACCTCACCAGTTTCATTGTTATAGAGTTGCCATGTGCTATCACCATAAAACAAATCTAAGTTAGTAATAAACTCTCCCGTTAAATCATACAAAACACCATCATCAAACCACTTTCCAGCATTTACAGCCTCTGTAGCTGTGGTTGTAGGACAAAAAGGGCCCAACGTGGTTCTATCAGAAGGAAAACCATTTACGGTAATAGAGTAACAAGTTGATGACTCGCCATTAGATAAAGTACAGGCTACTTGGGTGACAGAGCCCGAAGAAGACAAGTCAAATTTTGTGGTATCAACAGGATAATTACTAGCGTCAGTTACTACTTCAACGTCAACAGTATCAACCACTTCGCTTGTTGAGCTACTACCACCACAACCAGTAAAAATTAGTAGGCTCAACACTGGTAAACCTAAGGTTATTACTTTATTCATCTTTGTACTCTACTTGTTAGTTTGTGTAATGATATGAAAAGAATGTGCAAGAAATGAGGAAGAAATAAGTAAATTAATTATTTATCTTGTTTGGTTGTTTATGCAGCTATGCTTATGGTTGTGGTTATATGCTCTTATTATCAACAATATATAGTCGTACACAATAATTTGGACAACAGTAAGCTATACACCCCAGATATGCTGTGCATAGCTTACTCTGTACTAATTTCTTATTGATGTTAAAAGATTAACTTTTCAATAAATATGTTTTCAATTCAGGAATACATGAACCGCAGTTAGTGCCACATTGCAATTTTTCACCTAGGCTTGCTACTGATTTACATTGCCCTGATTTAATCGCTTCTTGTATGGTTTTTTCACCCACCTGAAAACAAGAACAAATCATGTCACCCACATCACCTTTGCCATTGCTATCGATACCTGACATTAACGCAAAACGAGTTTTTATTGGCAGTGTTTTATTTAATTGCCCTTCAATATATCGGCTATTAAATTTCAGGTTTAAATCAGTGCTTGCAGCAAAAAAACAATGCAACTTGTTATCAATAAACCCCGCAATGCGTAATACATTTTGTTGAGCATCTTTTAATACTATCCAATCATCAATTTGTGGATATATATTGGCTAAAATAGTTTCATCATCGCCTAATTTTTGCTTATCAGATAATAGATATTTATGGCCTTGTTCAAGCTGAATTTTACTCCAGTAACTGGTTGGGCAATTTACCGTTTGTGAAGAAATTAAGTAGCCTGACCATACCGCATTAAACGGCTTGATTCTAACCGGGCTGTGTTTAAGCTCGGGCTGCCCACACAGTTCATCTGTAATCGGGTTCACCAGAGCTGAAACACGAGCAGAAGCTGAAAAATTATCGTTCCAATGGATAGGTACAAAAATTTCGCCGGTGCGTTGTTCGTTAGTTATGTTCACTCGGCCAATATAGTCAGCGCTCAAATTTGAAAGTACAGCGAGTTGTTTGTCAGCTAATTGAAAACGTTGTGCGTCATCAGGATTTACTGCAATATATGGCTCGTCAGAATGAGTCATTAACTTAGCGACACGGCCCGTTCTCGACATCGTATGCCATTGATCTCGGATTCTCCCCGAATTCATCACCACTTGGGTTTTATCAGGTAATATTTTTGGTAACTGTGCAATAATCGGAATGAAATTCGCTTTTTGGTTTTTTGTCGCAAAAACACCATCAGTGAATATACGTTGTACCCCATTTGGGTTCGCCACATTAATCGGCCATTTAGTCGGGATAAAGTTTTCATAATCAGATTGTGAAATGTTAGCTAAGGCTGAAATATCAAAAACGCGGTAAATATCTTTTTCAGCCTTTTTTTCAGCCAGAGGATGACTGTTTTCGAAGCCAGACAATGCTGCATGCTCTCTAAATATGTCAACAGCGTGCTGATAATTAAAAGCATCTTTGAAACCTAACTTGTGTGCAACATCTGTAATTATTTGCCAATCATTTTTTGCTTCACCAGGAGCTTTTATCATACTTTGATGCACAGATATTGTTCTATCTGAATTAGTGACAGAACCTTGCTTTTCACCCCAAGTACTTGCGGGTAAAACGACATCAGCATAATTTATCGTATCGGTATTTTCATAACATTCACTCACCACAACCATTGGGCATTTTTCTAAAGCTCGCTTTACGAGGTTAGCATTTGGCATACTTACCACAGGGTTTGTTGCCATGATCCAAATGGCTTTAATCTTTCCTGAATTAACCTCGTCAAACATATCTACAGCTTTCAGACCTGGCTTAGTGGCAATATTGGGGGCTTGCCAAAAGCGTTTAACTAAATCTATTTCATTTGAATTTTCAAAATGTAAATGCGCAGCAAGCTGAGTTGATAAACCACCCACCTCTCGGCCACCCATGGCATTCGGTTGCCCAGTAATTGAAAATGCACCTGCGCCCTCTCGACCTATTTTTCCTGTCGCTAAATGACAGTTAATAATCGCGTTACCTTTATCCACACCGGTTGACGATTGATTGATACCTTGCGAGAAAAAAGTCACCACTTTGTCCGTTTCAGCAAAAATTTGATAGCTTTCAAGTAATAATGAAAGCTCAATGTCACAAGCGGTTGCAACGGCTGAAATATCAGAAAATTGGCTTTGTGCCGTTTGTAATGTTTGTTCGAAGCCATGGCAATGTTTTGCGATGTAACCTTTATCTAATTTACCTTGTTCGGCTAAATACATTAATAAGCCGTTATAAAAATAGGCATCGCTACCGGGCTTTATCGCTAAATGTATATCAGCATCTTTGGCTGACGCTGTTCTGCGTGGGTCAATAACCACTATTTTACGGTTTGGGTTTTCTTCTCGCGCTTTAATCATGCGCTGATAAACAATAGGATGTGCGTACGCTGGGTTAGCTCCGATAATAAAAATAGCATCGGCTGAGCTTAAATCTTCATAACAGCCTGCAACCACATCTTCGCCAAAGGCACGCTTGTGTGCTGCACTTGCAGACGCCATACATAAACGAGAGTTTGTATCGACGTTGCCTGACCCAATAAAGCCTTTCATTAGCTTATTGGCGACATAATAATCTTCAGTAAGTAGTTGCCCTGATAAATAAAAGGCGACAGAGTCAGGGCCGTATTTTGCTATTGTTTCTTGAAAGTGTTTAGCAACCGTTGATGTTGCTTCATCCCAACTCACATTTTTACCCTGAACACGAGGACTTAAAATTCGATTCTGCAAACCTTGTGTTTCATGAAGTGAAGACCCTTTTACACATAAGCGTCCTAAGTTGGCAGGGTGTTCTGCATTGCCTTTTACGGCAATGACTTTATTGTTTTCGACAGTAGCTTCAATACCGCAGCCAACGCCACAATATGGGCAATTTGTTTTACTGATTGTTTGACCAGTTATTGAAATAGGAGATTGTTTATCGGTAAAAATAATGTCGTTCATGAATGTCTCAAACGTTAACTAACGATAGTTAATAATAACTTTCATTAGGAAAGTGCTAGTTGATAAAATGTTAAATTAAGCTCTTTAATGAATAAAAAAGTCGAGTTTAGCCTTCTTCGAGCTGAACGAAAGCAAAGTCAACGTTAAGCAATACTGACTTTTTGCTCATCTTCTATAGTTGTTACAAATTCATCGCCAATCAGTAGCTCTGGCATCATAGTATTCACGCTTATTTGTTGCTGCATTAACTCGAAGTAAGCCATACCTGAGCTAACATCTCCAAATAGCACAATACCGCTTATTTTGCCGTTTTTAACCATGATCTTACGGTAAATAAGTGCTTTGTTATCCAATAAGGTAAAACATTCGCTATCCTCTGACACTTCAACATCACCAGCTGAAAATAGCTGTACGCCTGAAACTTTCAATTTGGTTGGTACGGGTGCGTTTTGAAATGGCTTTTGGACGTTGTTGCATAAACGTTCCGCCAGCGTAATGCATTGTGCCCAAATAGGGTCAACTAAACCAAAAGTGGCTTGTTTATGTTCACAACACTCACCTAAAGCACTAATTGAAGCGTCACTCGTTTGCATATAATCGTTAACTAATATGGCACGATTGAAGTCGATATTACTGGTTTCTGCTAATTCTTTGTTCGGCGTAATACCCGTTGCGATAACGGCCATTTGTGCGCTAATAAACTCACCGCTAGTTAACGTAACACCTGATAGTATTTCTGAGTTAACTTCTGATTTTATATCGGCGTTAGGCTCAATTTTGCTTTCAAAAGTAGCCACTTCATGGCCTAAAGCAAACTTAATATTTTTTTGTTCCATTATGCTCTGCAGCATAAAGCCTGCAACTTTATCTAACTGTCGGTTAAGCAGCCATTTATTACGATGGACTAACGTTACTTCCACACCACTAAGCGCTAAACCGTAAGCCGCCTCTAACCCGAGTAAACCACCACCAATCACAATGGCTTGTTTTGAGCTTGAATCGGCTTGTTTAGCAAAGGCTTGAATTTTTTCTGTGTCTGCAATATCGCGAAAATTGAATATACCTGCAATATCTTGATTTTTAGCGGGTATTTTAGCGGTACGTGATCCCGTAGCTATGATGAGTTCGTCGTAATGAATCTGCTCTTTTAAAGCTAATGACACGACCTTAGTTTTGTTGTCTATGAAAGTAACTTCATTGCCACTTAAGAAATTAATATTGTGCTGTTTGTACCACGCAGGTGGTTTTTGCATAATGCTGTCGATAGTGGCATCACCCGCTAAAACGGCAGATAACATAATACGATTGTAACTACCAAAGTGTTCTTTACCGATCACGGTAATTTGATATTTATTGGGTGTGCGTTTAATAATTTCATCTAATAGCCGACCTGTCGCCATACCGTTACCAATGATCACCAACGATGGTTTGATCTGAGTAATCGATTCACCTTGCTGATTTTTTAACATATCAGCTGCTGGACTTGCGGTATTGGCCATTGTACTGCTCACGTTTGTGGGAGTTATGTTGTTTGTGAATGTGAGAATGTTATCCACATCACTACTTAACTTTATCTATACAGCCAAATGCAGATAATGTGCCATGTACTTTTGGATATGTTATTTAGTTTTACTTCATTGTATTAAAAGGAGTTAATATAAAACCACAATAAAATAAATGATAAATAACACTTATTTTAGATCAGTTCTTGCACTCTTCTGGTGCTTGGCTGCAGTGTTATATTCAAAAGAGGTGTTTGTATCATTACTGCTTAATTTACTACTGAGCACTTCTTTCAGGAGTGTTTTTCAATTCAAAATAAGACAACTTAAACAAAAATTAGAAACGCCTAAAGCCTGTTGTATTAAATAAGTGAAGCATTAATAAGTGAGCATAAATATTCAATAACCTATGTTTATTGTTCCTGACTGAATATAAGTACCTATATCGACGTTAAGGATTAACTAATGCTACAGGGTCATGTTCTTTAATTGATGAATATTATGCCCGTAATGCAGGAGTCCATATAAGTAATTTTAGAAAAGGCTAAGAACAGTTCTATAGGCAGCGAAAATATTGGATGTTTAATCATCGATGATTCTAAGATGATTAAACATCCTCCTTCCCTTTTCTCCCTAATTGATTTCATCCTGTATTTGCCGTGGTGCATTGAATTTATCCGTTACGACTAACTTTTACTTAAATGATGTTTTTTAAATAGTGCTGTGACTATTTATTATTTTTTATGCACTCAATGTGTGCGTAATCGTTATTTATTGTGCATAAAAAAGCAAATCACAGTTATTTTTCTGCATAAAAATATACTTAAGCCAATTAAATCATAAAGATAGATAATATCTATGCGGATGGCATTACATTTGCTACTCACTGTTCAATAAAGTTATTCGTACTACTACTTTAATAGAAAACTCATTTTTTATTATTAACAGCCAAGAAAAATGTCATTTGTTAATAAAGAAACCAAATTTTAATTTTTAGGAGTTGTTGCATGAGCGGTCAAGATAGTCTCAATATATTTTCATTCAAAGGTAAGATGAAAACCTTACATATGAGTTGGTTAGCGTTTTTCATTACTTTTGCTGTTTGGTTTAACTTTGCCCCTTTAGTGTCAGTAATTGCTGACTCACTAGGGTTAACGAATGCTGAAATAAAAACATTAATGCTATTAAATGTAGCGTTAACCATTCCGGCGCGTGTTGTCATTGGTATGCTGACCGATAAATACGGCCCTCGCTTAACTTTCGCCGTATTACTTGCAGTATGCAGTATCCCATGTTTTATGTTTGCTTTTGCTTCTAGCTTTGAACAAGCGGCATTATCTCGCTTCTTAATAGGCTTTATCGGTGCAGGTTTTGTTATCGGTATTCGTATGGTATCTGAATGGTTCCCTGCTAACGAATTAGGAACGGCTGAAGGTATTTATGGTGGCTGGGGTAACTTTGGTTCAGCTGCTGCTGCCATGACATTACCAACACTTGCATTAGCATTTGGTGGTGAAGACGGTTGGAGATACGCAGTTGCCTTTACGGGTGCATTAAGCTTAATTTTCAGTGTTATCTGGTATAAAAACGTAACAGATACCCCTAAAGGTTCAACCTACTTTAAGCCTAAACAAACGGGTGCTATGGAAGTTACTTCAACAGGCGATTTCTTTCTGTTATTAATTATGAAGCTTCCTATGTATGGTGCTTTAGCTTTACTTGCTTGGAAATTATCACCTGCTGGCGTAAGTTTATTAACAGCACAAAGTGCCATTATTGCTTACCTTAGTTTAGTGGTTTTATTTGCTATTGAAGTAAAACAAACCATAAAAGTAAACGGTCATTTATTTTCAAAGCCAGTTGAAGAAATTCATCGTTATAAATTCAGACAAGTAGCCGTTCTAAACATTCTTTATTTTGCGACGTTTGGTTCAGAGTTAGCCGTTGTGTCAATGTTACCGTTATTTTTCGCTGAAACCTTCGAATTAAGTATGGTTTACGCTGCCATGTTAGCGTCGACTTATGCCTTTATGAACCTAATGTCTCGTCCTGGTGGCGGTTGGTTATCAGACAAGTATGGTCGTAAGAAGACCTTATTAATTTTAACCGCAGGTTTAGCGGTTGGATATTTCGCCATGTCTGAAATCACCGGTGAATGGCCTTTAGCATTAGCGGTAGTCGCAGCGATGGCTTGTTCATTCTTCGTGCAAGCAGGTGAAGGTGCCGTATTTGCTGCTGTACCTCTAATTAAACGTCGATTAACGGGTCAAATTGCTGGTATGACGGGTGCTTACGGTAACGTCGGCGCCGTAGTTTACTTAACAGTATTAACCATGGTTGATTATTCAACCTTCTTTATGGTGATAGCAGGCACTGCTGTGATAGGCTTTACTACATTACTCTTTATGGAAGAGCCAAAAGGTACTATTACCGAAGTACGCGAAGATGGCACTGTAGAATTAATTAATGTGGGTCATTAGTAATACATGATCAATAAAACCCAAACATGCCAAAGCACGACTGCAGATTTGCAATTGTGCATTGGCGGTTTTTCTTCTAAAGGTTTGAAAGCCGAAAACCAAGACGCTTTCGCCGCTATTGTTCCTGAAAATCATGAATTACGTGCTAAAGGCGCAGTTGCGGCCATTGCTGACGGGCTTTCCAGCGCGAATAAAGCTGCAGAGGCCTCACAACTTGCCGTAACTCAATTTATTCAAGAGTATCTCGCCACTCCTGAAACATGGTCAACGCAAAAATCTGCGGCAAAAGTATTAACCAGCTTAAATAACTGGCTATACTCACAAAGCGGGTTTGTTGAAAGTTTAGCCGATGAAAAATCTCCGCAATGGTTAACGACTTTTTCAGCGTTTATTGCCAAATCAACCACGGGTTATATCTTTCATGTTGGCGACACCAGAATAACAAAATATCGTCATCTTCAGTTGGAAGTCATTACACGTGATCATAATCGTAAACAAATGGGGCAACAGGCTTTATTAACGCGCGCTTTAGGTGCCGACAATCGATTAGAAGTTGATGTGCATCAAATTGATTTACAGTTGCACGATTTATACATGCTAAGTTGTGATGGTATTCATGACTATATAACAAAACCTATTTTTAAAGCGCTCTTTGATACATTACCGTTATCGCCAGAAAAGTCTGATTTAGAAGCACTATCTAAAAAAATTGTTGAAACTGCACTTGATCGCGGTAGTAATGACAATGTTACTTGTTTATTAGTCTACGTTAAGGCTGTACCTAACCGTAAACTGGCCGAGATTCAACGTGACTTTAGTGCAAAAGCAATTCCTCCGGCATTAAAAATTGGCCAGAAGCTAGATGGTTACTTAGTTAAAAAAGTGATCCACGCTAGCATTCGCTCACACTTGTATCTTGTAGTCGATGTTGAAACAGATAAACCTTATGTCTTAAAAGCGCCATCAGCTAATTTTTCAGACGATGCTATTTATTTACAAGGCTTTATGCGTGAAGCCTGGGTTGGCGAACGCATTAAGCATGGTAACGTCATGCGTGTTCTACCTGGTAGACAAAACAGCCAGTTTTTATATCATGTCTGTGAATACCTTGAAGGGCAAACCTTAGGTGAATGGATGCATGACAACCCCAAACCGAGCGTTGCACAAGTTCGCGATATAATGAAACAAGTTATTAGCGCATTACGCGCGTTTCAACGCTTAGATTTAGTACATCGCGACTTAAAACCTGACAACATAATGATCGATCAATATGGCCACATTAAATTGATTGATTATGGCACCGTATTTGTTGCGTCACTTGATGAAAATCAAGAAACAATTGAAGCAGAAGTACCATTTGGATCGTTAAACTATATTGCTCCTGAAACCTTATTACACATGAAAGCAGATAATCAAAGTGACCTATTCTCGTTGGGCGTTATTTGTTATGAAATGCTTTCAGGCGAACTGCCTTACAAACCAATGCAAAGGGCTGAAGTAACCATTAAAGATTATAAAGACATGCAATATCGCAGCATTAAACAGTTTCGACCTGAGTTACCGTTATGGTTAGATTTAAGCTTACAAAAAGCAACAGAGGCAAACCCAAAGTTGCGATATCATGCCTTTTCTGAATTCTTTACTGATTTAAGCAACCCAAGACTTAACGCTATTGAAGAATATAAAAATCAGCCTTTATTACAACGTAACCCCATATTGTTTTGGCAATCTGTATCAGCGTTATTGTTTATTGGGCTGATTATAGCTTTGACCAACTAACTAAGCGCACAACAACTTACCTCCTTACCGCTTATACTTATAGCGCACACCCTTGGTGCGCTAACTTCTTCACGATAGTGCAAAACCTCTACCCTGAATAGAACAAAAACCCCTATTCCATTGAATATATTAATAAAAAACATCTGGTTCGTTTATTGCTATCACTAAGTCATTATCTAGTTCCGCAAATATAGCGGTAATTTAAAGCAATAGGATTGTAAAATATGAACACACAACCTCGAAAAATCGTCGTCGTTGGTAATGGCATGGTTGGCCATCACTTTGTTGATGAAATGGCTAAACATCAAGGCTATGAAATTACAGTATTATCAGCTGAAGATCGTTTAGCTTATGACCGTGTTCACTTATCAGAGTATTTTTCTGGAAAAACGGCTGAAGATTTAGCCATGACCTCGCCAGCATATTACAACGAAATTGGTGTTAAATTTTTCACTAACGCGAAAGTCATTAACATTGATAAAGCAGCGAAAGTAGTGACCACTGAATCTGGCGAATCTTACGCTTACGACAAGCTAGTAATGGCCACTGGTTCATATCCATTTGTTCCACCTATACCAGGTAAAGAACGTGAACATTGTTTGGTTTACCGTACTATTCAAGATTTAGACGATATTCAAGCGTCAGCGAAAGCCGGTAAAGTCGGTGTTGTTGTTGGCGGTGGTTTATTAGGGCTAGAAGCCGCTAACGCACTTAAAGAATTAGGCTTACAAACACACGTGGTTGAATTTGCTCCACAACTTATGGGTGTGCAATTAGACAAAGACGGCGGTGCTTTGCTTCGTTCAATGATTGAAGGCATTGGCGTTCAAGTGCATACCCAAAAAGCAACCAATGAAATTGTTGATGGCGAAGAGTGTGTTCACCGGATGAATTTTGCTGATGGCACGCATTTAGAAACTGACGTTATTTTATTTTCTGCGGGGATTCGCCCATACGACAACTTAGCACGAGAGTTTGACTTAGCCGTTGGCGAACGTGGTGGTATTGTTGTTGATAACAACTGTAAAACCTCTGACGACAGCATTTACGCCATTGGTGAATGTGCTTTATGGAATAACTTCATCTTCGGTTTAGTTGCTCCGGGTTACACCATGGCAAAGGTTGCTGCCGATAACATTATTGGTGGTGTGCAACAATTCACCGGTGCTGATATGAGCACTAAGTTGAAATTAATGGGCATGGACGTAGGTTCAATTGGCGATGCTCATGCGCGAACCGAAGGTTGTAAAAGTTATGTTTACTCAAACCAACCTGATCAAATTTATAAAAAAATTGTCGTTAGCCCAGACGGTAAAGAATTAATAGGTGCAGTGTTAGTCGGTGATACCAGCGAATACGATTCATTATTACAATATGCCTTAAATGGTATTGAATTACCCACAAATCCTGACGGTTTAATTTTACCAAGTTCAGGTGAAAAACCTACATTAGGCGTAGATGCCTTACCTGATACAGCCACCATTTGTTCATGTTTAAACGTGACCAAAGGCGACATTATTGCAGCAATAGATTGTGGTGCAATTGATGTCGGTCAAGTTAAGTCTTCAACGAAAGCCGCTACCGGTTGCGGTGGTTGTACTGCCTTATTAAAGAAAGTTACTGATCACGAGCTAGAAAAGCGTGGTGTTGAAATTAGTACTGATCTTTGTGAACATTTTGCTTACAGCCGTGTTGAGTTATTTCACATTGTACAAGCCGAACAAATTAAAACCTTTGAGCATCTACTGGTTAAACACGGTTCAGGTTTAGGGTGTGAGATTTGTAAACCAGCAGCAGCGTCTATTCTTGCGTCTGTATGGAACGATTACGTATTAAAACCTGATCATGTGTCACTTCAAGACACCAACGATACCTTCTTAGGCAACATGCAAAAAGATGGTACTTATTCTGTAGTACCCCGCATGCCTGGTGGTGAAGTAACACCGGATAAATTAATTGTTATTGGTGAAGTTGCTAAAGAATATAACTTATATACCAAAGTCACTGGTGGCCAACGTATCGATTTATTCGGTGCACGTGTTGATCAATTACCCGCTATATGGAAACGCTTAATTGATGCAGGTATGGAAACAGGCCACGCATACGGTAAGTCATTACGTACCGTTAAATCCTGTGTTGGCAGCACTTGGTGCAGATACGGTCAGCAAGACAGCATGGCCATGGCTATTCGATTAGAAGATCGTTACAAAGGTTTGCGTTCACCACACAAAATTAAGTTTGCAGTTTCGGGCTGTACTCGTGAATGTGCAGAAGCGCAAAGTAAAGACATAGGCATAATCGCCACAGAAAATGGCTGGAATTTATATGTCAGTGGTAATGGTGGTATGAAACCTCGCCATGGTGATTTATTTGCCACTGATTTAGACGATGAAACACTCATTAAATACATTGATCGCTATTTAATGTTCTATGTACGTACAGCAGATCGATTAACCCGTACTTCAGTTTGGTTAGAAAACCTAGAAGGTGGTTTACCTTATATGGAAAAAATCGTTAAAGATGACCATTTAGGTATTAATGATGAATTAGAAAAGCAAATGCAAAATGTTGTAGACACCTATCAATGTGAGTGGAAAACCACCATTGAAAGTGAAGAACAATTAAAACGCTTCCGCCAGTTTGTTAACTCAGATGCTATCGATGGCAATATTGAATTTGTTACTGAACGTCAACAGATTCGTCCCGCTAAAGATGAAGAGAAAAAATACGGTGTTAAAATCCAAGCAGTTGACTTAACACCTGCATAAAAAGCTTACGACCAAGAAAGGAAAAGATCATGACAACAGAAAGCACCTGGCAATCCATCTGCCCAACTAATGATTTAATTAAAAACTCGGGGGTTTGTGCACTATTGGCAAACCAAGAGCAAGTTGCTTTATTTCAGGTTGGAGAGGATACAGTTTATGCTGTTTCTAACTTTGACCCTTTTGGTAAAGCGAACGTTTTATATCGCGGCTTAATTGGCGAAACTAAAGGCGATATTTACGTGGCTTCACCGTTATTAAAACAACGTTTTGTTTTACATTCTGGTGCTTGTTTAGATGACGATGCCTTTGCTATTCAGACTTACGAAACACGTATATCTGATGGAAATTTAGAAATATTCGGTTAAATATATAACAGATATATTGTTTTAAAAATCCCAATTTAGTTAACTAAGTTGGGATTTTAATTTTTAGTATTTATCATTAAATTTACTGGCATTAATTCTGCCTTATTTTTAAAAGTAGATTAAATTATTCATTTTGATTGGAATAAATTGAAAAATAACACGTTATCTTTACCTAAAAAAAATACACTAATTCAAGATGCTCCTTCAGGGTTAAAAGTATTGCTTGCAGAAATTAACCATGTAAAAGCAAAAGCATTAATGAGT
>TARA_R110000744_G_scaffold244141_1_pt1 | contig 13800 bp, 11 predicted proteins | sample TARA_R110000744 | Tara Oceans TARA_R110000744 (sample SAMEA4398083) | marine metagenome | biome: Polar Biome; feature: [DCM] deep chlorophyll maximum layer (ENVO:01000326); material: water (ENVO:00002006), including particulate matter (ENVO:01000060) such as... | depth 36 m | reverse complement strand
GAAAGATGGTCTATGGGCTTAGATTTGCAAATCATATTTTATACGATTTATAATATATTCAAAGGAGAAGATAAGGCTTATTAATACTGGCTAGTTTAATAGAATACAGATGTAAAATAACTTCTCAATTTTGAGGTTACCTTATTTGCTGCCATTCAACACCGTCAAACTGAAGCCAGATAGTGCTGTTTTTACTTAAAGTAGTTTCGTCTCTGTTATTAAGATTTTTGTATTGAATGTTCAAAGAGATGGAACGGTTGTTTAGGTTTTTTAGGATGAATAAAAGCCCAGTGTGTTCTGTAGTAGTGTAAGGGAAAATAAGTTGTGTAACGCTCTCTTCCAAGATTAGGGTTTCATCGGTTACCGCTAGAGCTTCTTTTGGGTTAGATAGTCTTCTAATAGATTTTAAAGAGCTAGTATTGTTTTCCGTTTTATAAGTGCCACCAGATGTGGTTACTGTACCATCCACAATTAAATTACCACCAACATGTAAGGTGGCTAGTGGATTTTGTACATTGATACCGACATTACCGTTTTCTATGATACGCATGGTTTCTTGGGCTGCGACAGAGAATGCTAAATTATTGGTTTGTGGAACAAACATGCCAGTAGATGTATTTGCTTGAAAATGGTAACCTGGGTAGCCGGCTGTCCCTCTACCATTTTGAATTCTGCCAGACGTGATCACGCCAATAACTTCTAAAGGTGTTCTAGGCGTAATCGTTCCAATACCCATCCTATTAGAGGTGTTATTAAAAAATAAATTATCTTGATCAAAGGTCGGTGCACCAGCGTTATCACCAAAGAAAAGTGCGCCATTAGTTCCAGTGTGTCCAGCAGTTTCGATTACAAAAGTTTCATCACCGGTAGTTACGGTGTAGGTGCCGTTTTCATTATTGGTGATAGTTATATTTTCACCCGTACCAGTTCCAGTTCCGGCAGGACCTGGTTCTCCTTGCAGTCCCTGTTCACCTTGTGGCCCTGGTTCTCCAGGAATCCCTTGTTCTCCTTGAGGTCCTTCTGGACCAATAATTACCTCAGGTTCTGTAGTGCTTGTGTTTTTACATAGATTGTTCCATTGGCTGCCATCAAAAAAGAAAAGACATGCAACATCAGTATTGTAAATCAGGGCTCCTCTTAAAGGATTGATATTTTGCATCTGAGTGGTAGAAATACGACTCACTACCAAAGTGCGGCTCATACTCTCTAGTTCTAAAAGAGATGAATTGTCAACATTTTGAGGATTGTCTCCGATTTTAATTTGACCTAATAATATTTGAGTTAAGAACAAACATAAAATTGAAATAATGGAACGAAATGTGGGTGTCATATTTAACTATTTCTCAAATTTAAATTTACCAAATGTATAATTTTAACCAGTAAACTTTACTTTAAATTCAATGTTGTAACGAATTTTTATTTTTTTTGGTATAAGTGTATTAAATCAATCTTTATAGATATTCATTAAATTAGTCTGTGTTTCTAACCCTGTATTATTAAAAGATGTTAGTCAATTGCGGAATGAAGTACTAGTGGTTATTAATAATAAGAGTCGTTGTTATTTTCTTTTTTCATATTGTCAAAAGTCGTGTAAAACTAGGTATTAATGAGCCCAAACATTTTATACTAAAAAGATAATTTTCATATAGGATATTTTTATTAATATCAAAGTTTTTATTATATATAATTATAGGTAATTTTGAATTACTTATAATAACACCATTGTAGTTTTAAAGGATTAAAAACGTATGGTCTCCAAAATGGTAAAATATAATATTATTTTACTCTTTTCTCCAATTACATAAATCTAATATTAAATGACTCCAGCAAATAAGGTTATCATCAATACGGCTATTCTATATGGTCGGATGATATTGACTGTAGGAGTTTCCTTATATTCAACGCGCCTAATTCTTGAAGCTTTAGGAAGTACAGATTATGGCATATTCGAGTTAGTTGCAGGTATTATTGCCGTATTGGCTTTTTTAAAAAATACAATGGCAACTTCTACCCAAAGATTTTTATCTTTTTATCAAGGAAAGAACGATATTGAAGGACAAAAATCAGTTTTCACGAACAGTCTTATTATGCATATTATTGTTGGTGTTGTTATTGTTGCCGTCTTGGCGCTTTTAGAATCTTATTTATTTGAACACTTTCTAAATATAGCAGAAGGTCGTATTTATGCTGCAAAAATAGTTTACCGGACTATGCTGGCATCTTTGCTATTTAGTATGATAAATGTGCCATTTATGGGTACTCTGGTAGCTCATGAAAATTTGCTTTTTGTTGCAGTTGTAAATATTCTTGAGGCTTTGTTGAAATTATCTATAGCTTTTGTTTTAATTTCATTATCGGGCAATAGGTTAATAATATATAGTTATCTAATGGCTACATTAGCATTTGTCACTATGTTAATGTATACGGCTTTCTGTTTCAAAAAATACATAGAGTGCTCCCTACGAAACGTGAAAATTGATAAAAAACAGATTAAAGAACTCTCTTCTTTTGCTGGATGGAATCTTTTTGGAGCTTTATGTGGTTTGGGTAGAACTCAGGGAATGGCGGTGTTGTTGAATTTGTTTTTTGGAACGGTCATTAATGCAGCCTATGGTATAGCTAACCAATTGGCAGCTCAAATGTATTTTTTGTCAGCTACGATGTTAAGGGCTTTAAACCCCCAAATAATGAAAAGTGAAGGGGTAGATGATAGGGAGAGGATGCTCCGGTTATCTATGATTGCGAGTAAATTTGGTTTTTTTTTAGTGGCAATCATAGCTATTCCTGCTATATTTGAAATGCCTCAAATTTTAAAATTTTGGCTAAAAGAAGTTCCTGAGTACACTACTATATTTGCTCAGTTTATACTGATAGCGATTCTAATAAATCAATTAACCATAGGCTTGCAATCTGCTCTTCAGGCGACAGGAAAAATTAAATTATACCAAACAGTCGTCGGAGGGGTGATTTTAATGACTTTGCCAGTTGCTTATATTTTTTTAAAAATGGGGTTTCCTCCCTATTATGTTTTTGTTAGTTATTTATGTTTAGAAGTTGTTGGAGTAATTTTGCGAATTTGGATAGCGAAAAAGATAGCAGGATTATCTGTTCCGGTATACTTAAATCGTGTATTTATGAAAAGTTTTTTCCCTACAATTTGTTCTTTAGTGGTATGTTGGTTTATAACAAGAAATATTCATTTTGAATATCGATTTCTATTCACTGGATTTGCCTCTGCTGTAATACTATTGATAAGTATTTACTTTAAAGGTTTATATCATGATGAAAAGATTTTGTTTCAAAAAGCTATTATGACTATTAAAACTAAAATTTTAAAATATAGGTAGTAAGTTAAATTAAAGTAGCAATGCTTAATGTTACTTATTTAAATTTCAATTTGCACAAAGGAGTGACTTTTAATCTAAATACTAGAAAATAAATATGAATTATCTGTATTATAAATCAGAATTAGGAAATTTTGGTGATGACATTAACCCTTGGTTATGGCCTAAATTAATACCGGAATCGGCATCTAATAAAGACAGTTATTTTTTAGGGATAGGGTCAATTCTACATACGGAGAATCGACATTTTCTTAACATAGAAAATAAAAAGAAAATTATTTTCGGCACAGGTATAAGACCTTCAAATACATATAAGAAATTTTCTTTGGATGAGAATTGGGAAGTGAAATTTTTGCGTGGACCTTTGTCTGCCAAATATTTAGGTAATTCACATGAATATATCACTGATGCAGCTTATGCGGTACGACAGCTTAATTCATTTGTTGATATTCAGAATACAGAAAAAAAATACGAAATAAGTATCATGCCTTACTTCAATTCAATGAAATACTTTGATTGGGAAAGAATTGCAAAGAATTTGGGATATCATTTTATTTCTCCATATTCTGAAAATGGAGTGGAGCATACATTAAGAGAGATTGCTGCATCTAAATATCTTATATCGGAGGCTATGCATGGTGCAATTTTAGCCGACGTATTGCGAGTTCCTTGGCATAGATTCGTTTTAACCACACCATACACAGAAGGAGAAAGAGTTTCTGATTTTAAATGGAATGATTGGATGGAGTCAATAGATATTTTCAATCCTGACACATCATTTATTCCTTTTTATCAAAAATCCAGATTACACGAACCCATAAGAAAATTTACTAGAAATATGGTTTCAGTTAACTTTTTCGCAAAAGGTCATGTACAAGATAAATTGATTAAATCTCTTAATCATATTTCAAATTTCTCTATGTCAAATGATTCAGTACTAGGTGAAATTGACACAAAAATACACGAGAAAATCGTTGGCTTTAATAGTAGGAAATGATTACCACTGATTTAAGCATTTTTATTAAATCCTCTATTTTATAACTAATCAAATTCTATTTTATTTCTAGAAAGTATTAAATAAGATTATTGTTTTGCATAGCTTAATAGTCTAGTCTTTTAATTAGAGATTACAATATTTTTTATCATTGATAAAGAACTGTTGGTCATATCACATGGTATGGTGATTTTTTAATATTAAATTTATTCTTTTATGGATTTCTAATTTTGTTTAGGATTAAAAATATTGAAAACAACAAATGAAAAAAAGAAAAATTATTCACTATTCGGTTTTTGGTAATAATGAAAAAGGTCATGGGGGGCAAAAGCGAACGAATCAAATTGTTAATTTGTTGAAAAAAGATTATGAAGTGCATGAATTGCAACTGAATCTATTACTTCCTAGGAATGTTTTGAAATTAGTATTTTATTTTTTTTATGGAATTAAAGAATTGTTTCAATTAAAAATAAGAATGTACCCAACTATTATAGGTTTAATTAAAATTGGTCATTATTCATATATGTGTCGTACAAAAGTAAAATTAAATAATGTTGCTTTTGTCATTGTTGAAGAATTCAGGAATTTTGGTGCTATACTTAATTTGTATGCTAAATCTAAAGAGATTCCAGTTATCGGAGTGGCTCATAACATTGACTCTTTTGTTCCTGAATTTAGGTCTAATTTTACAAATTTGTCGGAATTAAAATATTTTAAAGAAGAATTATATTTATTAAAGCAGTGCTCATTTGTTATAACAATTTCTCGGGAAGAAAACTGGTTACTTAGTTTAAATAAAATTACCGCTATCTATCTCCCCTTTATACCAAGTAAATCTGTAATAAATGAACTTAATGAAATTAAATTTAAAAGGGAATCTATTCAGAATAAAATAAAACCACTTTTACTAGGTACAGTCAAAAATATTCCTACAAAAATTGGCATGACCAAGTTAATACGCAACATGGAGGAAAACAGAGTATCCTGTGACGTTGTTGGTTTTGGATCTGAATCTTTGCTTGCAGACTTTAAAGATCTTTTATACGTAGATATACATGGAGGTGTGTCAAGCGAAGAATTAAACTTCTATCTTTTGCATTGTACAAGTATGTTAGTTTACCAGCCTCCTACAACAGGTGTCTTGACTAGGGTAATTGAATGTCTAATGTGTGGTATTCCCGTTTATGGAAATGATAGTTCATTAAGGTCTTACCATTATCTTGATGGTACGTTCAATTTAGCAAGTTATAAAAATGGAGAAGAACGTGCGAGTAGAATTGATCTTAGTGTGTATTATTCAGAAATAAGTGATTCAGAAAATAAAATAATGCTTTTAATTAAAGAACTTCTGTAGTGCAAAAATCTTGAATTATATGGAGTATGTTATGATGAGATGTTATTAATGAGTAGAATTATGAAAGATAGAATTATAGTTAAATTCTTTATACTTCTTAATAGATTTTATTTTAGGCTTAAATCTATTGAATACGGTAATAGTTTGATGGTTATGGGCTTAATGAAATTAGATGTTAGAGGGGAACTATTAATTGGGGACAACCTTAATATAATAAGCGGTCAAATGTTTAATCCTTTAGGACGTAATTTAAAAACTTGTATTAGAGTTGAGAAGAATGCTTTGATTATAATAGGCAATAATGTTGGTACTAGCTGTGTGTCAATTTGGAGTAAAGAGAAAATAATTATCGGAAATAATGTAAAATTAGGAGCTAATGTAATGGTTTTTGATTCTGACATGCATTCTCTTGATTTTAAATTGCGTAGAAATGTAAGTACAGATGGAGTAAATGCTAAATCCTCTCCAATTGTCATAGGAGATGATGTTTTTGTTGGAGCAAATTCTATTATAACTAAAGGTGTTATAATCGGTGAAAAATCTATTATTGCTACGGGAAGCGTAGTAGTAAAATCGATTCCTAAAAATGAAATATGGGGTGGTAATCCAGCAAAATTTATAAAAAAAATTAGTTGATTTGAATAAAATAATTTTTGATACAAGTATTACGGGTCATCATTGTGAATATATTAGTCATTTAATAGATTTTCTATCTGTTCATGACACTGGTGAGTTGAACTATATTTTCGTTGTGCATACTGAATTTGAGAAAAATTTTCCAACTATTTATAATAAAGGTAAAGAAATTAGATGCGTTACGTGGGTTCAGGTTACAGCGGAAGAATTAATCAAAATTCAGAAAGGCAATTCATTAGTAACTTCATTTAGAACGATAAATGTGATGGAAACCTATGCCAAAAGATATACCGCTAATCACATAGTGGCTCTTGATTTTCATACCATAAAATATGGTGCAATTTTTAAAAAACTACCGTGTAGTCTTTCTTCAATTCTATTTTTACAATTTTATAGACTAAGCACCCGAACTTTCAAGGAAAAGATAGAGTTTTATAAACGATATTGGATTACGAAGTTGTGTGTTCGAAACCCAAAAATCAGTAAAATATATGTTTTAAACGATCAAGAAACAGTGGATTATATGAACAATGAATTTAAAAAACATTGTTTTGAAATGCTGCCTGATCCCATTCCACATTTTGAGCCTTTACCAGAATTTGATATTTATAAACACTATAAAATTAATCAAAATCGCAAAATCTATTTGCATATAGGTTCCTTAGGAGATAGAAAGGGTACATTAGAAGTGATTGAAGCCGCTCAGTTGATACCACCTTCTATGCAGGATAAAATTTCTATTTTACTAGTGGGTAAAACGGGAATTACTTATGAAACTTTATATAATACAAAAATAAAGGAACTAGATGGAGAGACAAAAGTTCAATTAATTTGGGACAATCAGTTTGTTTCGTATAACATGATGAAAAGTTTGTTTGACCAGTGCGATTTTGTTCTTTTGCCGTATAAGAATGCTGAGTTTTCAAGTGGTATTTTGGGTCATGCGGCTGCGTCAAATAAAATGGTCATCGCCACTAATGCTGGTCTTTTGAAGGAATTAGTGTTAAAGTATAATTTGGGTAAGCTCTTAGATACGAATGATGCTTTTAATATAGCTTTGAAAATGGTAGAGGTATTTGATCAAAAAGTTTTTACAGAAGGTCAGCAGTCTTTTGTGAAAAAGCATGATCCAATGGTCTTTGCATCATTATTGCTTAGACATTAAAAAAACATGAACATCTATAGAGTCTATAAAAACAAGTTTCATTTTTCACTGAACTTTTATAGTATTTTTTTATTAGTTACGTTTATTCCTGATATTATAGGTATTTCACCAGGTTTAATAACTAATGTATTGTGGGCAGCTAAATCTGCAACCGCTGTGTGGATTATCGTATTATATCATAAAAAAATATTCATATTGAGTAGGGTTGAACAGCTTTTTATATTTGTTTCTTCCGTTTATTTTATTAACCTATTTATTGATATATTTTGGCAGAATTATCCTATAAATATGGGTAGTTCCAGAGATTTAATTAGTTTTGTTTTAAGTATATTAATAGCGCTATCTTTTCGATATGATAAAGCATTTGTTTCTAGAAACTCCTATTTCTTTTTTTTAATTAGTTTGTCTGTTGGTTTATTTATAGCTTTTTTCTTATCAAAATCAAGCCCGCCACCACTGGTTGGTAGATTTGACGCTAATTCTACTGTAAATAGTATCAACTATGGTCAAATGGGATGTAGTTTATCTATAATTTCTCTCTATGGTTTATTGAATTATCCATTTAAATTCAGTAAGATTATTTATCCAGCACTTTTTCTATTAGGTGTTATTTCAATTATGAAAGCAGGTTCTCGATCCCCCGTGGTTGTTTTGTCATTGGTAATAATTTTTTATTTTTTTGCGAAATCAGGGTTTGTGAAAGGATTTATTTTGGTAAGCTCTTCGGCAATAGTTTTGTTCTTTTCTATTGATTTTTTAATCGAATTATCTGAAGCAATAGGAAGTGGTATTGTTACTCGTTTGTTATCGGCAGTTGAAACAGGAGAAACTAGTGGTAGGGATCTTATTTATGCAAACGCAATAAAGCACTTCATGGACTCCCCTTTTTTTGGGAATTATTATTTAATACCATCTGGTGTTGGTGATGGAGGTTACCCACATAATTTTTTTATAGAAGCATTTATGACCACTGGTGTTTTTGGAGGAATACCCTTTGTTGTAATGGTAATAATTGCTTTGATAAAATCTTTTACTATATTAAAAATAAGACATAAATCGGGATGGATAATTTTACTTTTTGTGCAAATAATGGTTTTTGGAATGTTTTCATCTTCTCTATATAGTTCCCAAGATTTTTGGGCACTTAGCTTTTTTATTTTGTCCATTAATTTTTCAAGAAGTGATTCTATTAACAGTAGACAAAATTTGATCAGTAAAAACGTGATAAAATTTTAACAGAAAAACTTTTAATGGACTTTAAGTTAATTAATTATGGAACATACTTTTGAAAACCTTAGCCCAATTATTCTTTTTACGTACAATCGTTTAGAAGAATTAAAACAAACTATATCTGCCTTACAGGATAATAAACTTTCAAATGATAGTATGTTGTACATATATTCAGATGGTGCTAAGAGCGATAAAGATATAGTTGCCGTAGAAGCAGTCCGGGATTATTTACAAACAGTGTCTGGTTTCAAGGAGGTTATTTTAAAGTTTTCAGATGATAATAAGGGTTTAGCTCCATCTATTATTAAAGGGGTTACTACTATACTAGAGAAACATGGAAAGGCGATTGTATTGGAAGATGATTTAATGGTAAGTACTAATTTTTTGGATTATATGAATAGCGGACTGGATTATTATGACCAACATCCGTCTATTTTATCCATATGTGGTTATAATATGAAAATAGAAAAGGGGAAGTCAGGAAATTATCCTTATGACTTTTTTATCGCGAAAAGATCATCTTCATGGGGTTGGGCGACTTGGAGAGATAAATGGAATGGAATTGATTGGGATGTTGAAGATTTTGAAAGGTTTTCTAAGGATAAAGATCAGCGTAAAGCTTTCAACGAATGTGGTAGTGATTTGTTCAGCATGTTAAAAAGACAACAACAAGGCAAAATTAATTCTTGGGCGGTTCGCTATAATTATCATCAATTTAAGTATAATTTATGGAGCGTTTTTCCAATGACTTCGAAAGTTAAAAATATAGGCTTCAGTAACGAAGCCACCCATACAAACCAAAAATATAGTCGCTTCGATGTTGATTTGGACATGTCTGGTAAAACTAAATTTGATTTTACAAATGAACTTGTTTTTAATAAAGAAATCCAGAGGCAATTTAAAAGCGTAAATAGTATAAAAAATCGTATTTTTTATAAAATAAAAAATTTTTTTTAAGTTTTAAATAAATGCTTATTTCTATATTTCAAGATTGGAAAAGTAACAAGAAAAATATTAAAGCCCGTATTGTGCTTATTGGTTTTAGAATTGCACACTTGGCTGTGTATCATAAAGCTTTATTTATTCTTTTAGTACCACATTTAATATTTTATAGAATTTTCGTAGAGTGGTTTCTTGGTGTTGAATTACCATACAAAACTAAAGTTGGAAAAGGGCTTAAAATCTATCACGGGCAAGCTTTAGTTATCAATGACGGAACTATAATTGGTTCAAATTGTACGTTGAGGAATTCTACTACTATAGGCAATAAGATAAATATTGATGGTAGTACATCAAAAAGCCCTAAAATAGGGAACAATGTTGATATTGGCTGTAATGTAAGTATAATTGGACCTTTGATCATAGGAGATAATGTTATCATTGGAGCAGGATCTGTTGTCGTAAAAGATGTGCCACCTGACAGTATTGTTGTTGGTAATCCTGCGCGTGTAATTAAACAAACCAAATGATTTTTCTCTTAAAAATCCCTTATGATAATAAAACCTAAAGTATTGTTCATACTTCATTTTCCGCCTCCAGTAAATGGGGCCGCAATGGTAGGAAAATTTATAAAGGACAGTGAGGTAATTAAAACAAAATTTGATTCAGATTTTGTTAATTTAACAGCATCCTTTAATCTAAAGAGTATCGGTAAGGGCGGGTTAGGTAAAATCATCACTATTTTGAGGATTTTAAGAAATGTCTTTATTAAACTAAAAAATAAGGATTATGACCTTTGTTATATGACTTTGACAGCTAAAGGTGCTGGTTTTTATAAAGATTTTCTAATCGTTTTACTTTTAAAGTGTTTTCGTAAAAAAATTGTATTCCATTTTCATAATAAAGGAGTTAAAAAAAGGAGCGAGAAGAAGCTTGATGATTTGCTTTACCGGTTTACTTTTAAAAACACTAATTCTATTGTTCTTTCACCAGTTTTGTCTACTGATATTGAGAAATATGTAGATAAATCTAACATATTTATTTGTCCTAATGGTATCCCTGAAGAAGTGGTAAGTAATACTATTTCTACTAATAGCCTTAATAAGGAGATTGGTCGTTGTAAATTCCTTTTTTTATCTAATATGATGAAAGAAAAGGGTGTTTATGTTTTATTGAAAGCTTTAGATGAATTAAAGCACAGAAATATTAATTTTGAATGTCATTTTATTGGGGCATGGTCAGGCATAACTGAACATGAATTTAAAAAAAAGGTAAAGGAATATGATTTATCTACACATATTTTTTCACATGGAAAGAAGTATGGAGTAGAAAAAACATATTTTCTTTTAAATTCTGATGTATTTGTGTTTCCTACATTTTATCACAACGAATGTTTTCCCCTTGTATTATTGGAGGCAATGCAATACTCACTACCAATTATATCAACACCTGAAGGTGGTATAGCAGATTTGGTAGTACATGGTAAAACAGGTTTTTTAGTACAACAAAGGAATATTAACCAACTAGTTGACCAATTAGAGCAATTGATTGAAGATAAAGAGCTGCGCATAAGTTACGGTAAAGAAGGCAGAAAGCGATATGAAGAATTTTATACCCTTAGTATTTTTGAAAAAAAACTGTGTACTATTTTAGATGATGTAATAAATGAAAATTTTTAAAAATATACTAAAATTATATTTTTAAAATCCACTGGTGAATAGTGTTTTGATTAATTATTGATTTATGGTATAATATATAATTTAGATTATTAAAATATGAGTAGAGAAGAATACGACAATTATTCAGTAGAAACAGAAGGTCCTGATTTTAGATCGATTTTAGACCGGTATCTGCAGTTTTGGCCTTGGTTTTTGGCTTGTGTCGGTGTATGTATGTTTATTGGTGTTGTTTATTTGACATTTACAAAATCTACCTACATGTCTGTCGCTACGATAATTCTATCAGATGAGAAAAGTAAGGGTATTTCTGGGGGAAACGGTTTTGCTGATTTACCATTGTTAAGTGGTATTTCAACAAGCAGTATAGAAAATGAACTTGGACTTTTACGATCTAAACGGTTAATGAACAATGCGGTAAAAGCTTTGAGCTTAAACGTGCAATATTTTGACAAAAGTGGCTTTGTAACAAAGGAATATTATAATAATAGCCCTTTCAAAATACGTATTGCGCTTTTAGATGGAGATTTATTAAATACGGCAATTGGACGTGACGAAAATAAGTTTAATATTATTTATAGAAATAAAGAGGAAGTTGAAATTCAATTTGATAATGATAAGGAACCTATTATTAATAAAATTGGAGATGTAGTAGAATTGGACTATGTACAATTTTTTGTAGAATACAATCAAAATTTTCAAAATGATAATATTGATTTTGAAGATAACCCAGAAGTAGAAGTTGTAATATCTAGTATAAATGGAATTGCTTCAAGTTTTGGTTCTAAACTAACAGTTGAGTTAATGGATGAGAATTCAACAATGATAAAACTGGCATTAGTAGATCAAATTTCTAATAAAGCAAAAGATGTTTTAAATCAGTTGATTTTTGAATATAACCAAGAGGCTATTGAGGACAAAGATTTAATAGCGCGTAATACAGCTTTTTTTATAGATGAACGCTTGGCCATTATCAATTCTGAATTGGACTCGGTAGAAACCGGCAAAGAGAAATTTAAAGAATCTAATTTGCTCACCAACATTGAAACAGAGTCGGATTTAATAGTTAAAAATGTAAGTGAATACAATAATGAACAACAGCGCATCGGTACAGAGCTTGAATTAACGAATTCGTTGATCAGTCATTTAAGAAGAAATAAAACTAGTCTTTTACCTACTAGTTTTGGTATAGGCGATTCTGGTACGAATGGGCTGATCCAAGAATTTAATTCAAATGTTTTAGAAAGAAATAGACTACTTAAAAGTGCAAGCGAGCAAAACCCTATGGTGGTTAACTTAAACAACCAAATAGATCAAATTAGGGAGAATGTAATGGAAAGTTTAGGTAGGATGCAGTCTAATTTGATAATTAAAAAGAATAATTTGGATCGCCAATCCGGTGTATTAGCTTCTCAAATTTCTGATGTTCCTGCACAAGAACGTGCATATAGAGGAATAGAACGGCAGCAGAATATTAAGGAAGCTTTATATCTTTTTTTATTGCAAAAACGAGAGGAAAATTCCTTGGCTTTAGCGGCAAGTGCCCCTAAGGCAAAATTAGTTGATCAAGCATACGCTATAAATAGTCCAATAAGCCCCAATTCAAAAATTGTGTTGTTAGTATCATTACTGATGGGCTTGTTTATCCCTTTTCTCACCATTAATATTATTTCTCTTTTAAACGATAAAATAATAGGAAGTGATGAGGTGAAAAGACTAGCTGGTAATATGCCTTTTCTAGGTGAATTACCACATATTTTATCCAATCAATCCATGGTCATTAGCTCTAATGATCGTTCTTTACTTTCAGAATCCTTTAACGTGTTGTCCTCGAGTATTCAACACCAAATTGAGAAGGATGGTACAGGAGAAAAATCGACATGCATTTTTGTTACCTCTTCTATCAAGGGAGAGGGTAAAACGTTTACCTCGGTCAATCTTGGAATAACCTTAGCGACTGGCGGAAATAAGGTATTGGTCATTGGGGGTGATTTACGAAATCCACAATTGCAGCGTTATCAAAGAAATGCAGATTACCGTAATGGGCTGAGCACCTTTTTAAAAGATGCAAGTTTAATAATTCAGGATTATATTCAAGATACAGAGTTACATAGTAATCTTAAATTTATGTATTCAGGTACAATACCCGATAACCCTATTGAGCTACTGAAAAAATCTAAGATAGAGCAAATGTTCCTAGAGTTAAAGAAAGAATATGACTATATCATAGTAGATACGGCACCCGTACTTCATTTAGCAGATACTTTTATACTTAGTAAGTATGCAGATTTGACCTTATACGTTTTTAGAGCGTCAATAACCAAGAAAAACTTTGTTGGTATTGCAAAGGATTTGGAGGAATCAGGGAAATTGAAAAATATAAATTTAGTTATCAATGATGTAAAACTGAAAAATAGTTTGTACGGTTATGGCTATGATTATGGAAATTGATTTTTCATAAA
>TARA_R110000744_G_scaffold2686_2_pt1 | contig 13964 bp, 5 predicted proteins | sample TARA_R110000744 | Tara Oceans TARA_R110000744 (sample SAMEA4398083) | marine metagenome | biome: Polar Biome; feature: [DCM] deep chlorophyll maximum layer (ENVO:01000326); material: water (ENVO:00002006), including particulate matter (ENVO:01000060) such as... | depth 36 m | reverse complement strand
ATTAACTTTATATCTGTATCTTTCTGATGTTTCAAAGTATTTAATGTCAGCAAAACCATCTTCAAGGTACTCACCTTTAATTACGTACTTGTCATTAACATATCTAACAAAATGGTGTTGATCTAAATAATCTACACCTTGCTGTCTCTTGTAGTCTAGCTCGAGTAAAAACTCTAAACCAGACACTTTACCTATATTAGCACCATCAGACCAAGAGTCTTCAGTACCATCGTAAAATGTCTGTGCTTTATTTTCATACCCAAACCTAGCAATCTTACGTATGCCTAAAGCTAAATTATAGTCATATGGAGTTTCTAAAGTAAAAGTTTCTAAACCATCAGTAACAGAAAACACATCTACATCTGATATAGAGTTACCACCGTTTACTGAAGCATAAAATGTTGAGAACTTAAATAGTTTTTTTAATTCTTGGGCATTAGTAAATGTTGCTATACACAGCAACGGTATAAGTATTAATTTTTTCATGGAGTTTTAGGCTTTTTAGGTTTTGGAACTTTAAAATTCTTTTTGTTAAATTTAATGATGCTTTTTTTGTTTTCTAAAACTTGGTTGTCAATACCTAAGTCGTAACCACTCCAACCACCAAACGCAGCAGCGTTTTGCCACCATTGATAATTAAAGTCAGACGCTATTCTTAGGTTTCTTATTTTATTAACAACTCTAGCTGCTGGAAGGTTTGTTGTCGCCTCTACCACGTTGGCACCAGTTAATAAACGAGGGTTATCTATAGAAAAACCTATCAAACTGTTAGCATCAGCGTTGTATCTTTCTTGACCAATACCTGAATATCCAAATATTTTTCTAAATTTAGAACCAAGAACTGGAGAGTAGCTTAGTAACTGCATCATTGTTCTAGTGTGGTCAGCGTTATAGCCTTTTTCTGATTGTTTTTGGTATTCCATAACTGTGTTTTTTACTGTTGACACAATCGCTCCAGGTATACCTATACCTCTTAGCTGAGTATCAAGCATGCTGTTCAATCCTCTCAATACTCTTTTAGACCTATCTGAATCGTCAAATGAGTTTTCACTATCTAAAGAGAAAGCAAACATTGCATTTTGCATAGCTGTAAAAGCTGTGGCCTGCACAAAACCGTAGTAAGCAAGTTTTGAAAGATTTTCTTTCTTGCTACCTCTTCCGTTAATTAAATCCCTTACTGCTTTTTCTTGTATTCTAGCATACTGCATAGGTGTATTACCCCAGGCAAATATCATTCTTCCCATTGGACCTGCTTGTTGTTGTGATATTAAGTCTGGTCTAGAAGACTGTTGAGATACTTCTGTTGTTTCTTGAAAATCCAACCAAGCTTGTTCTTGTGCTTTTTTACCACTCATACCTTGCTTTTCATATGTTTTTATTCTATTTCTATAAAAACTAGCCCCACCAGCAGATATAGCAAAACTATCTGCAATTTGAGTAGGAGCAAAACCTATTTTTAACAACTTTGCAAAAACAGCACTAGCTTTGTTTTTAGAGCCAGCAGCAGCTTGAGCAAGTTCAGCCTCTTGTACGTTGTACTTTAATCCAGATCTTCTTTGTTTTAGCATGTCAGAAGTGAATATCATATGAAAATCAGACCAGTATTGTTTTTGGTTACCAAAAGCTTTTCCTGCAGCAAGAGGGTTGTTATCTGACCAGTTTATGTAGTTTAATGTTGACAAAGTTTGAAGTGCGGCTGATCTAGTGTTTAAAAACATAGTCGCACCAACAGAGCCGTTTATAAAGTTCATGTGCATGTTTACTAATTTGTTTTTTCCAGCAGGCCTGTTACTACCAGTCTCCATTCTCCACAACATGTCTTCTAGAGCATCTTTAAAAGCAGGTCCTTGAGTTGCTTCTATTTTACTCATATTTGGCCCAACTAACTTTCCATTTTCCCAAACACCAAACACTGATTCTCTATTTTGTCTAAAAACTTCAAAGTATTTTGTTCTTCCGTTTTTATTTATCATGTTGCTTAAGTCAGAAACTATTGTTTCACCAATCCAGTTTTCAGTAGGTTTTATATAACCCATTTCTTGTTTTGAAAGTTGACCTAGATTATCTGAAAATTGCAAAAGCTTAGAGTCGTTTAAAACAACTTCATTTAATATTTTTAAATCAGCAGCGTCTAAACCAGGTATTTTAAATCCAGCCTCTGTCCATCTGTGCACTCTTATTGCTTGGTCATAAGTAAAAGGACTGTTAGGTATTTCTTTGTTTAATTTTTTAACAACACCATTAAATATTTTACCTAAATTACTGTAGTCAGATGTAAGGGTTTGAGAAGCTGAGTTTATTTCATTGTAAGCTCTAGCGTAAGGATCGTGAAAAACCTCATTAAAGAACATTTTATGATTCTCTCCAGCAGGACCTTTACCTATAAAATTTTGCAACAAGCCTTTAAAATCTTGAGCGCCAGGAACTATAAAAGATTTTGTATATTTCTTTTTACCAAGTAGTTGGCCTTTTGCTGTTGAGATAGGTCCTTTTTTTAAACCAGGAAACGCAAACGAAGCAAAGTCATCTGTCATTTCTGTTGATTTTACTATTATAGCTTGTTGTACTTTAGACTTTATATCTAATTGGTTTAACACGTTTTTAACGGCTTTGACATTAGGTAGAGCATCATCAACAAAATACATATCATTATAACCTTCTGAAAATTTACCTAACATCCACATTGCCTTTGCCTCACCAGTACTGTTACCTAAACCAGTAATATTTTTACTTGGAAGGTAAACGCCTTCGCTTGCTAGATAATCTTGTATTGCTTTTTGGCTTTCAGGAGCTCTAGCTGTTAATATAAAAACGTTATCTACACCAAACTTAGTAATTTGATTTTTAAGTTTTTGCATTAAAGGTCCTGGTTTACCCTTAGTTACTTTATTAAAATCAGTAAAGTCCATTTTCCATCCTTCGTTTAAAAGTTTATCGCCAACAAAAGGCCATTCAGCTGAAGATATTTTTTTCGTTTCACTACCTTTTTTTGCATACACAAAGTTCTCGCTAATACCAACAGTTTCATCAAAATCAAACACACTTATACCTCTTGACTTCTTATTTACTCTTCTCCCTAAATCAATTGCTTTATCTATTTTATTAGCCATATCCATGAGGCTTTCCATTGATTTTGAATTGACAGTTGTAGGTGATAAAGAAGAGTTTTTTAATATGTTGAATTTCAATTTCTTAATAACGCTAGCAGGGTATTGGTAACCTCTACTTAATTGAGCTAAAGTTTTTCCAGAAGCTATATCAACCATAGTGCTTAACTGTGATTTATATAAAAGATAATTTACATCTGCATCAAAAGCTTCAAAATCTTTAGCTGCATACTCAACATAACTTGTTGTCCCACCAAGATCTTTGCCATCTGTAAGCCTTTGAATTCGTGTTGGAATTGCCATTTGATGGTATTTGTCAGATAATATTTCTTGTCGTTTTAAAAATGACTTAGAATTACCAGCATTGTTAACTATATTCAATAAAGTGTTACCACTCCAATTTGCAAGAGCAAAAGCATGCTCCATATATATCTCGCCTTTTTCTGTTGTAAATCTAATATGTGTCGCTAAAGACCTACCAAAACCACTTATATTACTTGTTTGACCTTGTAAAAGAAATGATATATTTGTTATTGCTTTAGCTTTATTTGGTGAATTTTTATAGTACTTATACAATGAATTAACAATTTCTAATTGTAGTTTTTTATTTGCTTTAACTGTGGCTTTGTAAGATTTTGAACCTTTACCTTTTAAGTAACCTCTTATTTCTTTAACGTAATCATTTAAGTTTTCTTGGCCTTTTTTACTTGATGGATCTAAATTTTCATACTTTTTATTAAGCATTAACTTTTTATGCCACTTTCTTAAAGAACTATTATTCACCATGTTAACATCATCAAGGTATTCAAGTGAATTTTTTTCACCTTTCTTAACAATCGTCTCAACACCTTCAATACCTTCCATTATAGCCTTGCCTTCATCCGCAGATATAACCTTATCACTTCCAAGCATTTTTTCAATACCGTTAAGGGTAAAAGAGCTACGAATCATTGATTCATATTTAACAAGTATTTCTTTTGGCATTGTACTTAAAACCTCTTGTACAAAACCCTTTTTACCTTTTTTAATAACATTACCAAAAACATCTTTAACATCTTTAGTGCCATGATACTGATCCATAAAGTCTTGGTCTTTTAACTTTTTACTTTTTGAAACAAGCAAACTTTTAGCCAAAACTTCTGGAACCCCTTGCTCAACAAGAATGTCAAATAAATCTTTATTTATCTGCTTATATTTTTTATTAAAAACCGTGACAACAGTCTTTTCGCCAGCGTCTAGTTCTCCAAGTAATCTTTTTGATTCAGCAATTTTTTGCATAATACCTTCAACACTAGTATCATAATTTTTTGTTTCTTTTAATAATTTCTTTTGAGTTTTAGCATCAATACCTTGATTCTCCATTATTAAAGCCATAGCAACGCCAATGTTTGGTGTATTAACAAAGTCAATACCTTTAATTTTTTCAATTAAAACTCTAGCATTATCCTCTGTCATCTCCGTAGATTTAACACCCGCTGGAGTTGCACCTCTAAGTCTTTCTATAGCCAATTGTGTTGTCATGCTTAAATACTTGTTGACAGATTCAGGGTTTACAAAATCTCCAGATTTAACACCGTTGACAGTTTCTTTTTGATTGTTACGCTGCATAATTTCACTCTCAAACGCTTCACCTGACTTTGTTGTAACGTCAAACATATCCCTAACGGTTTGAACACCCATAACATCACCAGCAAACTTAGCAGCTGTTTGGATCTTCACCATAATAGCACCAGCGTTTGGTCCAGAAAGCACTACGTCTTTTAGTTTTTGAATTAATTCATTGGTTACTTCTAGTTTTTCATATTTATAAGCTCTAGCATTAGTTTTTCTTGCTAGATCAGCGCTCACCTCTGTTGTTTTATATTTTACACCAGTGTTTCTGTAAAATACTTTTAATAAACTTTTGCCTATCTGTGAGTTTTCATAAAATTTACCGTCAGAAAAATTTGGAAAAGATCTAAGAAATATTTCAGCATTAGCTTCAAAATTTGGCTTAGCTACGGCAAGTTGTAATTTAGGGGTTGTGTGTACCTCAGGTATTATTCCTAAAATTTTATTTGTTATAACTTTTGTTTGATTTTCAAGACCTTTAGCTGTGTTAAAGTAAGTATCAAGACTTGTAGAGGTGTTAAAAATATTTTTATACTCATTCTCCACACTTAACAAGTCTTCACTGTCAATTGTTCTTTCTACACTGTTAGTTTTAAATTTATAATTTTTAAACTGTATGCCTCCAGAAGTAGGTTTGTTAATTTGACTTCCTAAATCATTACCACTTAAAATATTGTCATCTGGCACAACGTCAAAGTCAACGTCTCTTTTAGCATCTCTTAGTGCATCACCTTCTTTACCTTCTATACTCTGTCTTATTTCATGAATTTTTTTACCCATTTCAAAAACAACAAAAGTCATTATATCTGCGTTTTTGCTAGGATCGTATCTTCTAAAAGTATCTTTAACACCTCTTTTTTCACTAACATAAGCCATTTGAGTTTTTATAGTGTTGTATAAACTATCATAGTTTTTATCACCTCTTGATGAAGGAGACATATCTATTACAAAATCCTCATAACCTCTTGCGACTAGCGATTTGTTATAACTATTAATAACTACATCTAAATATGGCCCTAGTTTGTTACCAACAAGTGGATGCACTGTGCTTGGATGTCTTGCTGGATCAACTAAGTTTTTAAAAAATTTCTCTCTACCAATACCTCCCTTTGAAGTTGCTTGTAAAAACAAACGCTGAACTTCAGACGTGAGTTTAGTTGCATCAACATCCCCATTTTCTTTTATCCATGCAAGATTTACGTCTTCTCTTGCCCATTCAGATTTAACAATTTTACTATAATTACTTACCGCTTGATTTATAACATCTCCTTTTGGTAAATCAACAACTCTATCCATCCATTTAAAAAGCTCAACAACAGAACCTCCATTTTCGTTTGTTCTAACGTAATCAGCAAACCACCTTCTTACATCTGCTTCTTTATGTAAATCATATTTTTGTTTTCTTCCAAAAGCTGCGTCTGATGATCTTATTATCCAGTTTTTAAGTTTATATCCATTTTTATTAGCTATAAGATGATAATTCTCTGCAATATAAGTAAATATTTCGTGTTCTTTTAACTTTTCTATTGTTTTAGCATCTTTAGTATTAAACTCCATCTTAGTGTTAATATACTCAAGCATACTCATTTGCTCTTTTGGGTTTTTTATAGAACGTGTGTTTAACGGTACTTCAGCCAATATATTTTCTAAATTACGTAAAAACTTCTTTTTATATCTAAAATCTGTTCCATACCTAGCGTATTTTAAAACATGCCCAGCTTCGTGGTACTGCAAGACAGATCCACCATTAGCTATTGCGTACTGGTTCGCATTATAAGTTAAAGTGTTTGTAACTGGATCATAATGAGCGCCATCTTTAAACTCCCCACCCTTTAGCTTTGCCATACCAGCAGCATCTGTAACATTGATTTTTAAATCTATACCATATTCTTTTGCATCTAAAACAAGTTGTTTGTTGTCATTTCTAATTGTTTTAATAGCTTTTTCTGGATTAACTTTAAAATCTAAAGCTTTCCATCTTAATGCTTCTGTATACCTAGTGCTAAAATCAAGATACATTTCTGATTTATCTGTGTATTCTTTTTTAAATAACTCTTGTCCTTTTCTAGCGCCATACTTTTTAACGTACCAAGCTTCTAAACCTTTTGCTGTTTGCTCAGAAAACAAGCCACCAAATTCACTAGGTCCAGTCTCAACTTTAGCCTCGTTTACTTTATCTAAAATATCTGTAAATAATTGTTGCTTTTTGAAATATAATCTAGGAGCGTTATTTTTTGCATGATCTATGATACCCATACCAGTTTTTCTCAAACCTAAAGACATAGCAAAAATACTTTCAGTAGCTAAATCTTTAATAACTTTATCAAAACTACTATATTTATCTTCTACAAATCTTACAAAATCATCATGACCCAATAGCTCTTTATAAGCAGCTCCAAATAATTCAGAGCCATTTGCTGAAACGTTAAAAGCAATAGGAGTAACTATAGTCCAGTCAAATAATTTTTTTGATAAAGGTCTTTTGTTAAAAAGGTTTTTTGACATACCACCCATTGCTCTTGAAATTCCACCAAAACTACCACCAAGAAGAAAAGATTCCATCTCCCATTTTCCAGTTCCAAGTTTTGTTGCTGCACCAAACTTAAAAGCCTCTGTTGTAATTGGCGCTATATAAGAAGCCGCAACACTGTTAGCGTATAAAGAGTTTTTAGCTCTTAAATATTTTTGTAAGTTTTTAACACTTTTATATTTTCTTGCTCCAAAATTTAAAATTTGACTACCTCCAGCGCCAACAAGATATTTACCTGCTTTTAAAACTTTACCAGCGCCATATAGATCAATTAAAAACTTAGCACTATAACCAAGATCTGCGATTCCATCTTGAAACATTTCTAAATATTCAGTTTCTTCAGGATCCATTTCAGCTTGAATTGCAGAATAAACAGCTGGTATTTCTCTTATTATATCTATTTTTTTAAGATCTTTTCTATCTCTATAATAGTCATCTATACTGTCTACAGCATTTTTTACAAAATCACTAGTTGAAGATCTTTCCTCACCAAGAATTCCCTCGTTGTTGAGGTATAGTCTTTTAACAGCCTCATGCTCGGTATGGTATCTTTTTTTATCATCAGCAAGGGTTAGTCTAAGTTTTATCCAAGAATCTTTAGTAAAACCATCAGGCCACACTTGATTAGTTTTTTGGTATTTACCATCAACAACAGAACCTTGACTTTCAAGAGTATGCTCCACAAACCCACCAGGAATACTAGTACCCCCTGTAATATTATTGCCATATTTATCTTTACCAGAAGTATATTCACCCACCGTTGTAGTAAAGCTATATTGTCCATAGCGTCCGGTTTTTTGAAAAGTTATTTCTTGATTCATTCTTTCCTCTAAAGAACCTAACTGTAAAACAGAGTTTTGGTAAAGACTTTCTAACCTTTGTTGAAGATTTCCACCATGAACAGCTCTTAGATCACTTATTTGTTGGTCAATAAACAGCGGTACATCTTTTAAAGTCTGAGGTGTTAAATCTTTAAAATTTGGGTTTTCGGCATAAAACTTTTTACTAAAAACTAAAGCTTTTCTTTCTTCTAGTTTTTTTATTTCTTTTTCTACTCTAGAATTTTTTGGGTTTTCTTTTAACACCTTTAGACGTTGCTCTATAGCGTGGTACTCGTTGTTATAATAATCAACTTTATTTACTAACTCACCGGTAGCGTGATCAATAAACATTGTTAACCCAGCAGGTTTGTCATTATTTTTTTTGTATTCTGTAATTTCTGATTGATAGTACTCTAAAAGGCTTTCGCTTTGCATACCTCTACCATCTCTTCTGTCAACATTCATAGTTAAAGAAGCAGCATTAGTCCCTGGTGAATTTAAAAGACCTTTTTCAATAGCATTTCTATAACGGGCGTTAATCTTAGCAAGACCTTTATCATACTTAGACATGGTTGCTAAATCTAAGTTTACTTGTTTTTGGTAGTAATCGCTTAAAAGTCCCTCTAAATCCTCACTATTATTAGCACCTTCAACAACCCTTTTGTATTGCTCAGCTCTAGCTTTTCTTTTTTTAAAGCTTATTTCTCTGTCAAGATAAACATTAAACTTTCCTTCCATCAATTCCATCAAATCTCTATCGTCTAAAACTCGAGTTTTACCACCTTTGTTTAGTGAATTTTTAGAAGCAACCATTCTACCAGCAACAGTTGTTTCTTTACGTTGTGAAACAGGAGTGCCTTCACCCGGAGTGTCTGGGCTTTCTATTACACCTTTTCTTCCGATTGGATCTGAATCTTGATTATACATTAACTGCACTGCCATTTCTTTAAACTTATTCATAGCTACATTAACATTACCATCATTGGCCATTACTAGTTCTTGAATACTGTCGTGGCCTTGAAGAATTTCTTCTTTGTTGTTTTTAAATAACATATCCATTTCAAAATCAAAAGAAATAGCACTTAACTTGAAATCAGGTGTTTGTCTTTTAGCTATCCTAGCTTCTACTTTAGTTTGTTTTTTAGGAAGTATAGATTTGTCATAGCTAGGGCTAAAATTAATATTTATATTCCCTGCGGCCAAACCTGAAAGATCATAATTGTTATTCTCAATAGCAGTGTTAATTGGCCCAAAAAACGAATCATTTGCAGGTTCGTTAACAATTATATTGTTATCAAAAACGTTTTCATCTTCCAACTCTAGGTTGTTTTCGTTTTCTGCCATGTTATTTTGGTATACTCATTATGTTATTATCTAAAATTACATTTCCTAATTCAATAAATCTCATAAACACATCTAAATCTGGAGTGTCTTCACTGCTTATTAAAACTTTTTTGTAAACAAAAACTCCTTGTTTCTGAGACTTTGGACCATCTACTTCTGTTACATACCAACCTTCATTTTTAACGTAAGAAAGTTTGTAGGCTTCTTTTGACACTGGGTTTAATTTCATACCTATCTGACTAAAATAATCAATATGTTCTTTAGGTGTCACGACGGATTTAAACTGATTTTCCAGTTGCAGTTTCTTTCTTGTATTGTCTCTTTCCTCAGCACTTCCTTGTAAATCTTTCACCTCTAAACTTTTTGATGGAAGACTTGTGTGCTCGGTATCAACCATACTACTAAAATCATTAGACATTAATCTAGCTAAGTAATCTGAGTTAGCATCATCAAACATCCAATCTACTCCATCAGCAGCTTTAAATTTGCTATACATACTTTTATCTTTCATTTCACCTTTTCTCCATCTTTCAACAAAGGATAAATTTTCTTCTCCATAAGTGTCTGTCATATCTTTTTCTGCAAAAACTTGAATACCTTCAGGTCCAACACCTATTAGCTTATCATACATATCATTGGTAACTGTACTTTTACTAAAAAAAGTACCATCGTATTTAATTTTTGCTAAATTTGCAAAAGTATCTCTTGCGTAAGTAGAAACTATACTATCTTCAACGTTCCATTTTCCATAAACATCATTTAACATTGTAGCAGGTCCTCCTTTTTTTTCTCCTGACAAAACCTCTTCATCAGTTGGTCCATCAAAAGCCATGTTACCTGACGCGTCAAAACTTATTGCGCTTTTACCACTGTACGAGTTTTTATAAAAATCATAATCAAAACTCTGTGACCCAACAGCTATTTTGTTTTTTGGATTCCAAAACTCTGTAGTATCTTCCATGTAGAGTTTTATTTGTTTATCCGCGTTAGTTATACTAGAAAGTATTTCATCCATTTTATCTTTTGTTTCTGGATTTTTATTGTTAACATACTGACTAACTAAACTACTGTACTCATCTCTTTGTCCCCTTAACCACTCTTTTGCTTTTTGTTTTTCTGTTGGAGACAACTGTCCTGAGTTTTCAAGACCAATCATTTTTTCTTGCAACTCCCCAAATTCTTTTTTCTTTGCTATTTTAGTTTCCATCTCTTGCTTAGCTGCTTGTTGTAGTACTCCTAAAGATCCTTTAACAAGAGCTTCAGCACTCTTGTCTTGACCTCTGCCAAGCATTTCATCGTAAGTGTTTACTAAATTTTGATTCATCGCCATATCTTAATGTTTTTTTATTGTAATTTTGGAAAGTTTTTACCCATAAAACTATCTGGCTTAGCCATACCAGACATTCCACCAGTTAGGTAAGAGGTTGCCAAACTACCTATACCACCCATTAAAGCTGCGTTTGCACTTTGAATTGCTTGATCTGCTCTACCTTTTCTTTTCATAGCCATACCATATAAAGTTTCTATCCTGTTATTTTCTAAAGTTCTCGCAGCATTAGCTCCTTGTAATTTATAAACATCAACACTTGCTTGTCCTTTTGCTTCGGCCATATTAATACCTGCTTGGCCTTGTGCTGATAACTGTTGATTTTTAGATTCTTGTAATCCAATAGAGGCAGATGCTTTTTGAGTTGCAATTTGACTTTGATTTGCTAAAGCTTGTGCTAAACCAGCTATACCACTACTACCAGCCGCTCCTCTAAGGTTTTGCATGATATTACCTTGGCTTTGTTGGTTTTGTTGTGATTGAAACTGAGCTTGCTGTTGGTTGACAGTTAAATCTTCATAAGTGTTTTCCATACCTGCAAATTGGTTTTTCATTCCACCTGCTAAATTTGCGTAATCTTGATCTTCATAAGCTTTTTGCCTATTTTCTAATTCTATTCTTGCATTGCTTTGCTCTGTTCTTCTTTTTTTTCTTCCAAACAATCCTTGAAATATACCACCAATACCTTGAGCCATCTGAAACTGTTGCATAGCACTAGGGTCGTTAGCTCCAGCAAGTGGGTTTGTTACGTTGTTTCCATTACCATAGTTTCCGCTAGCACCACCGTTAACAGTTGCAGTTTCAAGTAGATTATTCTCATTAGTCTGATAGTGACCAGCTACATGACTTTTTAAAGGGCTTATTTTCATAATTTTTGTTTGTATATTTATAATTACACTTTTTACGCGTTATTTACTACTTTCTGATATTTCAGAACCTACAGCAAAAAGCTCTACTTTTTCAGTTGAATTATTGTCTAATCTTACTTTTGCATAATAACCTTTTAAACGGCTGGTATTTACCGAGTTAGGTTTTGAAAACATAATAAAATTATCTAATTCAATATCAGGTGAATACGTTAGCGAGGAATTAGGGTCGTGGTAGTTACTAATTTTTATGACAGATTGACTTGAGCTTTCACTTACAAATTCAACCGTACCAATTTTTTCTATGTTGTTTTGCTCAGCGGTTTCATACCCACCAGCACCACTTATTATTACCTGCCAAATAGTATCGCCTATAGCTAAAGACGTGTTTAAAGGTTCTTCAAAGCTTAATGTTATCTGCATATTATCCTATTCTTAAAATGTTATCAAAGTTTAAATCTAATCCAATCTCATTATCTCCATATTCTAAAATATTTATCTGACCAGTTATTTTTCCTTGTTGAGAAGATCCTATAAAAGTAACAATTCCACCGCTTTCTATATTTTGATTAGCGTTAACAACCACATCTGTTCCATTAATACTTATAACAAATGGATCTTTTATGGAATTGTCAACACCTATGCCTTTCACAATGCTGTTAGAAAATTTCAACGTTGTTCCATCAGGAAAAGTTTGTGGTGAAGATAATGTTATTTGTTTAGTGCTGTTGTTTACAGAAGTAACTGTTGGTATACCTATTAAATCACCTGCAGAAGCAACTTGCAACCTTTGGCCAATACAAACACCTGTGACAGCCTGGTCAACAATAATAGTTGCACTAGCTGTTACCGCCCCGTCAACAGTGAATTCATCTAAAGCTTTAATACCAACTGCGCTAGCAACATGTATTGTTTGATCTGGTACGGCTGCCGTTGTTGTTGTTACAGTGTCGTTTATAACTATTTTAAAATTACTTAATGAAAATCTTGTATTATTAAAAATTTCAGCAGCAAAAGGTCCTTGACCTACAAATGTTAAATCATGTCCAGCAGCCCAACTAGAAGGTGCACTTATTAGTATAGTTCCTGCCTTACTATTTATCAACGCCGTGCCATCATCATTTGACATTAAAGGTGTGTTGTAGATATGATTTAAAGACGTAGATCTTCCGTAGTCTCTGTATCCACTAAATATTTTAACAATAGTTGAGCCAGAAGGGATCTCAGAATCGTTCACAAGCATACCTTTAGACAAACCAGTAATATCAGTAAGCTCAATATAAACGTTCTCCCCTGTTTGATCGTTACTGCTTAAAGTTGTTTTAGTAGTTGTAAATTCAAAATCAGTTGCTAATGGCTGTCTAATAACAGAGCATAAACTAGAGCTTAATTTAAAAACCCAATCAACATCAATAACCCTATTGATACTAGCCCTACTAATCTGACTGCTTCTTCCACTAGCTACATATTGAGCTGGTTCTTGAACGACCGAGTTAGAATGAGTTATACTAAACTTAGTTTGAGTATTTATGTAGCTATATATTTTTTGAGTAGTAAAAACATTATTATTTTTAAAAAACTCTAAAGATAAGTCGGTAAAAGTTCCAGCCTTAGATATAGTCAATGTATAATAATCATCATCAGCTATTGCAGGAAACTCTACAATTCCTTCATAAATACCAGACTCTGGTATCTCTTGGTTAACTAAGCTTTGTGGTGTTGAAGAAAAAGCCGCTGACGGAGTAGAGACTCCACTATTAACGTTAGAAATTGTATTTTCAGGAAAGTTATAATAAAAATTGTCATCATTCTGTACAATTAAATTAAACATAGCACCAGGATTACCAACCACACTATACGCTCTAGTGTTGTTAACGGTGCTTGACATTGGTGTTGTGTCTATATTAAATGCTGTTATATCCATTTCTTATTATTTTATTAATTTATATGGTTGATATACCAACTCTAGTAGTGTCGTGTACCAGGTCTAACTTTATTTGAACATTACTAGCTGGCATTGTAAAATATACTTGTAAATAAAGTTTAACTTTAACAGGCCAGTATTCTGTGGCTGGGTACCTTGATAGAGAGTTAGGACTTGTGGTGAAAATTTCTTCAGCCCATATTTGCGTCTCTCCAATATCAAAAATACTACCATCAAGCTGTACACATTCAAGACTATCTACATCCCACTCAACAAGCGTTGAAGGAATTTCTACTCCATCTGTACCATAAACACCGCCATCTGGCATCCATTGAGGTCGTTGGCTGGTAATTGTGTTTGAAGTAATATTACCATTCTGGTTCATAGGCACATATTGACCACGACCAACATCAGCCAACGCCTCAGCATTATAA
>TARA_R110000744_G_scaffold18499_8_pt1 | contig 13969 bp, 19 predicted proteins | sample TARA_R110000744 | Tara Oceans TARA_R110000744 (sample SAMEA4398083) | marine metagenome | biome: Polar Biome; feature: [DCM] deep chlorophyll maximum layer (ENVO:01000326); material: water (ENVO:00002006), including particulate matter (ENVO:01000060) such as... | depth 36 m | reverse complement strand
CAGAAAGACCACACAGATTATCACGGAATGATCTTTGATTTTACTTTTTTAGAAACAGAACTAAAACAAATTGGCTTTACGAATATTGAGAAGTATGACTGGAAGGCTTTTACGGCTTTTAATAATCCAGATTATGATGATTATAGTAGAAGCTATTTGCCACATATGAATTTTGAAAAGGGAAGACTTATGATGCTCAATGTAATTTGCAGGAAATAACATGAAACAGGTAACTATATTTTTATCAACGAGGAATCGTCCTCATCTTATTAAAAAAACATTAGACAATATACGACAAATTTGCCCTCAACATAAAGTATTGATTGGCAATGCATCGTCGGATCGGTATTTTGAGGAAGTAAGTGATATTATCAATTCATACGATAACGCTATTGAGGTCGCCTATAATCCCGATCCTGGGCTTTCTATTGTTTATTCTGAACTTTATAGAAAAATTGATACTGAACTTGCTGTGGTGTGGGCAGATGATATGGAATTTTTGAGAGAATTTGATAGCTTATTGCCATATTTCGATAACCCGAACATACATTTAGCCGCACTACCAATGATTGACGATATTAGCGCCGCGCCCATCACAACGGGGGGTGGCTGGCCAAAAGATAAATATGGATGCGCACTTTGGAATACATCAACTGGTCGATGCGCGCACCACGCCATCAGCAGGGTATCTCATTTTGTACAGTTTGGGGATGTATGTGGTACGGGAGATCCAAATGACGTTATAGATAATTTTTGCCACCAACATACTTCTGAGTCCCAACGATTCTGGCCAGAAGGCCCCTATATTCTTCATACGAGAATAGACGATGAAACGCGCCTTAACACGGTTCTGGGAGAGGGCAGGTTTAGATTTCCCACCAAGGCTTCTTTTAACACACCAGAAGAAAGAGATCAATGAATTATATTAAAAATGAAAGAATGTTGAACCTTATAAAAGGTAAGAGGGTTGCCATAGTTGGCCCGTCGCCGCATTTATTGGAAAACAATTTGGGATCTTACATAGATGAATATGATCTTGTTTGTCGCATAAACAATGATATTTATCCCCGCGGCTATGAAAAAGATTATGGAAGTCGCACGGATATAATCTCATGGGCTGGAGATACTAGATATTGTGCTAATTTTGCTAAAAATTTAGAAGCAAACAAAGAGATTGTAAAGAATATAGAAATTGTTTTCTTATCTACGATTAAGGCGCAACATGACTGGAAGGGTAGCGTAGTAGAAAACTTTAAAAGTGCCAACAAGGGTTATAAGCTTCCTTATGATTATATTGGTTCTGAGAACTATCAATTGGCCCTTCGGGAATTTGGAGTCGAACCAAATTCAGGACAGATGACAGTTTGGATGTTTTTGCAATATCCCATTAAAGAGCTTTTGGTAACAGGGTTTTCTTTTTATAATCAATTCAATAAGGCAAAGGAAGTTAAAGCATCTTTTTACAATCATGATATGATTTATTCTGCCACTCCGCTGGCACCTACTCACAATCCTTTAGCGGGACACAACCAAGAAGAACAAAAGAGAAAGTTTATTAATCAGCTTTATACATATTCAAATATCATAAAGATTGATTCATATTTAAACGCTCTTTTGGGAATAAACCACCTCAATGTAAAAAAGTTAGATAAAAATGAATAGTTTTGTAATCGACAACAGAGAGATTAATGTAGATAATTCCCCATTCGTAATTGCTGAAATTGGGATTAATCACAATGGAGACTTATCTAAAGCAAAAAAGATGATTTATGATGCGGCCTTCGCCGGCGCAGAATGTGTAAAATTTCAATGTCACATTATTGAAGATGAAATGTCGAGCCACGCAAGAAAGGTAATACCCGCAAATGCCGACGAATCGATTTATAATATTATGGAAAAGTGTGCCTTTTCCCTGAAGGAGGAGATTCAGCTTAAGGAACTTACCGAAAGTTTAAATATGATTTATCTCTCTACGCCATTTTCTAGGGCCGCGGCCAATCGATTAGAAGAAATGGGAGTTGTGGCTTATAAAATTGGCTCTGGTGAATGTAATAATTATCCATTAGTTGAGCATATTGCTAAATTTGGTAAACCTATAATTTTAAGTACTGGTATGAATGACGTTGACTCTATTCTGCCATCTGTAGAAATCTTTAGAAAGTATAATGTGCCATATGCATTGCTACACTGCACCTCTTTGTATCCAACACCATATAGTAAAGTTAGACTTGGTGCTTTGTCCGACCTAAAAGAGGTTTTTTCGGATGCAGTTTTGGGCTTAAGTGATCATTCGTTGGGTAACTATACGTGCTTTGCTTCGGTTGCTTTGGGAACATCAATATTAGAAAAGCACTTTACTTCGAATAAAAATTGGGAAGGCCCGGATGTGCCCATTTCTATTGACCCCTCCGAGCTAGAGGATTTAATCCGCGGATCCGCAGCAATCCACCAGGCCCTGGGGGGATCTAAAAAAATTCTAAAAGAAGAACAGCCGACTATTGATTTTGCATATGCGTCAGTAGTGGCTATCCGGGATATTGCGGCAGGGGACAAGCTTTCTAAAGAAAATATATGGGTCAAAAGGCCCGGCACCGGCGAGATCCTGGCTAAAGACTATGAAGCGTTGTTGGGGAAAACAGCCCAAAAAAGCATTCTCAAAGAGAGTCAAGTTAAGTGGGAGGATTTACTATGAAAAGCGTGGTCATATTGACAGCCGGCGAATTGCGTCATGACTATTTTAAAATTAAATTCTCTAGCCAAAAAGACATCGCCGTTCTAAAAACCTACTGTGACCTTCCCCCTAGACACCGCGACCCGGAGCGTGGCCATGCTAAAAATATTGAAAGTCTACACTTTGCTTCCCGGCATCAAGTTGAAAAAGATTTTTTTGAAGAATATGTTGGCTTTTCACAAGATCGTTCGAACTCTAGGTATCTTGCGCGAGGCGCTATTAATGAAGATGAATATATAGAGGAAATTCTTAGCCTTAATCCTGACTTTATTGTAGCTTATGGGTGCTGTATTATTAAGTCCCGCCTGCTTAAGTTTTTTAAAAATAAGATTATCAATGTGCATTTGGGTTTGTCGCCTTATTACTTCGGCTCTGGTACCAATTTTCATCCCTTTGTCACCAAAGAGCTAGGTGCAATTGGGTGTACTTTTATGTATATGGACGAGGGTATTGATACGGGGGACATTATTCACCAAGTTCGAGCCCATATTGATCCCTGCGATAGCATACATCAGGTGGGTACGCGCCTTATAAAGAAAATGACGCAGGAATTTATAGAGTTAATACGAAACATGGAGCGACTAGAGGCACACAGGACTAAGACGGACAAAGTGGGAAAAACATATAAACGGCGTGATTGTACTGCTGCCACAATTGAAGAGGCGTACAACAACATAAGAGAAGGGGTGTGTTTAGAATATCTGAAAAACAAATCAGATGTGGATGCGAATTTCCCTTTAATTCGGCAGAGTTTTTTGTGCTAGCGATAATGTATCATTATGTTCGAAATAATTGTTCTAACTATCCACACTTTAAGAGCCTCACTGTCGACCAATTTAGGAAACAGGTGGAGTTTTTTGAAGAGAGGTATGGTTTTATTTCGCGGCAACAATTTATTGATTCGATCGAGGACAATAAGCCTGTTGATAGGGGGGTTGTTTTAACTTTTGATGATGGGTTTAAAGATCATTATCTCAATGTACTTCCTATTTTACAAGAAAAGAAGTTGTGGGCCCTTTTTTACGTTCCCACCGGACACTATAAGGATAAAAAAATTCTCAATGTTCACCGGATACACCATTTGTTGGGAATGTATGATGCGCAGCAGCTCCTCGACCATGGGCTTAAGCTGGTGGACTCCTCAATGCTGAACAGAGAAAAAATACAGGAATTTGATAGAGAGATTTATAGGGATCAGCTTTTAAGCTCCCACCAGTTTCGTTTTAAAAGGTTGTTTAACTATTATTTACGTGATGCGTATAAAACAGATATTTTAGATGAAATGATGGCGCGCTATTTAAATGAAGAGGAATTATATAGTACACTGTATCTATCTGAACACGAGCTTGTAGAAATAGAAAAGGAGGGGTCTGTGGTGGGATCTCATACTGAGACGCACCCAGTTTTGTCCACCCTGAGTTATGCACAGCAAAAAAGGGAAATAGAGGGATCAATGGCGTTTTTAAACTCTTTCTTGGAGATGAAAATAAAAAGTTTTTGCTACCCCTATGGGGGTGCTGCCACGTTTAATAAAAGTACAATTCAAGTGTTAAAGGAATTAAACGTTCACCATTCGTTTATGGTGGGAAATCGAGAAATTAAGTCGATTGTCGACAGACATATGCTTACTAGACTAGATTGCAATAGGTTTCATCAAAAATGAGAAAAATTTGTGTTGTAACGGGCTATAGATCAGATTATACAAAACTAAAAAGTGCAGTAGAGGCGATTCAAGCTCATCCAAATTTAAATTTGCAAATAGTAGTTTTCGGTGCGCACCTTTTAAGTGATTATGGAAATTCTATAAATAACATAGAACGTGATGGGTATGATATATCATATAAATGCTCGACCAACATTGAAGGTGATAGCCCCCTTACCATGTCAAGGTCCATTGGGCTTGCTATCATTGAATTGTCCTCGGCCTTCGAGCAACTAACCCCAGATATTGTGCTCATGGTTGGAGATAGATATGAAATATTAGCCGCGGCAATCGCCGCCTCTATTGGTAACATTCCTGTAGCACACATCCAAGGTGGGGAGGTGAGTGGTACAATTGATGAAACTATAAGGCACACGGTGACAAAACTATCACACGTACATTTCCCCTCTACAGAATTGAGCGGCAAAAGAATCTTATTGATGGGGGAGAATCCGGATCATGTTTTCAATGTCGGGTGCCCCGCCATTGACTATATCAAAAAACTTCCGCATGTCGCGCGCCCGGAATTAAAAAAATTAAGTGGTTTATCACGACTTAGAATTGATTTTAAAAAACCATATTTTATTTTAATACAGCATCCCGTCACTACCGAGTTTAGTCAGGCAGCAGAACAAATGGAAATAACTTTAAATGCCTTGCAAGAAGCCGGAATACAAACATTGTTGATATACCCAAATCCAGACGCCGGCTCAAGTAGTATGCTTCGTGCTATTAGAAAACATAAGCGTAAATTTGGCAAGCAAACTGTTATTCGTAATTCATATAAAAATCTTTCTTTTGAGTCTTATCTGAATTTATTGAAATTCAGTAGTTGCCTGGTTGGAAATTCCAGTAGTGGTATTCGCGAAGCACACCAATTTGATGTTCCGGTTATTAACATAGGTACGCGCCAATCAAATCGAGAAAGAACTTCCAATATCGTTGATGTGGATTACGATAAGAATATCATAAAGGACGCTCTCCATCGCGCCCTTAAGCTGGAAAGAAATTTTGATAAAAGTGGCATCTATGGGGATGGAAACGCCGGCAAGCGTATAGCTAATATTTTATCACAAATTAATTTAGATTCTATTATACAAAAAGTATTAACGGAGTACAAATGTTAGAAAAAAAGTTTATTAATATTGGATCCTGCGGGTTTCGTATGGATGGTTGGATAAATTTAGACAAACCATCTTCGCATTATTCTGCATGGCAAAGCCCCATTGATCTTGAGCATGACTTAATGACCCTTAATCCTATTTGTATAAGAGACGAATGTTTGGATATTGCCTATACTTCACACACAATTGAACATATAAGTGATGAATATGTCTATCATTTGTTTAGAGAAACTCATCGCATTTTAAAAAAAGGGGGAGTTTTTCGGATTACCTGTCCTGATATCGATAAATGCTACGAAGCATATACAAACGGAAACAAGGAATATATTAGTAGTTGGAAAAAAGCTTATGTGCCTTTTCGTAAGTTGGGAATTGGGGAACAATTTCTATTCTTGTTTGCTTCATACCTGTCCCCTTTTCATAAGTCAGAAGTTGAAAAATATACAGAAGAGCAAATTAGGGAAATTTTTGACACAAAGAGTAAATTTGATGCCCTGACTTATTTTACAACAGAGTGCCAAAAATATGCAGATAAATTACAAAAGATTTATCCAGGTGATCACATTAGCTGGTGGGGCCACAATAGATTAAAAGATACTCTAAAGGAAATAGGATTTAGAAACATAGTATCACAAGAATTTTGTTGTTCCGATACCCCGGAATTGCAGGGATTTGATCGACACAATGATGACAATGTAGAGAAATTAAATCATACCCTATTTTTAGAATGTACGAAATAAAATGAAAATAATCATTCCAGCGAGAGGCGGTTCAAAAAGAATACCAAATAAAAATATTATCGATTTAGCTGGAAAGCCTTTGATATCTTATGTTATTGAAACGAGCTTGCAGGTCACCAATGAGGTATACGTTAGTACCGATTCTTTGGAGATAGAAAGTGTCGCAAAAGAATATGATGTAGAGGTTATTAAAAGACCACCTAAGCTGTCCACTGATTTTTCGACCACTAACTCGGTTATTAAACATTTTTTAGACACAATAGACAATGTAAGCTATTTTGCATGTGTGCAGCCCACATCTCCACTACTTACTTCATTTTATTTGAAGAAAGGGTTTCACAAAATCAAAGAAAGTGGTTATAATAGTATAATATCTGTTAGTAAAGATACCAATTTTTTTTGGGACGACAAACGGCAGCCAATAAATTTTGAAAGAAACAAGAAACCAAGAACTCAAGACATGAAAAACTGGTATGCTGAAAATGGGGCATTCTATGTGACCTCTAAAGAAGATTTTTTGGTTGCGAATAAACTTGTTAATGGGGAAGTTGGCTTTGTTGTGATGCCTAAAATTATTTCATTTGAAATTGATGATTATGAGGATTTAGAAATTGTGCGTAGTATTTTAAAATATAGACAAGCAGAAGGTGTTTAATGAAAATTCCACAAATGCTTCCATTTATTGGGATGGAAGAATATGATTCAATGAAAGAGTGCTTCGAAACCAATTGGTTAACGGAGGGACCTAAGTCCAAACAATTTGTTGATAAATTATGTGAGATTATTGGAGTGAAATATGGGGTATTAGCGCCTAATGGTACGCTAGCCTTATATTTAGGGCTTAAAGCTTTAGGGATCGGACCAGGCGACGAGGTGATCGTCCCTAATTTTACATTTATAGCATCAGCTAATGCCGTTTTAATGGCTAATGCCGTTCCTGTCTTTGTAGACGTCGAGCGCGAAGGCTTGCAAATTGACGTCAAAAAGTGTGAAAAAGTTTTAACAAAAAAGACAAAGGCTATAATGCCGGTTCATATATTTGGCGCAGCGTGTGATATGACCCGAGTTATAGAATTTGCTGACAAATTCGATTTACAAATTATTGAAGATGCTGCGCAGGCAATGGGCGTTTTTTGGCAAGAAAAGCATTGTGGTAGTTTTGGGGATGTAGGGTGTTTTTCTTTTTTCGCAGATAAAACTATAACTACAATTGAAGGGGGATTTGTTGGGACAAATGACATGCAAATATATGAGAGCCTTTTATACTTAAGGAATCAAGGAAGGCTCACCCGGGGCACCTTTATCCATCCCGAAATAGGATATAATTTCCGAATGAACGATATTCAGGCTGCTATTGGGCTGACACAGTTAGCAAAGCGCGAACAAATATACAGGAAAAAGCAACAAATTTATGAGACTTATTGTCAGGAACTAAAAGACACAAAACAAATTAAAATTTTAAAGCCAAAGAACGAATCTAATTTGATACCATTTCGCGTGGCGCTATCTTCGCTAGCGCCGCAGGAGCGCCTAAGTGAGTTTTTATCAGCAAATGGTATCGAGGCGAGAACATTTTTCTACCCCCTTCATAGACAGCCCTGTTTTTCCTTTTTAGCCGATCGGCAAGATCTAAAAGACGAAAATTTTAAAAACTCCATTCATGCTTACGAGCACGGCATATGCCTGCCAGCTTACCCTTCTTTAGCCGTTCAAGAGATAAAATATATTTGTGATAGAATAAAGGAATATTGTGATGAGCTATGATGAAAAAATTGCCCAATATTATGACCTTCTTTATTCCAAGAAAGACTATAGCGCCGAAGTGAATTATATTAAAAAGGCCGCCGGCGGACTGGCTCGTAAAACTATTTTAGATATTGGGTGTGGGACGGGCGCCCATGCTATTCTGATGGCAAAAGAAAATGCTAAATCCATTTTGGGTGTTGATATATCTTCACGCATGATTGAAAGGTCCAAGTCTAAAAAAGCAGATTTATCTAATGTGGAATTCATGGTTTCGGACATTGTTGGTGTTTGTGATGATAATTTTGATGTAATAACCAGCATGTTTAATGTTATTAATCATATCGACAATTTAGAAGATTTGATAAATTTTTTTAAAGAAGCGCGCAGGAGAATTAAGAGGCCCGGGCATTTAATATTTGATTGTTGGAACGGGGTCGCCACCATTCGGGATTTGCCACGTCGGGAAGTTCGAACCCATTACTGTGATAGCGGCCGCAAAATTGTGTCAACTTGCGTCCCAGACATCGATTTGATGAATTCTATGATAAAGCTACAAACGACCATTGACATTTTCCACCCAGAGACGCCAGCGGAGAGCTTTAAGTTTGATTTAAACCACCGAATATGGTCCCCGCGTCTTTTAATGGAAATATTAAACTTGGCACGGTTTGAGATATGCGCAATTAATAAAACCTATCTTCATCAGCCGTGTACGGAAGAAGATTATAAAATAATTTTTACTTGTAAGGCAAAGTAAGGAAGCTTAAATGAGCAAGAAAATTTTAGTAACTGGGGGTTCTGGCATGATTGGTTATGCGTTAAAGTGGGGACACATATATGGAAGGGCCATTCCAGAGGCGGTGTTTGTTTCCTCAAAAGACTATGACCTAAGGCGCCAAGAAGAGGTTGAAAAAATGTTTGATACATATGGTCCCGAATATGTAATACATCTGGCGGCTAAGGTGGGGGGAGTAAAGGCAAATTCTGATTATCCGGGCGACTTTTATTATGATAATATTATGATCAACACTAATGTTTTACATACGGCAAAAATTCATAAAGTAAAAAAGCTGATATCGTGCCTTAGCACCTGTATATATCCCAATGACATTGAGTACCCCCTAAGGGAAGACAATATACACAATGGTCCCCCCCATCAGTCGAATTTCGCATATGCATATGCGAAAAGAATGATTGATGTTCAATCCCGCGCCTATAACAAACAACATGGATGTAATTTTATCACCGCTGTATCAAACAATTTATTTGGGGAAGATGATAATTTCGATTTAGAAAATTCTCATGTTATTCCTGCTATGATTCGTAAGATCTATGAAGCAAAAATGAACAACAGTGACGTGGTGTTATGGGGTGACGGCTCTCCGCTTCGCGAATTTACATATTCGGGCGATATGGCAGAAATCTTGCTTTTTTTATTAGATGAATATAACGACCCCACTCCTCTTAATATAGGAAATGTAGGGGAATATTCTATTAAAGAGGTGGCTTCTGTAATCAGTAAAAATCTTGCATTCGACGGAGAAGTGGTGTGGGATGTTGCAAAGCCCTCTGGGCAATATCGGAAGCCTTCAACAAATAAAAGATTATTAGAGCTTGGGTGGGAAAAAGAAAACTATACTTCACTCGATATGGCCCTTAAGAAAACCTGCGAATGGTTTACAACGAATTATCCTAATGTAAGGGGAGTTTAATGAAAACGGCAATGATTACAGGTATTACGGGTCAAGATGGCTCTTATTTGGCCGATCTTTTATTACAAAAAGGGTACAAAGTAATAGGGCTTAAACGAAGAACCTCTTTAATCTGTACAGCACGAATTGATGATTTTTACGATCATCAAAATTTTGAATTAAGGTATTTTGATCTTAACGATTCGGGGTGTATGTGGAGACTTCTCTCTGAATATAAGCCCGACGAAATTTATAATTTAGCCGCACAATCGCATGTGCGTGTGTCTTTTGAGTTGCCCGAAAATACTGTTGATGGAATAGCGATGGGAACTTTAAGATTTTTAGAGGCAGTGCGCCATATTGTTCCCCAAGCACGATTTTACCAAGCCTCGTCTTCGGAGATGTTTGGTGACAACCCGGCTTTTCCTCAAGACGAGAATACTACGTTGATGCCGGCTTCCCCATATGCATGCGCCAAGGTGTTTGCGCACAATTTAGTGAGGAACTACCGTCAGTCTTACGGGTTGCACGCCTCTTCGGGGATCCTCTTTAACCATGAGTCCCCCCGTCGTGGGGAGACGTTTGTAACCAGAAAGATCACCCTGGCAGCTGCACGTATAAAGCTTGGTATGCAAGATAAGCTATATTTGGGTAATTTGGATGCGAAGAGAGATTGGGGGTTCGCCGGGGACTATGTGGAGGCTATGTGGCTGATGTTGCAGCAAGAAAATGCCGATGATTATGTAATAGCCACCGGAGAGACGCATACGGTGCGGGAGTTTTTACACGAGGTGTTTAATCTTGCCGGCTTAGATGTTCAGGAACACGTTAGGGTTGATTCGCGTTTTTACCGACCTCATGAGGTACCGCTTTTACTGGGTAGCCCAACCAAGGCATACCAGAAGCTGGGATGGAAGCCTAAAGTAACTTTTAAGAATTTAGCAAAGATGATGTACGAAGAGGATTATGAAAAAGTATCATAAAATATTACTCACCGGGCATAGAGGGTATATCGGTGGCAAGCTTTTTAAAAAATTGAAAAGCGTGGGCCATGATGTGGACGGGATAGATTTAAAAGAGGGGGAAGATATTCTTCATGCGTTGCCACACAACAAAAAATATGATTTTGTTTTTCACCTGGCGGCTCTCCCCAAGGTAGAATATTCTGTTATGAACCCCTCTTACACCTTAATGCACAACGTGTTGGGAACATCTCGGGTGCTTGAGTGGGCCGCAAAGACGGGGGTTAAGAGGGTAATTTTTTCTTCTTCTTCGGCTATTTATGGTGACGGAGACGGACCCAATTCTCCTTATGGGCTGCATAAATCAATATCGGAGCAGGAATGCAAACTATTTGGGGACCTTTACGGACTCGATACAGTTTGCCTTCGGTATTTTAATGTTTATTCCCCCGACCAGCCGTTTGGGGGAACATATTCGACGGTGATTTCGTCGTGGTTGCAAATGATACGCGATCAGAAGCCTTTAAGAATTGAGGGCGATGGCGAACAAACGAGAGATTTTATTCATGTAGACGATGTTATAGACGCTAATATATTTTGTATGCAATATGAAAAAGATTTTAGCGGCACGGCTTATGACGTTGGAACAGGAAGTTTTATTTCAATAAACGAAATAAAGCAAATTGTAGAAAAACATAACAAGGTTCAGTGGCAGTTTGCTGCCGAAAGAAGAGGGGATGTAAGGCATACTTGTGCCAATACCATCCCGCTTAGCGAATTGGGGTGGAAGCCCACAATAGAGATAAGGTCCGGTATAGAGGACAGCTTTAAACAATGAAAGGAACAAAAAATGTTTAAAAAGGCACAAAATAAGAACATGCCCTTGGCAGATAGGGTGACGTTATTGGAGAGGGAATTGGAAAAGACCCGTGAACTCATTCAATCCGATATGAAAAGGTTAATTGAAATAGTGAAAAAGAGCGCTAAATGACAAATCTTAAAATTTTCAACCTTTCAGATCAAGCCCTCGGGGCGGTTATGATGGCCCTCCAGCGTTCGCTGATGGAGCAATCTGATATCGTTCCAGTCTTAAAGGGAATGGACTTCGTTCCCACGGAGGGGGGCTTAGTCGTTAAAAACCCTCCGTTAGTAAAGGTTGAGTCCGATGGAATGGTTTTTTTCGAAGAGATTGACGAGGAAGAGGAAAATCTGATTGATGAGTGTGCTAGTGAATAAATGCCCACATATCAATATCAGTGTCAAAAATGCGAGCTAATATTTGAAGAATTTCACTCTATGTCAGAGAGAGTGGAAAAGTGCAAAGAATGTAGCTCGCCAGTGAAGCGCCTTCTTTCGACTACTTTTAATATAAAGAAAAGCACGAACTTTGGAACTCAAAAGCCTGGTCACGTTGTGAAGCAATATATAAAAGACGTTAAAGAAGAAGTAAAGCAAGAAAAAAAGAGAATTTTAGCACAAGAATACGAGGCAGAATGATTACTTTAGCAATATTACTATTCCTCTCAACAGGCGTTAACCTCTTGTTGGTCTGGTATTGTCGGCGCCTGACCAAACAGTTTTTGTTTTTCACGGAGAGTGTGGGAGAGTTGGAAGCCGCCCTCGACGCTTTTGGCGCTCACCTTAACGGCATCCATGAGTTGGAAATGTTTTACGGCGATGAGACCCTCGGCGGACTCATCGCGCACTCAAAAACCATTGTCGACAGAATAGGAGATTTCTATGATGGGTTTTCCCTTGACGAAGATGAAGAGGATGAAGAGGATGAAGAGGATGAAGAGGATGAAAATCTAGATGGCCCCGCGTAAAAAAAGGGGGGGTTCTAAAAAGAAGAACTACTACTTTACTAAAGTTCATGAGAACGCAATTGTTGAATATGCCCGCATACGGGACGTCCGCCGCCGCACCGAATTATATATTCAATATATCGAGCCGGCGTTCAGCGAGATGGTGGACAAAGTGGTGTTCACGTATAAATTTACCACGCTGCCCAATATTGATTCTCTGAGAGAAGAATGTAAAGTATGGTTAACGACAATCCTGGATAAATACGACCCTAACAAGGGCTCGAAGGCGTTTTCGTATTTTTCAGTGATTACAAAAAATTGGTTTATTCATAAAGTCAAAAAAACGAGCGCTCGCGCACGCCGTGAGACAGGCTTCGACGCGCTTAGCGGGGAAGTGGAACAGAAGTACCTGTCCTCCCACAACCCATATCATAGCCAGCGAGAAGAGCAAGAATTTTGGAACTTTTTATGGGAAGAAATAGATACTTGGGATACGGGCGTCCTGAAGGAAAACGAAAAAAAGGTTTTGGAGGCGATTAAAATCCTTTTGGCTAGCCCTGACGATATTGAAATTTTTAATAAAAAAGCTATTTACCTATATATTCGGGAGATCACGGGACTTAATACAAAGCAGGTTGTTAACAATTTAAACAAGATGCGTATTAAATATCGAACTTTTAAGGCGAAATGGAATCGCGGAGACATTTGATGAAGGACCTGACTGCCTATTTGACAGAGGCCATTGACAATATCCGAAAAGATCGTGAAGTGACCAAAGAGTTGCTTGACGATGTCATGCAATATATGGCCAAAGACGAGAATACTCATAAAGAGGTCGGACAGACCGCTGCAAAATACGTCGAAACTCTTCAGCGCTCCAATGAGCAATTGGTTAAAGTCAGTATCATTATCCATAAGCGCGAAAGCGCGGTAGGGCATCAGGGGTTATCGGATAGGGACAAAGACGATTTGTTTGATATTATAAAGGAGGTCCATTAAGATGTCTCAAGACAAATCTTGGAACAGCGATTCATGGAAAGACGACATCTTCGGATTTTCGCCCAATAGGCAAGAGAGCAATAACCCCGAAGTTCGCGTGGCGATGATGCAGCAAGCCGCCTGGGATCGCTACAGCGTAAATTATTTGGATGGGACCACCATTTACAAGGGCGTTGTGCTGCACGTCGAACCGGTGGTCAATACCGGAACCTCGTCCGAGCCTCGACTCCGCGCGAAGATGAAAGTGAGGATTCGCGAACTCCACGCTCTTATACCGGAGGTTTGTGGACTGGAAAACCGGGGCGAAGAAGAGGTTGGGAAAATCAAGATGCATCCTTGGTTTATCGGACCAGTCCAGAGCGGGGCGGAAGTGGCTGTCGGCGATATTGTGCGCGTAAGCTTCGCGAAAGGTCCAAAATTTGGCATTCAAGCCGGCGGAATCTATCACAATGTTTATATGAAAAAAGCT
>TARA_R110000744_G_scaffold50709_3_pt1 | contig 13978 bp, 6 predicted proteins | sample TARA_R110000744 | Tara Oceans TARA_R110000744 (sample SAMEA4398083) | marine metagenome | biome: Polar Biome; feature: [DCM] deep chlorophyll maximum layer (ENVO:01000326); material: water (ENVO:00002006), including particulate matter (ENVO:01000060) such as... | depth 36 m | reverse complement strand
CCTGAGCCCATTTTATTTTTCAGGTCGTCGACCATACCACGCAAAGATTTAGCTTCTACACCTTCTAAGTTAGCAACAAGCACTTTAACACCATTAAATTCAATGGCTTGACTTACCAAGTCAGCACCAGCTTCACTAGCGAGTTTTTGCTTAAATTGTGCGAGTTCTTTTTCTAACTCTTTATTACGCAATATTACTTGCTCAACTTTACTTGCAACATTAACAGGATCTGTTTTAACTATTGCAGCAATCGTATTTAGTGTTTGTTCTTGTGCGGCAAAGTAATTTAACGCAGCTTCACCTGTTACCGCTTCTATTCGACGGACACCTGCTGCGATGCCAGATTCAGATATAATTTTAAATAGGCCAATATCACCTGTTCGATCAACATGTACACCACCACAAAGCTCTGTTGAGAAATCACCTAAGGTAACCACTCGCACTTCATCATCGTACTTTTCACCAAATAAGGCCATTGCACCTTTTTCTTTCGCTTCATCAATTTGCATTAAATTGGTTTCGCGACCTAAATTATTGCGAATTTGTTCATTCACCATACGTTCAATCGTGTTTAACTCTTTAAGGGTTACTGCTTCAAAGTTAGAAAAATCAAAACGAAGTTTTTCAGCATCACACAATGAGCCTTTTTGCGTAACATGCTCTCCTAATACTTTACGAAGAGTAGCGTGTAATATATGTGTAGCCGTGTGATTTTTAACGATAGCCGCGCGACGTTCACTATTAATTTTAGCTTTAACACGACTATTTAAACCAATAGTGTCACGGGCAATACCTTTATGCGCGAACGCTTGACCTAATTTAAAGGTATCGGAAACTTCAAATATACCATCTTCGATATGGAGAATTCCGCTATCACCAACCTGACCGCCTGACTCTGCATAAAATGGCGTTTGATCAAGTACCACAATACCAGATTCACCTGCCCTCAGCTCTTTAACTGATGATTCATTGTCAAATAGCTCTACAACCGTAGAAGACATTTCATTCCGGGTGTAGCCTTTAAATTCGGTACGATGTTCTGACTTAAGCGTTTCGTTGTAATCAGTACCAAATTGGCTGGCTTTTTGAGCGCGAATACGCTGTTGAGTCATCGCTGCGTCAAAGCCTTCGATATCGATTTGTAACTGACGTTCACGGGCAATATCAGCAGTTAAGTCAGCTGGAAATCCATAGGTATCATATAGTTTAAATACATCATCACCTGCGATAGTATCGCCTTTAAGCTCAGATAAAATATCTTCTAATAACGCCATGCCTCGATCTAACGTTCTACCAAACTGTTCTTCTTCTATACGTAATATTTTCTCAATAGTCGCTTGTTGCTGAACCAACTCAGGGTAAGCATCTCCCATTTGCGCTGCAAGTGAGGCCACTATTTTATGAAAGAAAAATGATTTAGCTTCTAATTTATGACCATGACGAATAGCACGGCGAATGATACGACGTAAAACATAGCCACGCCCTTCATTCGAAGGCATAACACCATCAGTGATCAAGAAGCTACATGAACGAATATGATCAGCAATAACTCGTAATGATTTGTGCTCTAAATCGTCACACTCAAGTAATTTAGCAGTATCACGAATTAACCCTTGGAAAATATCAATTTCGTAATTGCTATGCACACCTTGAGTTATTGCTGCAATGCGCTCTAAACCCATACCAGTATCAACTGACGGCTTAGGCAAATTTTCCATTGTGCCATCAGCGTGACGGTTGTATTGCATGAAAACTATATTCCAAATTTCAATAAAGCGATCGCCATCTTCATCAGGTGAGCCTGGAGGGCCACCAAAAATATCTTCACCGTGATCATAAAAAATTTCAGAACAAGGTCCACATGGACCAGTATCACCCATCGACCAAAAGTTATCCGACTCATATTTTTTATCCGCTGACTTATCGCCAATTCGAATAATTTTGTCTGCTGGCACACCAATTTCATTTAACCAATAGTTATAGGCTTCATCATCACTTTCATAAACAGTTACCAGTAACTTTTCTTTTGGTAACGCTAATACCGTGGTTAAAAATTCCCAAGCATAATTAATCGCTGCTTCTTTGAAATAATCACCAAAACTAAAATTACCTAGCATTTCGAAAAAAGTATGATGACGGGCTGTATAGCCGACATTTTCTAAATCATTATGTTTGCCGCCAGCACGCACACAACGTTGTGCTGAGGTGGCTCGGTTATAACTGCGAATGTCGTCACCAAGAAATACATCTTTAAACGGCACCATACCGGCATTTGTGAATAATAATGTCGCATCGTTACCAGGAATAAGCGAGCTACTCGGAACAATTTGGTGCTGCTTAGAGGCATAAAAATCTAAAAATGCCTGACGCAATTGGGCACTAGTTTTAATCATTTGAATTTCCAACTTTTTCGAAAAATTAATTCTGTTTAAGCGTTTAATAGTGTCATGATTTCATCTGTTGATAAACCACCTTATTGCATAAAGCGCACTCTTTGGGCTTTATTTTTTTGATCTTTTATTAGGGACGCACCATAGCGCTTATTATACGCAACCTCTGCTTGAAGATACCAATCTATTTAGGAATTTATTGATATTTTCTGTACAAATTATCTTTATACCCTTTTCAATTTTCTCATTTTTATATAACACTCACTAAAATGTTTATTGCTCAGTAGCTATAAACAGAATTACCTTCGTAATCTAAATTCAGACAACTTTATTTAGAAGATACCTAAAACAAGCTTTATAGCTTTATTCATTTGAGTTCATCAGCTTAAAAAATATAGTCGTTGTGACGTAATAAATTACCAATTGAGAAATGTTTTTTTATATATGATGATAAGTTTTACATTATGAGAATAATCGCGCAAAATAAACTTATACCAATTGAAATAATGAATTAGCAAATTTAGCGCGACATTCAGTCATCAATAAAAGCTACTTTCTAGCGATTAATAAAAACAGGGACCTGTATGAAGGGACAAATTAAAAACATGCGTTTAATATTGGTTATTTTATTTAGCTCACTATTTTTACAAGCATGTGGTGGTTCAAGTGAAAAATTACCAACATTCACGGTCAGTTCATCAGTTTCATCGGTAGCCTTTACCAATGAGTTTCTGCAAGAAGAAAACCACACTATTGCGGTTGATGTTACGTTCGATGGTAATGGGCTATTACTCGGTTTTGCACCTACTGCACAGCCAGTAAGCTGGTTAAATTATCGCATTGAAAACCTGACAGATACCTCTGCGACTATTCATATTGATGTTGTTAATGCTCATTTATTAAATACTAACCTTTACGGTACAACATTAAGATTATCCAGTGGCGACACTACGACCACAAACTTTGCACATGCCGATATTAACGTTTCGTTATTGTTATGGCAGGCCCTTACCTTTGATGATACCTTTGGTGTTGAATCTATAGCAGCAAAAACAATTGATATCAGTTCAAGTGCAGATGATATAACTGTAACAAGTTCAGTACCTTGGCTAAACGTCGAAAAAGCCTTTCTCGATGGCATTACAACAGTTACGGCAACACCAAATGTAAGCGACTTTACCGAACCAGGTTTTCATCCGGCAAAAATTAGTATTACGAGTCCGCTAGGTACAACAGAATATCCAGTAGAGTTAAGCTTAGACAACATTCATTTATTCGCTGATAGAGCAACCGTAGCCTTGGCACAAACCGGTAATATCAACAACAGTCAAACTACCCTTAATATCAATTCGAATAGTATTTTACCTTGGAGCTGGCTGGCTACCACTGAAGCAACTTGGTTAACACTGACACCTAATGCTGAAAACAATCAATTAACCATTACAGCTGATAGTAGTACCTTGGCTAATAACACGACAACAACCGCTGAAATAACCCTAAGTGGCGATGAACAAACCACCGCTATGGCAGAAACTATACACGTGAGTTTTTATAAGTCTGACTTAGCCAGTGAAAACAATACACTCGATATTGTCGCTAACACTGATGGTGTCGTAACTAACCCTTTACTACCACAATATTATGTTGCAACAAGCAATGAGCTTCGAAGCTACCACCTTTATACTAATGAGTTAGTATCAACAACAGTTATAGCGCCGGTAGATACCAAGCTAGAGCAGCTTATTATTCACCCTGAAGCCAGTATTATGTTAGCGAAAGCGGTTGAAACTATAGTTATTGATGAAAACACCAGCGAAACTATCACACGTAGATATAAAATTGACCTCAATGATATGAGTTTTGTTGAATTAGCCGATATTAATATAACCAGCGAACCTGTTAAATTTATCCGCATTGATAGTCGCTATTACGTGGCAACAAGAATTTTAGAGTTTGCCGACGAAAATTTAATGCGTGTTGGCTTTGACGCGCCTAATGCCTTTTTAGCCAGAGCTTTTAATGTTGCTGAAAAGAATCAAACTTTATTCGCATTAGACATAAGTACTAGCAATGACTTAATGTCGATAAAGCGCATAGAAGTTAAAGTCAATGATTTTGGTCGCAATCCAATTAGTACTAAAATCAGCCACAGTTACCGCCCTGAACTATTAGGTAAAAATGAACAAATTAACGACTTTTATGTAACCGCAGATGAAAAAAATATTTATGCTATAAGCCCAACGAGTGAATGGATCAGCTTTGACGGTACAACATTTACTGACAATGGTGTGTTAAATAGCGATGATACTATTACTAACTTAGCGCTTACTCATACAACTAATGATCGTCCTCACTTCGTTAGGTTTGACCCTGAGGCAGGCTTTAAAGTTGATGTATACAATGAGCAACAAGCCATTGTTAGCAGTATTAATTTATCCTCAAATCTACCAAATAAAATGTTAATCGCTAATGGCGATAGCCGAGCCGTAATAACATCTTCAAATGCTGATAACATAAGTGTTATCAATTTAAGTCAATTTTCTAGCTCAGCAGAAACATTAGTATTCACAACAAATTTTGGTGACAGCGCCATAACACAACAAACACTGACACTATCAAGCATAGGCGAAGGTTGGCAAGCTACGGCGAGCGCTCCTTGGCTGGTATTAACGCAGCAAAGTGATGAAAGTAGCGATGCTATATTAGTCGATATCGATCGCAGCTTAATTTCTGGTTGGGGCTTAATGTCTGCAAGTATTTCGATTGTCGACCCGACGAGCGGTACGACAAAAGTGATCACGGTTGAACTTGCTGTTGACGCTTTACGATTAAGCAGTAACTACCCGTCATTGGCTTTCAATAGTTTAGTCACCGAACAAACGTTAGTGCATACCGTGGACATTTTGACCAACAGCGAAGCTAACATCGCTTGGCAAGCAACGACGGATGTTGACTGGTTATCGTTGTCATCTGATAGCACCAACAACACATTAACTATTACCGGATTACCGGCTAACATTGCCACCGATGGCTTACATAGTGCGGTAATCACCTTATCACCTGCTGTCGAAGGCTCTGCGTTATCTGGCAGCATTAATGTCACCTTCAATAAAGGAGCAAGTGACGGTGCTGATGTAGATATTGCCAATATAAGTGTTAATGCCTCAGGTATAGTACTAGACCCTATGCGTCCTTATGTTTACATCGCAGCAGGCGATACACTTAGCACTTACCACGTTATTTCTGGCGCATTGATTAATACAGCAACATCGCCATTAGCAGGAATCGACTTAACAAATTTAGTTGTTCACCCTGATGGTTCAATGTTATTAGCATCGAATAGCGAAACTTATTTAGATGATGATGAGGCTGAACAAATCCGTACTAACCATTATCAGTTTGACTTAAACAGCTATCAATTTAGCCAACTTAATGCTGATAACATAACTATAATAGCTCGTCCTGTAATGATAAAAATGGTTGCTGGGGTAGCAGTCGTCATTACTCAAGCATTAGAAATGGCAAATTTAGATCTAGTCCGTCAATATTGGGACCAAGAAAATGCCTACTTTGCCCCAAGCATTGCTCAAGCAAATAGTGCTGATATATTCATGGCCTACAAACAAGCAACAAGCTCTATTGAGCGCTATGCGATAAGCTATAACGCTTATACTAGTGAAACGATTTCAGTAATGAATGAACCTGCCTATACCAATGCAGCATTTACTAGCTTGGCAAACTTTGCCATGAGTCATAATGGCATTACTATTTATAGTGCTAACAGCAACAGTGAATGGGCAAGTTTTGACGGCACTACTTACACTGACAACGGCGTACTTCAGGGTAATAACAATGTACAAACCTTTAACACCACCACAGATACCAATGACAACAGTTACTTTTATCGTTTTGATCCAACCTTAGGCTTTACTTACAGTAAATACAATGCTGCGCAAGTTGAGCTTTGGTCAGAAATTATTGAGATGAGTAATGCAGAGAGTTACTTAATCCCGGCTTATCAGCGAGTGTTGATTTATGATGTTGACACCGCAACTTTAAAGTTACGGTCTCATCAGTAATTACAAGCCAGTAAATACGTGGCTGCTTATAATGACCGCATAAACAAATAAAAAACCGCAAATGCGGTTTTTTTTTCAACTTAAAATCAAGTACTAAGTTGCTTTTACTTAGGGCTTTTTCAGGTATTCAAAAAGACTTTAAAGCAACTATTTACATTGCCAGCTATTAGCTAATTAACTTTGCACTTGGCATTTAGAAAACTTACTGTTGTATCAATTAATTCAATCCGAGATGAATTAAAACTATGATCGTCATCGATCAGTTTATAAGAAACATCACTATATTCTGTATTTCGTAAAGCGCTTAATAATGGCTGTATATGTGATTTCATCGGGATAACATCTGTATCTGCCGCAATAAGTAATACGGGTCGGCCGTTTAAAGTGTTAACTCTTCTCACTAAATTGAGGGCTTTACTATGCTCGTTTAGCTCTCGTTGAGCTTTATCACCTGACCAACCCTTTAACATAAACAAACTATCACTGTATTCCTGCCAAGGTAGTGTATTCTCAGGATCATCGATTATTCCAACGTCACCAACGCCAAGATTAGCCCCGTCATATGCCACAGCACAATTCACTGCTTGGTTATCTAACATCCCAGCAATAGCCATATGCCCGCCCATACTATGGCCAACAATAGAAGTTAAATTACGGTCAATATGCAATTTAGCGGCATTGTCTTTATTGCTAATGTATTGCAATACCGTTTGAACATCTTGCTCAGCATTTAAAAAAGAAAATTCGCCTTCACTTCCCCATGCGCCTCTATAATGAAAAAAAATTACGTTCCAGCCATTACTTCGCAATGCCTGAGCAACATCTAGATTTTTTTCATTTCCTGGATAACCATGTAATAACAATACTGTAGGATGAGGCCCTAAACCTGCTGCTTGATAAATAAAGCCAGACATACGTTTGCCTTCAGCGTTAAAAGTAAGCTCTATAGTGCTTGCTGGGTAGCCTTTTGTAGCTTTTGCATAAGCGGTATTAGATAAATGCAATATTGTTACAATAATGCATAAACTTAACGTATAAGATAGCTTCATATATTAACCTTAATTGAAGTAATAAAACCAAGTTGACTAATTAGCTGCTCATTTTTAATGGTTAAAATGAATAACTACGGCGTTATAAAATTTATAATTAGAATAACTACTGACTAAATTTTATGCCTTCTAATTCTCCATTTTTCCTCATAAGAAAGTAGATAACTTAATTAATCAAATTGGTATAATTAAACAATTGCAGTGACAAGTGCTCAATAAAGTAGTGTTGAGTGAGAATAGAGCAAAAATAGCTTTCGGAGATATTTTATTTTGCTTAATATCGCTTCACAAATTTTCAAAATAATTTTTAATCACTTAGTACATCGTAATGAACTAAGTGATCAGATAAAGTAATGCGCTGAATTTAACTATTAAGTCTGCCTCGTTGAAATCATTCAACTCAAAAATGATTACTTTAAATCTTCGACCAAGGTTTGAAGCCATTTCTCTTCGCTGATAAAAGCCCAAGACAAATGCTTATATTTTTCACCAATACCTTCGGTAAGTATTTGTTGTTCTGATTTTCCTGCAGCAAGTGCGATAGAAACTTTGTTGATACTAAACTCCATCATCTCTGCAAAAGCTACTAAGCTTTTTTTATCCGTTAATTTACCGTGACCTGGAATAATAACCACATTATCAGGTGTGTTTTTTAGCATGTGCTTAACAGCCGCTAAATAACCTTTTACACTGCCGCCACTTTTTAAATCAACATAAGGAAAGCCAACTTCAAAAAACAAATCACCGGTATGTAATACATTCGCTTCTTTAAAATATACATAAGTGTCACCATCAGTATGGCCTTTTGCTAAATGTGTTAACTGAATTTCTTCATTATCTAAATAAATAGTAATGCCATCTTTGTAGGTTACTACGGGCAAGCTATTGGCGTGATGATCAGTTTTACTGCTCAAGCGACTACGCACGTTCTCGTGCGCGAATATCGGTGCTTTATGTGAGAAAAACTCATTACTGCCCGTATGGTCACCATGAAAATGGGTGTTGATCACATACTTAAGCTCTTTATCCTCGATGCCCTTCATCGCTGTTTCAATTTTTTCAGCAAGCGGAGCAAACTTATCATCAACTAGCAATAACCCTTTATCCGTTGCTAATACACCAATATTACCTCCAGGGCCTTGTAACATGTAGACGTCACCTGCAGCGGCTTGTACCGTTATCTCTGCTTCAGCCATTTCTTGGGCACTGGTTGAAACGCTCATTACAACACTGAAAAGCATTGTTATTGTAACTAAAAAATTTTTAAACATAATTACCTGCTGTATTTTGAAATTAAGTCAAATTGATTAATGAAGTGTACTACTTTTTCATAAAAAGAGATCAGTTGTTAATCAACAAGTTATTGTTTTAGGGGCTTGAAAATTTGAAATTATCATATTCAAAAGCAATCAGTTATATTCTATCAACATCTTATACCAAGTTGATTAATCAAATTGGTATTACTCAAACAATACAAGTTAATAGAACTTAATATGACAAGCATAAATAATAGTTGGCCAAAATGGTGACAGACTGTTGCGATATTTTTGTGAAGGCAATGTAAAAATTAGATAAGGGTTAACTTACATCGGCTAGAACAAGGCTAACTGACATTGCTTATCCATACTTTGCTGCTCAGCAAAACCTAATGACAAGCCAATTAATCGTACTTTTCGATTATTAGATCGGGTCATGGCTTTTTGCAATAACTCAATAAAAACAGCCTCGATACAAGCTTTTGATTGGATATCAACCGTGGTTTGCTGAAAGTCTGCAAATTTAATTTTTACAGTTTGTTTGCTAATCTGACGATCGTCATGCTTAGCAAGGCGCAGTTTAAGTTTACTAAATAAATTGATTAAAATTACCTGACATTGTTCAATGGAGTCGATGTCTTCTGCCATCGTGGTTTCAATTGCTAGTGACTTTCTCACCCGCTTTGTTTCAAGAACTCTATCGTCTATGCCAAAGCTACGCTGATATAAAGCATTAGCAAACTTACCTACAATCGTGTGAAGTTTTGCTACCGAACTGGCCCTTACATCAGCGCAACTTTCAAAGCCATAAGCTTTCAATTTTTCGCTAGTTTTTGGACCAATACCGGGGATTTTTTTCAGCGGTAAGTCTGCAACAAAGGCGCTAACATTTTCAGGTGCAACCACACACTGACCGTTAGGCTTATTTTCATCGCTAGCAATTTTTGCGATAAATTTATTCGGTGCAATTCCGGCAGACGCCGTGAGATTAAGCTCATTATAAATATCGCGGCGAATTTGTTCAGCAATTAAAGTGGCACTGCCATAAAACAATGGGGACTCTGTCACATCAAGATAGGCTTCATCTAACGACAAAGGTTCAATTAAGTCAGTATAACGAAGGAATATGGCTCTAATTTGTTCTGACACTTGCTGATAAATAGACATTCGGCCATTAACAATAATCAGTTCCGGGCAAAGCGCCTTAGCCCTCGCGTTCGGCATAGCAGAGCGCACACCAAACTCTCTCGCCTTATAATTACAGGTACACAATACACCGCGCGGCCCATTACCACCAACAGCAATAGGTACATTGCGCCATTCAGGATTATCGCGCATTTCAACTGCCGCATAAAAGCAATCCATGTCTATATGAATTATTTTCTTCTGTGAATGGTTAGCATTAAACATTTATCATTCCATTTAATAATAAACGTTAAGGTGTAATTAACCACGCCTAGCTACACCTTAACTACATACGATGACTGTATATAAACACAGTTACTTTACCATATAAAAAGCTACCGTCAATACAGTAATATCAATCAATAATGCAGTCGTTATAAATATGATAAATACTTGCTGATAAAATTTTTTAAAACTTGCGATAAATAGTTGAAAGACTTTAGTGAAGCAGCGTGTTCTGGCGAGAGATATAGAAGTAAATCAGCAATATATGAAATAAAAATACCTACCATTACTCTTGAATCATAGTAATGGTAGGCATTTAAAAGCGTTAAAAGTATTCAATTAACTTAGGCTGACATCTTAGCCATTAATCAAAAAGTGTACGCCGATACTCGCGGCGTAACCTAATGCGATAACCCAACTCCACTTTAAGTGGCCCATAAATGAATACACACCTTTGGTTTGACCCATTAACGCCACACCTGCCGCAGAGCCAATTGATAATAAGCTACCGCCAACACCTGCTGTCATGGTAACTAATAACCATTGTTGAAGATCCATAGCAGGATTCATACTCAGTACAGCAAATACTACCGGAATATTGTCTACAATGGCCGACAACACACCGACGGCAATATTGGCATAGGTTGGGCTCCAGTTACTATATAGGGCTTCTGATACTAAGCTTAAATAGCCCATAAAGCCTAGACCGCCAACACACATCACTACGCCGTAGAAAAAAAGTAAAGTGTCCCACTCTGCACGCGCGATTTTGTCAAAAATATCAAAAGGTATTATGTTGCCAAGCTTTTTTAATTCTTCTGAGTCATTTTCAGCTTCAGCTTTATTGCGTTTTTTATCTAAAGAGCGTGGTAGGCTCATACGTAAATAAAAGCCAAAGAACTTTAAATAGCCCAAGCCCATCATCATACCAAGCACTGGCGGCATATTAACAACACTATGGCATAGCACAGCCGTTGCTATCGTTAGCATAAACAAGGCAACTATTCTTTTTGCTCCTCGCTTAATCTGAAAGGTCTCACTAACATCTGGGATCGATTTTTCGTTCGAAATGAAAAAGCTCATAATGACTGCCGGTACTAAAAAATTCACTAAAGACGGAATAAACAGTACGATAAATTGTTCAAACTTAACTAGCCCAGACTGCCAAATCATTAAAGTAGTAATATCGCCAAACGGGCTAAAAACACCCCCTGCATTAGCGGCAACAACAATATTAATACATGCAATATTGATAAACTTTTTATCTTTTGACGCTACTTTTAATATAATGGCGCACATCAACATGGCGGTCGTTAAGTTGTTAGCAAAAGAAGAAATAGCGAATGCTAAAATACCGGTTAACCAGAACAAAGATCTCAGGCTTAACCCTTTTGAAACCATCCACAAGCGCAAACCATCAAAAATCCCTCGTTCTTCCAAGGCATTAATATAGGTCATCGCCACCAGAAGAAATAACAACAATTGTGCATATTCAAGTAAGTTGTGATTAAACGCTTCTTCTGCTTCTACAGGAAAGCCATGCTGGGTATATACCCAACCTATAATAAGCCAAATAATACCAGCGGCAACCAATACAGGCTTAGACTTCCTTAAATGTATTAAGTCTTCCCCGATAACCAGCAAATAAGCAATTGAAAAAAGAATGATGGCAGTGAAGCCAAAGATCGAATTAGTTAAATCGATACTGCCAGGGCCTGCAGCCCAAGAAGTAGAAGAAATACAGGAAAGCAGAAAGATTAATAATAATTTTTTAAACATAAGGACCTAATGAACTTTATTTTGTTCTGGTTAATGCCATTAACCCATGATTAAAAATGGTGGTTTCATGGAGTTAAGGCTAATGTCGATTTTATGCTAATATTTAACCTGAACTTTGGATAAGTGAACTAATCCGTCATTATTTCAGTTACTTACAAGACGCTTATCCAAAACCCGGCTATATCCTCCTCTTAAACGCTCAAAATCAAGCCTATTGAACGACAAAATGAGTGCAGATTAATAGCGTTCTAAGCCCTATTCCTTCTCGCTTAACTAAAGTAAAGTATTGAAGGAATGAAGCCGTCGATATTATAATCCTTAACCTAACAATCTGACTTATATTTTTTTATAAACTTTTAGTTAAAAACATAATATGCAGCGCTGTTATTTCACGCTTTATATTAGTTAAGTTATTCTGCTTTGCGCATCTGTTTAATTTTTGTATCAACAATGCTATCTAGTTAACAATAAATCCAAGAATGGTGTCGTAAAACTAAAGTTTAAAGTGCTCACTCTCCTGCATGCAGGCAATAGTTTTATAAAAATACGATAGCTTAACGCTATTTTAACTCACAACATTAATACTCATAATTAAGGTTTTTATTTTGTTATACCGACGACTTTCTCCGTTATATTTTTTCATTGTTTTATTAACAACATCTTTGTTTTCATTATCAAGTTTTGCGCATAGTGAAGACATTAATCAGGCGACTTTATCGCTAGATAATCACGAACGATACCAACTTATTGTTACTGTTGATTTTATACATTTATTAAAAAAACACTTAGACATTACAGGCGATGACTACAAAGTAATTGAGGCACTCAATCAATTGTCTTTTATTGAACAAAAAAAACTCCTCGAAAACGTTGAAGCTATTTTAAGTCGGCAAACAAAGCTCTATTTTGGTGACACAGAAAAACGCACTGATGATATTATTAAAGATAGGATTAAAGAGAGCATTAATGAGAACACTGACCAAAACCTTCAGCAAAAAAATGTCGTTTTTAAAGGCTTACAATTACAACATTTAAAACAAATATTATCTCAACAAGCAAATTTAGTAGACTACAAAACGCAATTACGCGCAGCAGGAGATATTCCCCAAGAGATTAACGAAGTTGCCGTGCGATTTTCCCCCTTGTTTGGCGACGTTTTACTTAACGTCATACGACCTCAGCAAGCCATGATTAGCTCAGGATCCCTCAGTAATAGTTATCAAATAAGTGCTGACAGCCCTAATACAAGGGCAAGTGCGAATACAGTAACCACAAAAATTCAATTAGCAGCTGATTATATTTATCAAGGTTTTGTGCATATATTACCGCGAGGGTTAGACCATATCCTTTTTGTTTTAGCACTTTTTCTATTTGCTAAACGCCGCTCGGCCTTAATATGGCAAGTTTCCGCGTTTACCTTAGCGCATACCATCACACTTGCATTAGGTATTTACGGGATTGTAACGCTGTCTAGCGCTATTGTAGAGCCACTTATTGCCTTATCTATCGTCTACGTAGGATTAGAAAATATTTACCGAGCAAAAAAAGGGACAAGTAGTCATACCCGTTTACCTATTATCTTTGCCTTTGGCTTGTTACACGGTTTAGGTTTTGCGTCGGTATTGGGTGATGTAGGTTTACCGCCTAGCCAATACCTGATGAGTTTAGTCTCGTTTAACGTAGGTGTTGAGCTTGGCCAGCTAACCGTAATTGCTCTCGCTTTTTTGTCTTTATACCCTTTTAAGCATAAAACTTGGTATCAAACAAAATTAGTCTTGGCGCTGAACATAGCCATTGCTGTAATCGCAACGTACTGGCTGATTGAACGTCTTACCTGATATTGCTAAAGCGGCTGTAGCCTCGAGCGAATAATCTTGAAACAGTAAATAACAAAAAAGGTGAGCTAAGCTCACCTTTTATTTATCTTTAACTTACTGAAAACATACTGACAGCAGCACGTTGTCTTAGGGTATTTAGATCTAAAACCTAAATATTTTTCACACTAATATCGCCGA
>TARA_R110000744_G_scaffold5786_1_pt1 | contig 13985 bp, 24 predicted proteins | sample TARA_R110000744 | Tara Oceans TARA_R110000744 (sample SAMEA4398083) | marine metagenome | biome: Polar Biome; feature: [DCM] deep chlorophyll maximum layer (ENVO:01000326); material: water (ENVO:00002006), including particulate matter (ENVO:01000060) such as... | depth 36 m | reverse complement strand
ATAGACAACATCAGGTTCTTTAATCTTACTAGCAACCTTTACCATGGCTGCTGTGACCAATCTATGCTTAAGTCCTAGGGGGATAAAGAAGTATCCGTTAATGTTTGAATCTTCTTTTGCAATACGGTTAAGGTTTGGCATTGCTGCAATACGGTGGAAGCTAACTTGAGCTCCTCGTTCTATACAACATGCTTGGTGATGTGATATGATTTTGCTTGAAGGCATATAGAGACGTACTTTCTTATCGTATCTCTTAGCCACATCTAAGATACTTACACCAGCAAGACCAGTCCTAGGCTGAACATAAGCAACCGTGTCAGCTTTAATGGTGGACACTAGTAAATCAGCACCACGGACCTTTGATCCAACTAAGTCATCATCTCTTACAACTCTTATACCTTCATGCATAACAATGCGTGGTTCAGGATTAGGATCTTCCCAATCACCAGCAAGATCTAAATAATAGTTCTTAGCTTCAGCTGCAGTCATACCTAATTCAATATCGATGTTCCTGCCGTCTTCTACGTGTATATTGTGTGCCATTCTATAAACCTATATTGGTAATGTATTATTTAGATCACGTGGTGACCCCTGCCTTTGATCCCAACCAGATACCCAGCCTGAACTATTACTTATATTCGAGGGGACGTGATCGTATGTGCCGTTACCTCTTGGTACATAATTCTGTCCAAAGCGAACGAAGTCACACATAACATCCTCTAAGTCTTTAGCCTTACCACCCGTTCTTTCAACCAATAGATCCATGAACTCATCAGCTTTATATCCAGTGGATAGTTTCTTCATGCAACGTACGGCATTGTTACCTAAGTATGTGTGTGAATCTACATCAACAAGCTCAGGATAGTAGTCAGAACAATCCATAGAGAAGGCAGCATATTGAAAGTTAAACTTCCTATGACCCATCTTAGCATTGTGTTCATTCAAATAATCTACGATCTCTTTATGGCCACGCTTCCTTTTCAATAGAAAGGTTGCAGCACTACACATCAACTCAGGCAATTCCTTTGTCATAAAGTCTACATTAGTTACACCTTTCTTAGGAGCTGGTGGTTGGTTACCTGTAGAAGTAAAGATTGGACCTCTTGCTTTAGACTCTATTAAGTCCTCAGCCATATCCTGCATGTCTCTATGTTTACCCCAACGTTGAATAATGTTGTTACGGTATCCATGATCATCCTCAAATGAAGCACCTGAACCAGTGATACGATGACACATCATGACATATAACCATGTAGGTAGATCCCATTGGATGGTATCGTTCTCCGTATTAAGTTCACGTCTTGATGTGTTCTGCCATCTCCACTTAGGGGTAGCAGATCCAAGCTTTAGATCTTGTAATACATTAGAAAAGCCTGCCGCGTTTCTCGTCTTACAATCATAGATCTCTACCTTCTGTAGGAGAGGATCATTGACAAACGCATTTGCCTCAGGGCCTTCATAATCTAGTGGGCCCCAATTGACATTATCCTGAAGCCATGCAGCCTTAGGATAATAGTAGTTGACCAGGACATCTAATGCTTCTTCATTAAGCCACATCTTGATGCACTTTTACTAGTGCCGGTACTGGGAGTGGCTGGATTAGATCAAAGTGTTTTTCGTACACGTGCATATTTTGTACCTGCCATATCATTTTACCTGGAAGAACATCAAGGTCATTAGCTAATTCACCCAGCACATGCTTCTGCCAAGCGTAATCATTCTTATAACCATACACTACATCATTAGACCTCATTTGTACAACACAATCTAACTTACCATCTCTTATATAATAAGTCACGGTGTTGGTGCATATAAAGTCTGACATACCCTTATAGTTATACTGATACCACATGGTAGGTCTGGTGTAGATCATCTCTGCCCTACGGCTATTAGGATTTGCAATTAACTCTTCTAACACATGCTCATATTGAAAGCAATTGTCATCAGAGTATATTAGATTACCATAGTTAGAATTGATTTGCCCGTCAGGACTTGCTGCATATTGCCACGCTGCTGGTGGTTCACGCTCGCCTGAGTATATGTCATTGACATTTAATGACTGACACTGATACCATTCAATCTCTTTTTTGATGTACTCTGCGTTAGGTTCACCAAAGATGGATGGTTCATCAGCAAGAAAGGATGCACCGATAAGCTCAATGCATTTAACTCCAGTCTTATCGGTGGTCATATTCATATCACACTGCTTAGAGGATATAAAATACGACCGTACATCTTCTACTCTATACGGGTTTATCATCATTTTTAGGCCTGTTTAAATAGTCAAGTGTTTCATCCTGCCCTTCCATATTACCACGGATATAAGCCACAGCAAAAGATGCATAATTAATAAGATCTTTGTATGTGTCCTCCAATGATTCAAAGTTATTGGCTTCGCCAGACTCAAGTAAAGATTGGGCACGTAACATTTTACCATGCATGGTATCGTGAATTGAATCAACACCACGTCGATAATGCATTGCTTGTTTTACTTGTGAATTTGGATTCTGATAGTCTTGGGACTTCTTTGCTTGCAACTCAGCACATTCTTGAAGAACTAAGATTGATTCTTTTTGTTTCATGGGTACTCCTTTTGGTTATGTAATATATTATATCATGCTTTTGCTGGAAGTACACACTATAACCGAATAATATTTGCTAATGGGCTCCATTTTTGTGCTGCACATGCAGATAAGACTTTAGCTGCAGCATGGAATTGAATGATATTAAATTCTAATTCCCTACCAAGTTCAAATCCAGCACCAAACATCTCAGCGCCAGGCCATTTCCCAACAAAGTCCCACTGAATTAAACCATTACAGGATTCATCAGGGTTCTTTTCTTCTTTCATTAGATCATATTTAAAACTATGAATTTTATATCCGGCTGCGCCTTTTCGTATAAAATCACATGGGCCATATCGCTCATTCACAGCATCTTGAAAATAAGGAACACCTTCTACAAATCCAAGGAATCCTGTATCTTTACATGCGAATTCACATACTTCAAACCAAGGAGAACTAGCATATTTTCCACTACGGGTTTTAGCATTCATCTCATTAATACAGGCCTGGGTGACTTTCCATTTAAATGTTTTGTTAATTATTTCCGAAGACGAATTCGATTGCTCGGTCCGCTTCTTTGTCGAAGGGTCTTGTCTTGTACCAGTTGCCATTTTCATAATCAATTTCCTTACATAATATAGTGATCTCTGCTGCAGTGATGTTGTACTTTCGACGTACTGCATTACCTGCAATTGAAACCATAATGGCATACATCTTTGTATACCAACCAGACTCGGAGATTTGGTTATACTCCTTAACTAATTTGCTGTTAACGAATGGGCAATCTCTGTAGTTGCTCCATGTTATGCTCGTGTTTGTCATTTCATTCTTACGATGGGCAAGAAGCTGACGACGAATTTCAGGCGGGAGATGATCTAATAGACCACCAGCTCTCTCAACATAATCATGCTTAGCCATAATTTCATATGGATTCATGGCTGTGCTGGAGGTATTGCTGTAGATAAAGTTATATGCCCCGTCATACTGACCAGGGATATAATACATACGACTGAGATCTTTAGTTTGAGGATCTCCAATGTCACCTAACTGTTTGTTAAGAGCAAACCAAAAGTGTTTAATCTTATCCTTAGGAACATCATCGCTTAAGGGGAATACTATTCTAAACTTAGGGTGTTCTACAGTGGATGAAGCTGTGGAATATACAATATAGTTCCATTGACCATAGTTGCTATACAACTCATCTTCAAGGTTACCATTAAATATGTGTTCATCCACGTCCACTGCACACCAACCAGCCCAACAGATCACACTAGCATTAGACCGAGTTGTATCAGGTTCATATACTGCGGGTGATATCAATGCAGCTGACTTCTTATTCTTACGGGGCAACATAGCAAGATCCAAGAACAATTTATTGAATGATACGTCATCATTAAAGTCTACTCTCTTGTGAGTCTTGTTGTCGAATACCGATTTGAATAATGTAAGTGATTTCATTTTTTCTTAAAAACTAACTCGTTTTCCATTGTGCCATATGTTACTGAAATACTATAGCTACCTTTATTAGTCGTAAGTACAAAGCCGTTAAAGCTTATAACCTTCTCCTTAGTCTTGGTCTCTAAGTAACTTTTTAGATCCGTTAAACTTCCCCATCTGCGGGATAGGTGTTTAGCTGCAGGATCAACTATTTTCTTCTTAACAGCAGGTTTCTTTTTAGCTGGTACTTTCTTAGGTGTTTTCATTCTCAGTATTATCCTTTTTCCATAAGGCGAATTGAGCACACCATTTATTGTGTTGTTCTAAGGTCACAGTGTATATATCACTGTTCTTATACATCTGTAACCACAGATCATATGTTATCTTAGACTTTGTCATTTGCACCCCAAATATCTTCATTAACCCCCTTAGGAACAAAGCTATGTGCAATGTTACCATGGTTGCCAGCATGAGATGGAGCTTTCCACCCAGCGGGTTTGATTAGATCAGGAAGACCTAATGGGTTCGGACGTTCAGGTTTGATACCTACTTCCTTAGCCATGTTAGCCTTTAAGACTTGATCCCATGCTTTGTAAGGATCAACGCCCAAGGCATCTAATGTACCAATGGCCACTACACAAAGATCAATCAAACCATCCACAACCTCTTCAGCATCTTCTGCAAAGTGTGCGGCCTGAGTTTCTTCAAACTCTTCTTCAATAAAATCTAAACGAAAATCAATAAACTTTCGAAGATCATACGGACTTGCTGTTTCCATCCACTCATGTACGCCATACTTTGCATGCATTGCAGCAATGTCTTTTACCCAGTTTTTACTCATGATTTATTCCTTAATTAATTTATAGATCTATTATATCACACTTTTTGTGCTTGTACACTTATTAGCAGAAAAAAGATTCTAAGGTCATATGCCTTTCACTCTTCCAGCCAACAGCCTCAAGGACCGGTTCGATAGCACCCAAGAAGGTCTTCTCGAATTGCAGATTGTAATCCACATACTTATCTAACTTGAATTGCTTTGGCATGTAATCAACAAAAGCAATAACATTCTCCTTAATGGGATTTGGTTTAATTAAGTATGTAAACTTAACCTTATCACCAGATGTTATCTTTTGAATAGATCTGCCAAGCTTCTTCGCAGTCACAATATTGTTATGAAGGATCGCTCCACGAATATGGATAGGTGTACCCTTCTTGTATATGGTATCTCTATCGGTCCACTTAGCGATGTTATTAACTCCACGTGGGAAGCTAACCTCTTCAGGAGATGCTTGACTAAATGCAATCTTAAAGTTTGCAATATCCTCTTGCACAGTCTCCTCATCAGTCTCGATAATTCTTTTGAATATATCTTTCAATGCTTGACGGCATATCGCTGGTGTAGATGATTTGATGGCCTCAATGCCCATGATCTTTAGCTTAGGTTGGGCATATCGAACACCCTCATTGTCATGCACGTTTAATATGTATCGCTTCTTAGCTGTCCATATACCACGGTCGGCAATAACCTCACGTCCCATCACCATATGATTTTGAATACCACCAAGTGAATCATACAATTCAGCATAACATTTGGTGAGAGTGTCCTCAAGAGCTGTCGAACATATCTTATCGAGGAAGTCCACAGGATTCTTAGGATTAAACTGTTTGACCAATGCATCTAATGTCACATAGACCGAGTCAGTATCAATGGCAACAATGTAATCCTTATCAGTCTTTAATACTGCATTAAGATAGTTGTTAAGGTTCTGCTCAGCCCAACGAATGGTTGCTTGGCCAGTAAGTGTGATACCCTCAGCAATTCTCATGTCAAAGTATCTAAACCATTTGTTACCCATCGCACCATACAAAGAGTTCAATAGAATCTTAAGCGCCATCTGCTGGTTCTTAGCAATGGCAATACGTTTCTCAAGGGCATAGACCTCGGTCTTGTTCGTACATAACTCTAATTCTTGTTGAGCTTTTAGTTGAAGTTGCTTATGGCCCACACGTTCTGTGTAGATCTCTTGAATGATTGACGGTAATACACCTAGCTTCTTTGTACAAAACCTTGTACCATTCACGGCCAAAGCAGTATCTTGTACAGTATTTTGTACTTCACCAGCAAGGACAGCCTCAACATTAACCCCTAATTCATCATCAAGTAGTATAGTCTCAGGAGACATATTGTACTGCATGATGATAGAAGGATACAGAGAGTTAAGGTCGAATGAACATACCCAATCGTGCATACCCACCTGAGGTTCTTTAACATAACCACCAGGGTAATCACCTTTGAATGATTCAGAGTTCATAGGGACGGCCACATTCTTACTGCTAAGGTCTCTATAGATTATAGAATCCCATATAGCCACAGTTCCAAGGACCTGATCATAGTTCACTCCACCTTTATATGCCATGGTTAGACATAAGGTGATTAAACCAAGCTTATCTTCCATACGATCAATGAGTTCAACGTCCTTGATGTTATAGTCAATGAACTTTTGATAGTCCTTCTCATACAATTCATTTAAGTCAGAGGCTTCACCATAGTCAAGCTTCTTCTCACCGAGAACTACATTGGCGATATGATCTAACTTGTATGATTCCTGCGGACCGTATGTGTAACCAAACTTCTTGAAGATGGCCATGTAATCTAAGATAGCAATACCTTTCAATTCATACTTAATCGTTGACTGACCGAAGCCTGTCTTGGTCTCACGCATGTCCACTAAACCCCATGGGGATAATCGTTTCATTGCAGCTTCGCCATTGATCTTAGCGATACGATTAACAAGGTATGGTATGTCGAAGAATTCTACGTTCCACCCAGTGATAACATCAGGAGCTGTTGATTCCATATGAGAGATGTACTTATATAGCAAGTCCTTCTCATTATGACATTGGGTATACCGAACAGGCCTATCTTTCATTAAGGCTTTGCTAACATCATATGGCTTGCACCCAAATGTGTGATAGGTATCATCGATATTATTCTTAGTGGTGATTGCTGTGATTTCTTGGTCAGCCAACTCAGGCTCAGGAAATCCATCACCGAACTTACACTCTATGTCTAAGGAGGTAACATTGATTATGTTACGATCCCACGCTATCTCACCAGGATATTCCTCATTGAGATATTGTGCAACATAGTTTGTATTGCCGTAGATTTTATAGGCGGGAATGTCCTTATATGATTTAATGAAGTTTGTGGCTTCACTCATATCAGGAAAGATGATAGGTTCGACAGCAGATCCATCGAGAGCATGCCATTTGGCTACGGCGGTCTTTGGTGCTGTTACATGTAAGACAGGCTTGAACGGAACGGAGAAGCTTACCTTCCTGCCGTTCTCGTAGCCTGTGTATTTGATGGTCTTCCCGAAACGGAAAGCATTAGTATAAAACGTTTTAGTATTTTTTTTCATGTGTCTATTATAACACAATAATACCAAAAGTACACAACTTTATGTAATTATTTTTCCTGGAGATTCATTCAATTGAATGACGTTAGGACCTTTAATCATTTCCTGATATTGCCCAGCTAAGTCTTCAGTAGGAGCAAGGTTGAACATGATATATTCTTTCTTAATTACCATATCATCAATTTCACAATAAGACATATAAGGCATGAAACCAATTTTACCCGCGTCAGGGATTAAAAGAACTGGGTCTGTCACTGTTATGCTCATAGGCATATCGTGTATTACGTGTACCAGGATTTCTTCGCCCGAAGTTAATCGGATTAATCTAATGTTATTCATAAGTGCCTTATTGATTGATGTGATTTTATTCATAATTTAGTACCGCCCATTATCTATGTTTAGCTTTGTAATCCGCCACAGCTGATTTGATTGCATCCTCTGCTAACACACTACAATGTATTTTAACAGGAGGTAATGCTAATGCCTCAGCTATTTGAGAATTCTTAATGCTATCAGCTTCATCTATATTCATACCCTTAACCCATTCAGTTAATAGAGAAGAAGAAGCGATAGCTGATCCACAGCCATATGTTTTGAATTTGGCATCTGTTACAATGCCTTCTTCGATTTTAATTTGGAGTCGCATTACGTCACCACATGCAGGGGCTCCAACCATACCGGTGCCTACGCCAGGATCTGATGCATCCATTACACCAACATTGCGTGGGTTATTATAGTGATCTAAAACTTGCTCTGAGTACGCCATGGCTACACTCCAATGTAGTTACTTAATTCCAATGTTATATTTTGGACATAATTCCCAAGAGGTCTTATCCTTATGGGATATAATTTTAATTTGATTTAGAGAAGCTGTTTCGCCAATAACAGATACGGTGCTTAATAAACCCCAATCATCCATTAGTTTAACAATCGTATTTCTACGTTCTAAATCGTTCTTTGTTAGGTTCGATGGTTTACCGTCTAATAAGAATAACTCTTTAAAGTGAGTTATAAAGTATCGACCTTGCTTATGAAGTATATGGCAGGACTGGAATAATTTATTGTCTTTCTTAGATGCTACACCTATACGAGTAAGTGTCTCGCGTATCTTTAAAAAATCATCCGGCTCAGCCAGTATCACCTCTAACATCATCTCTGGTTTCCATGCCACCAGTTCATCGTTGAATTCCGCCATGCTGTATTCTATTCCTTATTATATTCAAGTGTTTTTTACTTAACAGCGGAAGAACATCCCTGGCCTTTTCATTACTATAATCATAATATTCTTTAATTATTTTAATGTCATCAGATTCAGTTGACTTGTTCCACTTAGAAAACCTATTACGCTTTCTAATTATATTTATAAGGAATTGATATTGCATATCGCCATCGAGAAGATGATACTTATTCATCTCGTTGGCGTATAACACAGTGTCTGGGAAATAAGAAAGACCACGGTTTACCATAAAGGCACTATAGTCCTTCTTATTCTCCAGGATATCTATTTTGGAATTAGATATTGATTTAATTAATTCAAATGGATTCATAATGTATATTGTATCATAGTTTTATTTAAAGTACACCTTCGTGTCTTCTTTACCAACAAACTCTTCAGTCATTGGGAAGATCTCAGAGATTTCAGTAGCAATAGCTCTAGCCATTTCAATATGTTCTAACTGTGTACCATTGCTGGTTCGCAGTTCAATATAATGAATCCATGACCTTAACGTTGCATTGGCAAACAAACGGGAGACCGTGTTGCCTTCTGGTAGAACACTACGTGCCTGTTCCTTTGCAATACCCTTGCTAATAGCCCAATTGTAATTCTCTTTGGCTAAGTCAATACATGCTTGTTGCCGATTAATCCATTCGACAATAATTTCAAAGTGCTCAGGTCCACATTCAATAGAGTTCTGCCTATTGGCAGGATCTTGCATGCGTGCTTCCCTCAATACAAATGAATTCTCCATGTCTTGCGGATCAGCATAACGTTGGCTAAACTCTTGGAATGACATTGAACGATGACGAAGAAGTTGGCGTGCTATATCACGTGTTGTTTCAATGCCAAGGGTACAACTAACCATCTCAAGGGGTGACCAATGTTTATGCTTAACGAGATAACGAATAAGCTTATCGGCCGTTGCTGTATTCATTTCATTGGCAGGGTTCGATACTCTTGCACAGTAACTAATTAAGTCCTGTGCATTTTCAATTCCCTGTTCAAATAAATCAGCGGCAGGCTGAGGCTTTACTACCGTCCATACCTTCATGACGTGTGATTCGTTTTGATGTAAATAATATTCTCCAATCGAAATGATCTCCACTGTTTAACTTCAATATCAAATACTTTCATAATATCTAAATTTTCTGTAGGTTGTGGATCCATATCGCCTTTAGGCATCATAGCGTCAGGGATCAAATCAGGATGGAGGGTACACCGCATTACACGTTCACTATCATCTAACTTTTTAAACTTAACTTCAACCTCTCCATCAAATAAAAACTCACGTAAATTTTGTCTAAGATCGGGTCCAGTAATTTTTTGTTCAATTACCCACCTTTTATCATTCATTGTCTGCATTATCTGTCTCCGCTAAAAACTGATTGATAAGGGCTAGAAATCTAGCAGCCTTCTCTATTTGAAAAGCAATGGTTACTGTGGCGAATGCCATAATAATCGTTGCGAAACCTACTACGTCTGCCATAACGTATTCTCCTATTTAAATTTTATTTGAGACATGATCTCTGTCATACATGCCACCACGTTTAACTCGTGGTCAGCCACGAAACTATCTTTGTAGGAATAGTCCGCTAGTATAAGAACCACTTGAGGTATACTCGAAGGTTCGATGTACGTTAACATGTTATCATAAATCATTCTAAATAGCTTTGCAGATTCAACGTCAATGTTATTGGTTACCCATTTACGCATATCTTTAAAGTTCTTGGTTTTAAGATCGGCCATTAATCCTTTAATGCTTGTCTCGTCTAGAGTTACAAGAATGCCAGTATCAATGTGACCACTCATACCATATCGTTGGCATTCGTTAAGAACACGACGCCAGTCTGGTATGTATTTCATAATGAGTTCTGCAATCACTGCATTATCATATATGATTCCTTCTGATTCAAGAATCAATTGAAGACGTTTCATGAAGTCACCGGCCAATCGGCCATTAGACATCGGTGTATTGAATTCAAATATAGAGCATCTCGAGTGGAGTGGATCTATAATACGATTCTTAAAGTTACAAGTTAGGATGAATCTACAGTTAGAAGAGAATTCCTCTATGAAACCACGAAGGGCTGGTTGTGTAGATTGGGGATTTAAGTAGTCGGCTTCATCTAAGATGACAACCTTCTGTCCACCTTGAAGTGATACCGTACTTGCGAATTGCTTAATCTTGCCACGAAGTGTGTCAATGTTACCATCCTCAGAACCGTTAATAAGGATGTAATCTAAACCTAACTGATTACACAAAGCACGAGCAGCAGTGGTCTTACCCACACCTGCCGAGCCTGTGAACATCATATTAGGAAGATCTCCGGTATCAACAATACTTTGGAAAGTCTGTTTTAAACCGGCAGGAAGAATACATTCTTCAATAGTTTTAGGGCGATACTTCTCGACCCAGAGAAATTGATCTTTGGACATTTATTCACTCCATAATATAATTAGCGTGGTACCATTATACCACGCTTTTACTTAAAGTACATACTACTTTACGACAGATTCATATAAATCTTCGATTTCTTCTCGCTGTTGCTGGAACGCGCCGAAGCTTTGCTTATGATATAGTTTGGCCAATGCATTGATATGCTTCTTGTCAATCTCTACCTTCTCGGTTAATGCTTCAGCAGCTTCTTTTTGAAACTCCTTTTCAGCATCAACACGAGCCATAGAGTTTGACATTTCTTTGATACAATCAAATACTTTGGTCCGATCAACTTCGGTACTAAGCATTAGCACCGCCTTGCGACTGTTCAGCCTCTTGTGCAGCTTTAGCAGCATCCAAGAATTTGGCCAATCGATTACGTACCGCTCCAACGTCAGCCATTTCTGGACCTTCGAATGCACCACGCTTTGTTACAATATCAATAATTGAAACGCATGCGCCGATATCATTCAAGTTTAACCCTTGGTCTTCTTCAGTTGGTTGTGGAGATTCTACTACTTCTTCAAAGGTAGCGTCAGTTACTGTGTCTTTCTTACTCATGTGTTAATCCTTATAGGTTGTGGTTTTATCAAGGGCTACCCAGTAATCTGTGTTGCCTGCTTTAATTAATGCTACCTGCTTCTTATCAATACCGAAATGGTATTCACTGGCAGGCTTAAACTTGAAGTTATTTATATCAAAAACAAATTCAAACTTAGCATCAGTATTTATACTGCAATTCGCGATAGACATCTTGAATTGATTCGATGTTGGATTTTGTTTATCCAAGATCACACATTCAATGAATGAAGCTGATTCGTTCTTGCGGATACTCAAGTTACTCGTCTTAAGAGTAGCAGAAGCTTTGCGTAGACGCGTCAGTTCATCGCTAGTTAGTGTGAAGGTTAAATCATTGCACGCTAAATTAATATCGTTGGTTGGTACCGTCAGAATGTCGATATCCGAGAAGTAGTATTTAAATGATGTTACACCGTCAGTGATGTTAACAAATTTCTTATTGTCATCAAATCCTAGAATAGGATCATCAAACATATTTAGACAAGCTAGGAATTCACCTAAGTCATAAATGCCGAATTCATATGGCCAAACATCTGGCTCAACCATATCAATATTAGCTTTCGCCATAATAGTTTTAGATACAGCCATGGTACGAATCATTCCATTCGTTTCGCCGATGGCAATATTGCTATTGATTGATTGGAAGTTATTCAATACTTCTTTAATTTCATTACTAAGTTTCATGTGATTCCTTGGTTTTATTAATAGTTTCCAGCTCAACTTCAAGCAAAAAGTTTAAGCAACATATAGCGTGAGCTAAATGATGATATCCCGACTCTGGATCAATTGCTTCACCCATTTTATATGCTGCCAGATGTCGGCGAGAGGCAGCATAGTATCGCTTAGGCGAGTCTTCTAATTTCCTCCAGTTGTCATCTGCATACTTGGCGGCACCAAAGGTGAGGACAGATATGACCTCCTCTGTGGCTAACACCTGCTCTAAGTCATATCTTAGCTTACCGATATCGTTTTTAATTCCTTGCATATAGTTCCTTTATCAATTTATAGATCTATTATATCATACAAAGTCATTAAGTACATACCATTTGGCAAATTAATTATGATTATTTTTTTGGAGGTGTAGCGCTATGCCCGAGGCTTTAGTGATAACCACTGGATCTTTAGTGCAATCCCATTCTTCCACCTCAGTACTAGAGCTAAGACCTTGCTTAACCCTATCCTTTGGTCTAGTGTCTTCACCGACGGGAACCTCTTTTTTCTTAAAGATATTCTCGTAATTACTTTGATAGCTGTCATCTATTGCCACACGTGAGACTAGACGATGCCCTGTTATATCATTTGTACCCATCCTAACGACCTCCACTTGCGTTGGTTATAAAACCAATAAGGGCATCCTGAACGTCAGGTGTGCCCGCGAATAGAAAGACTGACATTATGATTAGAATAGCCACCCATACCAAAAAAGCTGTATCATCGGCACCCATTATGACACCTTAGCAATTAAGCCATTAACCATAGTGATTTTAGCAAAGAACTCACGACCTGGTAAATCAGTCAAGAGAGGACGATGCGCAGCTACAAAGCTTCCGTCATTTAGATACTCATTGCCGAACATGGAAGTTTCCATATAGTCAAGCTGATCTCCGATAGAGGCCTTTAGTTCTTTCTTACTTTTGTAACCCATTAATAACATCATAATATAATTCCTTATTTTATTGCAAGATATTCATTGTAGAATAATTCTGCATCTTTAATATTCGCATTGATTGTTCGAGTAGAAGCTTCTGACCAACGAATTTCGAAGTAGCAATCAATAACGTTTTGAATGAGTAAAGCATAATCTAGATCACACTTTAATTTTTTAGCAATTAGTGTAGTGTACATATTCATATCTATACTCCTAGATCGTACAAAGCTGTCAAACGAGGGTGAGATTCACGATCCATCATAGTGCGGCCGTTTTGAACAGTAGTAAAATAACCGTCATCGTATTGACCAGTAACATCGACGTTATTCATAAAACGTTGTTCGATAATACCTTCGATATAACCGGTAGAGCTTACGTAAGTAATTTCTCCGATGATGTAATCCGAATCTATATGACCGAAATCTCTAGCTTTAATCATTTGACCGATCTGCATTTCAACGTTTTCCATAATGTAGTACTCTTTAGTTTTTCTCAATTTGATATATCTATTATATCATAATGGATAGGAACTGTACACAACTATTTTCGCTTTTTTTATATCAATTTGTTATAAGCTTATTCTGTTTTAACCCACAAATTACCTAAGATAAGATACTGCATTTTCCTCCAAAACCAGTTAGGTTCACATCCCTTATTAGGGATCCAAACTAGGCCTAGT
>TARA_R110000744_G_scaffold316945_1_pt1 | contig 13994 bp, 8 predicted proteins | sample TARA_R110000744 | Tara Oceans TARA_R110000744 (sample SAMEA4398083) | marine metagenome | biome: Polar Biome; feature: [DCM] deep chlorophyll maximum layer (ENVO:01000326); material: water (ENVO:00002006), including particulate matter (ENVO:01000060) such as... | depth 36 m | reverse complement strand
CCCGTTCACCTACCCATATGGTTATATCTGCCTACCCTAAGCCTACCCTATTTAGCTACCCTAGCCTACCCATATGGTAATATCTGCCTACCCTAGCCTACCCGTTTAACTACCCTTTACTAATTGTTTGCTACATTAACTTACCAAAATGGTTAATACTGTCGATTTGGAGCCTACCCTTATGGTTACCACTGCCTACCCTAAGCCTACCCGTTTAGCTACCCTAGCCTACCCGTGTGGTTATAACTGCCAACTATAAAGCCTACCCTTGTGGTTATGACTGCCTACCCGAAGTTTATCCATTTAGCTACCCTACCTATTTAGATAATTAATTTGTGCTTGCTTTTTTTGAAGTGTAAAAATTAAATCTGCAAAAAAGATTACTCAACTACGGAATCCCGTAAACAATCTAATTGCAATATACTTTTCTTTGAAATTGAGTAAAATAACACACCTTTTTACCAACAAGTGAAGTTCAGAAATCACTCTAAAAACGAGGCGGAACTGAAAAGCCATATGAGTAAGAACCAAACAATTTATTTATAATGAAAAAAGTTTTAGTAAGATTAAGTTTAGCTTTATCAATTGCAATTATGTTTTCTAGTTGTGCATCAGCATTAACAGGCTCTATGACCAATTCAGCTTCGTTAAGTTCAAACAACTTCACCTATTTAAAAAGAGATATTCAGGGTAAATCACAAGCTACCTATGTATTAGGAATAGGAGGAATGAAAAGAGAAGCAATTGTAAAAGAAGCAAAGGCTAATATGTTACAAAATTTTGCACTAAGGGATAACCAAACCTTAGCCAATGTTATCGTAGATTTTAAATATTCTACATTCTTAGGTATAGTAGCAACTACAAAATGTTATGTTACTGCCGATATTGTAGAATTCAAATAATTAAAATCATTAACTAAATGCGGTATTAACTCTATTCTAATAGTAGTTGATACCGCATATTATTTTCACAAAATGAAACTTAAATTTTTAAAAACGAAAGCATGTTTATTAGGATCAATAATTCTATTTGCAAGCTGCTCAAGCTCAACGATAATTACAACCGTTCCTGGCGAAGCTAAAGTTTATATAAATGGTGAATATGTTGGACAAACGCCTTACAAACACAAAGATTCAAAAATAGTAGGTAGTTCTAATACAATCCGTGTAGAAAAAGAAGGATATGAAACTTACAACGATACATTCTCTAAAGACGAAAAAGTAGCCCTTGGTCCGTTAATTGGTGGAATATTTTTACTGGTTCCTTTCTTATGGATTATGAAATACGAAAAAGGACGTATTTATGATTTAAGACCTGTTGAGACGGAGTAAACCTTATTGTGAATATTAATATTAGCCTCTTCAATACGATGATTTGAAGAGGCTAATATTATAAAATTAAAAGTCTGTATTAATTAAATCATGACCATTCATCAAGGCTTAGAGCCTCGGACAATGCTATTCCAAAAAATGAAACTGTATATGTAGTTATCATATCGAACCAATGTCTATAAATAATACCTGACGGCCAAGAACGACCAACTATACCTCCATGCGCTACTGTATCTTCCCCAAAATATTGGTTATTCATACACCACTCTAAAGCTTTTTCTCCTGACTTAAGATACTTCTTATCATTTGTAGCTTTGTATAATCTAATAAACAAATACGCCCATAACGCTGTAGCCTTATCTGAAACACCTACATCTTTAGATGACCTATCTAAGCGTACAGACCACGAACCATCTTCCGCTTGACCTTTAACAACATGTTCTGAAATTTTCAATGCTTTCTCTAAATAATTCTGATTTGGATCTGCCTCATGTGCCGCCAATAATCCATCAACACAATACCCAAAAGATTTTGTGAAATAATTAGAGGATTGAATTTTTCCTGTTCGTTTATATAGCATAGCATCCCAAAGACCATCTTCTCTTTCAAAAGCACTTAGTAACATATTAATAAAACGTGCCATAATTTCCTTATGCTTTTCTAAGCCAGTTTCTTTATATAGTTCAGCAAGTCCTACCATTCCCATAGAGGTTTCAAAAAACATATTATCATCCCATTTTTTCTTTTTTAGGTTATATGCCTGAGGAATCATTTTATCATCATGATCTTCCATCAATCTACCCACAGCTTCTGCCACCTTTATAGATGCATCAAGAAATGCAGCATTCTTTGTTGCCTTATACAATGGCATCCAACCCCAGCCCACTAAAAACAAGGTGTCTGCCCCAGTAGCTCTATTATCAAAACCACAATCTCTTAAAGTCCCTGGCTCAATAGTAGCTTGAATTAAACCATATGCAGGGTGAGAGCTATCTACAATCTGTTGCCTTAAACTTGCCATACCGATTTGTACCGCTTCATTTAATAGGTCATTGCTACTTTCACCAAAATCAACACTATTAATATATGAGTTATTTATTAACATACGAGAAGATGGTCCCCAACTCCAAGGCCAATCAGATCTTAATCTTGTTTTTGCGTCTAAATCATAAAGTATAAAATGACCGCCATAAGTTGGACTACTAGAGTTGGTGTTTTTACAATTTATAATGTATTTAGTAGCCCAAGCCAATGATTTTTCCATCCTATCTCTAGTGACTCCTAGACCAGTTGAAAAATTTAATTCTTTGGCATTACTTGGAATAAGTTCATTTTCAACAATTTCTTCATTTGATGCGTCAAAAATTTCTACTGACCCATCCCAGTCATCTCGTAAAGTCTCGAACTGAAAAGTAACAGTTGAATTATTTACATTTACTTTTTTGGCAACGTAAAATTTTGATATTGAATTAGATTTAGGTTCAAGTAAAATAGCATTATCCCACTGTTCTACTTTGTTTGACGGTATTCTGATTTTACTTTCAATAGTTTTTCTTTCAGGCCAAAAATTACCGTTGAAACAGAACGTTCCTTCCTCTTTAATGTCCATCTCAATTACCGCTTCCATATCATGTTCTAAAACTAAGTCTATAACTGGAAAATAAAGTTCTTTGTTTGCTTTTATATTTTCCTCTTCAATTTTCTGCCAATCTGGATCAAAAACAGCTCCGGTTTGCATATCTTCTGCACTAGGGGCATATGGAGAAACATCACTATACTCGAAAATCGATTTATTAGCAATACTATGTAATCGGATTTCAACGTTAGATATATTTAAAGGAATTGGCATAGACAATGAGATAATTCTACCATTCCTTACTATTTTAACTTTACTCCCAATGCCTGAAATACTGTTTACTTGAAAAGCCTTTAATTCTGAAAATGGTAACGTTAAACCTATCGCAGCTAGTGCTGATTTTTTGATAAAGCCCCTTCTATTTTTATTTTGTTTCATGGTTTCGATTATAAATTATTAATATTCTAATTAAATACACTACAAATTCTAATTGGCATGTTTGAAAGAAACTAGCCTAAGAGAATCGTTGTTAACTCCTATTAAAAATATTGGTTGATTATTTGTTTTAGTTTTTATCGATTCAATTTTTTTTACTTCATAATTGAGCAAAAGACCACTCTCGTTCATACGAACAGTATTAAAGCCTTTACGCTTATTATTCTGTAATACAAGTCCAATACTCGCATCTAATCTTGGGGTTTCAACTTCTGTATCATAATTATTTCCCGCAATCAATAAATCTGGATAATCGTCATTGTTGTAGTCTATAACTTCGATATCATTAATTGTTGAGAATTGTGTTTCCAGTGGTAGCTTATGCATTAAAAATTTACCGTTCTCTTTTTTCTCAAGCCAATGATGTTCAAATGTGTTTACTACTTTATGTGTAGAATTTTCAAGCATCTGTTTACCATATATCTCATCCAATGATGCTGAGGCATATGAATCATATGTCTCGAAGTTTCTTTTAATCATCGGAATTTGTTGCGATGAACATTCTCTTCCCCTAACAGGAAGTTTAACTCCCTTTTTGGTAACACTTAGAACTATATCTTGTCTTTTATTGCCATCAAAATCATTTACATATATTTCAAAGGGAGATTCTTGAGTACTTTTATGCTTACTATTTAAACCAAGATTACCCATTACAATATCTAAATCACCATCTTGATCTAGATCTACAACCTCCATGCAATTCCACCAACCTACGGTGTTTTCCATTTGTTGATTTTCTGTAACATTTTTAAACTTACCGTCGTAGAATTCAAAGAATGTAATTGGCATCCATTCTCCCGAAATTATTAAATCATTGACACCGTCGTTAGTAAAATCATACCAAATAGCATCAGTTATCATTCCTAAATTTTTTAGTTCTGGAGCAACTTCTGAGGTAGCATTTTTGAATTTCAACTTTTTATCTATGCCTCCTAAATTCTCTAATAAATAGCTTTCAGAAGGCTGTAGGTATTGCCCCGGTAGAATTCTTCCTCCTAAGAAAATATCTATGTCTCCATCATTATCATAATCTAATGGCAAAACCTTTAATCCGCTAGAAGTTATTTTAGGTAAAACATTTTCTAATTTAATGAATCCTTCTGGGGTATTTAAGTAAAGACGATCTTGAAAATGTTTTTTATCAATAGCTACATCATTACCTCCGCTTACCACATAAAGGTCTTGGTCACCATCATTGTCAAAATCAAAAAAAACAGCTCCAACATCTTCAAAACTTATATCATTTTCCCAAGGTCCATTAAGAATTTTAAAACTTCCCTCTTCATCTTGTTTATAAAGCGCACTTTTTTGATTTTTAGCATTTCCAATAAAAAAATCATCTAATCCATCATTATTGATATCTCCTACAGTTAATGCCGGACCAAGTTCAGAGTTCTTATGAGGTAACAAGGGCTCTACCAAAAAATCATCGTAATAGTCCTCTTTATGATCAAAGTCAATTCCAAATTTATTGGTGATATCTGAAAACAATTTCTCCTTTTCCATAGAATTAGATTTAATCAGGCTCGAATTTCTATAATTAAAAACCAATGATTGATTTACAAGCACATTCACCTTATACTCTATTTTGCCATCGGGCCACTTAACTTCAATACTGTCAATTAAACGTGCTTGATTTAATCCAAAATGAATAATAGGTTCAACACTAGATTGAAAACCACGAGATAGACTTTGTTCCATCCATTGAGATGTACTATCTGTTACTACTTTTATCTTCGCACCTACACCTAGAGGATTATCCGCAGAACCATTTAAAACAACTCTTATATAATTACTACCATGATTTTTGTTTTCTAATAAACTTGCCTCTTGGTCGATATTGTTAATTATTAAATCAAGGTCTCCATCGTTATCTAAATCCCCATAAGCAACTCCATTAGAAAAACCTTTTAAGTTGGCATTCCATTTTTTTGAAACATCTTCAAAATCGTAATTTCCATTATTTTTAAAAAGAAAATTTTCTACTGGTGTAGAAGGTGCTTTACTCATATCAATTTCAGTCGGTACTAACGTGGTATTTTTCTCTGTGTTCAGAAGATCATTGTTATTAACATCTAATCGCATTCCATTAGTAATAATGACATCTTTTAATCCGTCATTATTAAAATCTGCAAAAAGTGGTGCCCAACTCCAATCTGTGGTAGCCATATTTCCATACCTAGCAACATTGCTAAAAATGGGTGTATTATCTTCACTAATTCCATTGTTGACTTGTAGACTATTCTGCATATACTGATAGTGAAAACCAAGGTCTACCATATTATAAAATGACGAAGTATTCATACTAGCCATATTCGTCTTAGAACGGTAATGATCATTGGGAGTCATGTCTACCTGAAGGAAATCAATATAACTATCATTATTAAAATCTGCCGCATCAACCCCCATTCCAAACATAGAGGTCTGCTTTGTTGCTTTTTTCAGTTTTTCAGAAAAACTACCATTTCCATTATTAACATATAAATAATCCGGCACGTTGAAATCATTAGATATGTATAAATCCATCCACCCATCATTATTAAAATCAGTGGCGACAACGCCCAATGAAAGTCCAAAATTTAATACCCCTGCTTCTTCAGAAACATCTTGAAAAACACCACTGCCATTATTTTCATATAAGTGACCAGATTCTCCACTATTACGCATTTGCATTTTGTCATAATAAAAATCGTTAGGCATTGTAAGTGGTATAGTTGGATAATTAGCCACATAAAGATCAAGATCTCCATCATTATCATAATCAAAAAAGGTAGAGTGAATTGAATTACTTTCATCAGCAATTCCATATTTTTCTGCCTGTTCTGTAAATGTCAAATCACCATTATTAACATACAATTCATTCTTAAAATTACCCTCTAATCCCGAAACACATAAATAAATATCAAGCCAACCATCTGCATTTATATCTACCATCGTTACTCCGGTATACCAACGTGAATCTCCTGACACCAATGCTTTTGCGGTTATATCCTGAAATTGCATATTACCCTCATTCAGATATAGTTTGTTGGATGTCATATTGCCTGAAAGAAAAACATCAGAGAAACCATCATTATTGATATCTCCAATAGCAACACCCCCACCCATGTAGATATAGGGAAAAGTATTATAGTTTAAACTATCTGTTGTAATAATGTCGTTACTAAAATTTATACCAGAATATTTAGTACCAACAATATCGAAACCTTCTTTTCTAGGTGTATTTTCAACTTTTGGTCCATTACAGCCAACAGCTATAAAAAGAAAGCACACTAGTATTATTCTGATAGCCATAAATTCTTGATAATAGTTAGTTATAAAATATTTGATTAATTTTTGTATTCGTTCTTCTAGTACCCTAGCAAATCTTATTAATTAATAAAATTTGATATAGATTATTTTAATAAATAAGGAACATAGGTAACCTTCAAGTAATATTGAAGATTACCCTTAGTTCCATTAAGTCAACATTAATTAACCTTACCTTAATATCCTGGATTTTGATTTAAATTGGAGTTAGACTCAACATCTTGCGATGGAATTGGCAAGTATTCATGCTGTCCCCTAACAAAAACTCCTTGACTATTAGACCGAAATTCTGGGTTTTGTTCAAATCTATCGGCAGTAATACCCCATCTGTTCATATCAAAAAATCGCCATCCTTCAAGTGCAAGCTCTCTTACTCTCTCATCTCTAATAGCTTGCCTTAAATCTACCTGACTCATTCCTTCATAATTAGGCATGTTTACTCTAGACCTAACTACGTTAATAGCATTGTGTGCCGAAACAGCTCCGCCATTTACTTCATTTTCAGCTTCCGCATACATTAGTAGTACATCTGCGTACCTTAATATTTTCCAATTATTAGTTGCTCCTTGCCAGCCACCGGGCGACAATGCACTTTCCTTTCTATAATTCAAATATTTTCTTACCCAAACAGTGTTAAGGTCATCCCCTAACATTTTATTAGCAAATACGTCTTGATAAATCATTGCGTTTGGATAATTCCAAACTAATGTAGCTTTCGCACGAGGATCTTCATTACCATCAATTGTCTGTTGACTCAAAAACAAGTCTAACACCCATTGATTAACACTCATACTTTGTTGACTACTGTAATTTCTAGGAGCTATATCGCCTTCGAAAGCTTGTGCACGATAAACGTTATCGCCTGCACCCCCCCAAACTCCAGTCTCATTACCATCAAATTGAATTTCAAAAAGAGATTCATTAGTATTTGAAATTTCTTCAGTAAAATTATCACTGTAATTATCATTCAAATCATATACTCCAGAATCAATTACTTTCTTTAATTCAATCGAAGCATTTGTATAATCTCTATTGTATAAATATGATTTACCTAAAAAACCAGTTGCTGCTCCCCAAGTTGCACGCCCAATTTCTCCCTTAGGAAAACTACCGTCCTGAGGCAAATTAGCTTGTGCTACTTTAAAATCTTCAATGATTGAAGCCCAGGTTATTTCTGGTGTAGAGTTTGGTAGGAAAATTTCCTCCAATGTTGCAGCCTCCGTTAAACTTAGAGGGGAAGTACCCCATAAATTTACTATGTAGAAATATGCTAATCCTCTTAAAAAATGTGCTTCCCCTAAAATTTCATTTCTTCTATCGACATCCATTTCAACATTAGGAACTCTTTCAATTACCTGATTTGCTCTAGAAACCATATTATAGAATTCACTATAGATTTCTAAATTCCTAGGATTTTCTGGTCTTACAGTAAATGTTCCTGCATCATTTATACCGGATTGCGGAAATGGATTTGCAATATCTGATCTTTGTATAAGATGTATACCCGTTAAAATTCTACCAAACATAGGAATTGTTGGTAATGGAGCATACACGGCTATCAACCCCCCCTCTGCATGTTCTTCATTCTGCCAAAAACTCTCTGGAGTTGGGCTATTAGGATTTGTTAAATCTAGTTCGCTCGTACAATTATTAAATAATAGCGCAGTTGTAATCGCTAAAAAAGTGCTTTTTATTATTCTATTTTTCATGATATTTCTTTTTGTCAAAATTAAAAGCCAATTTGAACTCCGTACATTAAGTTTTTTGAATTAGGATAGGCTCTTCTGTCCACTCCTCCATCAAACAAACTACCATTTCCGTCTAACGGTCTTCCAATTTCTGGATCATAGCCAGTATAATCAGTAAAAGTCAAAATATTCTGACCACTTATATAGAATCTTAAATTTTTAAGAGAAATTTTACTCACAATTTCAGATGGAAAAGTGTAACCTAACTGTAATGTTTTCAAACGAATGTAAGAGCCATCTTCCACTAAGAAATCTGAAGGTCTAGAATTTTGTCCCAAATCTCTAACAGTTGCTCTTGGAACAGAAGTATTCGTATTCTGAGGTGTCCAAGCATTTGCAGCTTCAACAGTTTTTAAGCCTCTAGCCGCATCTAAAACATTGTGATGACGTAATCCATTCCATATTTCATTTCCTTGTACACCTTGCACAAATATTGATAAATCGAAATTTTTGTAATCACAATTAAAAGTAAAACCAAATTCAAAATCAGGGATTGCGCTTCCCAAATAAGTTTGGTCATCATCGTCTATATCACCATCATTATCAAGATCTACAAAATTTAAATCTCCAAGCACAGCATTTGTTCTACCATCCGCATCCAATTCAGCTTGTGTTTGATATACACCTTCAGTTAGTAAACCATAAAAACTAGCAACTGGTTGACCTATATCTGTTCTTGTAGCCTGGTGTGATTCATTGGTATAAATTCCTCCGGATATTGGATTAACACCATCACCCAATGCAACAACTTCATTATTTACAATATTGAAATTAAGAACAACATCATAATTAAAGCCATTATCTGGAGTTACATGGCGATATGTTCCAGTAAATTCAAAACCTTTATTCTCAATTGTAGCTGCATTATTAGTTAGAGAAGTACCAAGACCACCATGTAATGGAATAGGCACATTAACTAAAATATCTTCTGAGCGCTTTGTATAATATTCTACAGATAGACCAATTTTACCATTCAAAAACTCTGTATCAATACCATAATTAGCCATTTTAGTTGTTTCCCATTTCAATTTTGAATTTGCCAAATTGGTCACAATTGAACCATTGTAAACAGTCCCTCCTAGATTATAAAAATTACTGGTATTCAATACACTCGATGTTTGATAGTTACCAATATTTTGTGAACCCAACTCTCCGTAACTGGCTCTAAGTTTTAGATTACTCATAAAAGCATCCTCTGGAAAAAAGTTCTCTTTACTTACTCTCCATCCAAGAGATGCAGATGGAAATGTCCCCCATCTATTTGAATCAGTAAACCTTGATGAACCATCTCTTCTAATAGTTGCATTTAAGATGTATTTTCCATCATAATCATAAGACAATCTACCTAAATAAGATTCTAGGGAGTTTTCATTAAGATTACCTATTGTATTATCTGTATTATCATCAGCTGCATCTAAAACTCGAAAATCATTAAAAATGAAATTAGTTCCAATACCACCTGCAGAGCGAGCTTTAATCGATTGCATAGTATGACCTACTAGCAAATTAACTCCGTGTTTTCCAAATGAATTTGAATATTCTAAAGTATTTTCTATTAACGTACTTAAAGAGCGAACATAATTTTCATTCAAGCTGGCAATATCTACTGAAGCTTCAGTAGAAGTACTTTGGAAAAAAGTTGGTTGAAAAGCATAATTATGCAGTAGAGAATAATCAATACCTAAGTTCATTTTATAATTAAGCGACTTACTTAATTTTAATTCAGGTTGTATTGAACCTACTAATCGATCAGTGGTTATAAGGTTATCATTTAAAATTGCTACTCCATACCAGTTTACTCCTCTAGCCAAACCATAAAGATTAGGGTCAACTCCAGCAAATCCACCTTCATTGCTATCATCATAAACAGGAATTGTTGGCGGTGCGCCAGCAGCCTTGTTGAAAAAATTGTTTGGATTATACTCTTCTCTTGATAATAAAAGACTCTGTGACAAACTAAATCTACCTTTCTTAAAATTAGTGTTAGCCGTTAAGTTATAGCGCTTAAAGTCTGAATCCACAACAATTCCTTCTTGATCCAATAATTGCCCAGAAATATAGAATCTTGCTTGATCACTACCTCCAGATACATTTAAACTATATTCTTTATAAGTAGCTGGATTTAATGACAAGTCTTGCCAGTCTGTATCGATTTCAGGGTTAAATCCAGTGTCATTTGGTATTGCCCTAGGATCACCATCATTATCTTTAGCCATATTATGATAATCGGCATACTCCCTTGCATTTAAATAATCTAAGTATTTAGTTGGAGTCTGAAAACCAAGTTTTGTTTCAAAATTTATAGCAACATCTCCTATTGCGCCCTTTTTTGTTGTTATTAAAACTACTCCATTTGCTGCTCTACTTCCGTAAATAGCTGCAGATGACGCATCTTTTAAGACACTAATAGTTTCTATATCATTTGGATTAAGAAAAGACATAGATTCCACAATGTTACCATCAATAACAAATAAAGGTTGATCATTCCCAAAAGAACCAGTCCCTCTAATTACAACATTAACACCGGCACCTGGTGCCCCTCCATTAGTTTCTACTTTAACACCGGGAACTCTTCCTTGCAGTACACCTGCAGTGTTAGCATACGATACTTTTTGAATTTCTTCACTCTTTACAGTACCTACAGAACCTGTTAACAGGGCTTCTTTCTGAGAACCATACCCTATCACTACGACTTCATCAAGACCAGCTGCGCTTTCTTGAAGGCTTATACTTAGGTTATTTCTACCATTAATCTGCTCATCTTTAGTAGCATAACCAATATAAGAAATTGTAATTACCGCATTAATATTGGCTATGTCAATTGAGAAATTACCATCAAAATCAGCAGTAACCCCATTAGTTGTGCCTTTTTCAACAATATTGGCACCTGCTAAAGGAACTCCATCAGAATCCGTTATAGTCCCAATTACAGTCCGTTGAAAAGTTTCAATTTTGAAAACTTCATCCTTGTTAAGTTGATTTTGAAGAATTCTTTTTAAAAGAATTTTACGATCATCTATTTCGTAAGAAATGTTTGAGTCTTTAAATAAATCATCCAAAACTTGGGCGACAGGAACTTTTTGGAGTTGGATAGTTACTTTTCTATTCAAGTCAACAGAGTTGGTCTTGAACAAAAATTTAAACTCACTTAAATTTTCAATTTCATCCAGAACTTCCCGTACAGTGGAGTTTTCTTTCTCTATGGAAATTTTGGTTTTTTGAGAGTAGGAATTAGCCTGCATCAAAAAACTAACGGTTAAGAAAAAAAGAAGTGATAACTTCATTTTTAGGTCATAGTTTAACTGCCAAGAGTTAAAACTCTTTGACATTGGTGGTTTTTTCATAATTTTGAGTGTTAATTTGTGATTATGCTTTAAGTGTGATCATTTATATAGATCGGGAAATGTTACAGCATTTTCCGATTTTTTTTATTGCAATTTTTGCAATGATCAATTTCAATTGTCTATCCTTATTTCATAAGATTTCCTTTTTAGTTGATTATTATTTTATTTTCTACTATTTGATATTCTATTTGATATACTTTATTGAAGTATTCAAATACTTGCTCTATTGTTTCATGATCTACTTCTATTGTTGCATTAAATTTTTCATCAGCCAATTGAATATTATTGTTAATAATGACAACATTATAATGACGTTCTAATTTTTTAATTATATCATCAAAAGTTGAATTTCTAAACACTAGGTTACCTTGCATCCATGATGTATATAAATCTGTATTCACTTTATGATTAATAATATCCTTATTACTTTTATTAAATATTCCTATATAACCAGGTTCTAAAAACACTTCCTTCTTATTTGAATTAATTGCTCTCTCAATATTAGACATACTTACCGAACCTTCTAAAAGGACAACTTCCGCCTTAGTATTCTCAGAATAATTATTTACATTAAATTTAGTGCCATATACCTTTACATCTAAATCTTGAATATTCACAACGAATTGTCTAACCTTCTCGTGGCTTACCTCAAAAAAAGCTTCACCTTCAAGAATAACCCTTCTTGGCATATCTTTTACAAATGAAGTTGGATAGGTAATTGAACTTCCTGCATTTAAATGAACTTTAGTGCCGTCCGAAAGAACAACACCAAATCTTTTACCATTTGGTACTCTAAGGGTATTAAATTCCGGTTTGCTATTAGATTTATCATATATAAGCTGATTACCTTTCTTATCACCAACAACATTTCCGTTAGTATCGATTATTTCAGTTGAGCCATCTTCTTTTATAATTTGTTTTTCACCATTCCCAAGTTCTAAGGTTATTACATCTTCCCTAGGGGTGACTACATCAAAACTATTTGTATTATTAAAATTGTTTTTCAATAAAAATCCAAGTCCCAAAAATATAATTGCAATAGCAGCATATTTTAAGATTGATAAAAATTTAATTTTAGTACTGTATTTTTTTTCCTTTTTAATTTCCTTAAGGAGTTCTTCTTTGACTTTGTCAAATTCAGGATTATTCATAGCTAGATTTATTGCGAAATGGGTTTCAACGTATGATTTAAAAATCGTTTGATTCTTTTCATCAGATAACCAACTATTTAAAATATCCAAATCTTCAACATCAGCTGACTGAGTAAAATATTTTATGATTCGATTTTCGATATCTTTTGAAATCATTTGATGTTTCTTCTTTTAATTAATACAAGTCAAATTTGCAATACCCTAACTTTTTTTTGATATTTTTTCCATAATCATATAATTTTTACCGTTTATTTGCTAAATAATCATTTATCATGAAAGCTGAAGAAAACAGAAGATTAATCGAAAAACTAATTTCTGGGGAGGAAAAAGCCTATATCTTACTTTTAGAAAAATATCACAGACAACTAAATGCTTATGCTGTTACTCTAACTCACGACCAATCATCAGCTCAAGATATCGTGCAAAATGTTTTTTTAAAAACATGGAAATCAAGGAAAAAGCTTAATCCAGAATTCTCAATACGCAATTTTCTATATAAATGTGTTTACAACGAATTCTTGAATACATATCAAAAAAACAAGGCTGTTGTCTTATTGAATAAAAAATATATTGAATATTCACATGAAGTAGCTGTTGAAATGGATGACAACATGATGAGTAGAATGATGGAAATTGTAAATAGAGAAATAAAAAATTTACCTCCTAAATGCCAAAGAGTTTTTATACTTAGTAAAAAAGAAGGGTTGTCAAATAGTGAAATTGCAGAATATTTAGACGTTTCTATTAAAACAGTAGAAGCACAAATCACAAAGGCATTTAGAATATTAAAGAATGAATTAGGTAATAAATACAAGACAATATTATTGGTAATATTTCATGATATTACTGGACATCTAAGGATAGACAATTAATTAAAAAATTAAATCCAAATCAGTTAATTGCATATTTTAACTATTATTAAACCTAACCTTCTCTGTTAACTATAATATTAAACTAAGATAATTTCCTTTGAATTGATAATGGCTACGAATTTATGGCTTAAAAAAATATAATATTTTTAACCGTGTATGGCTTCATCT
>TARA_R110000744_G_scaffold98144_5_pt1 | contig 14005 bp, 8 predicted proteins | sample TARA_R110000744 | Tara Oceans TARA_R110000744 (sample SAMEA4398083) | marine metagenome | biome: Polar Biome; feature: [DCM] deep chlorophyll maximum layer (ENVO:01000326); material: water (ENVO:00002006), including particulate matter (ENVO:01000060) such as... | depth 36 m | reverse complement strand
GTTGCTACGGGTGAACTGTTATTTTGAATATCCACTAAGCTGTCGTGCCATGATAATTGGCAAAAGTTAACCAATTTTTTAGCCTCTTCAACTGGTGAATTAACTAAGCTTTGGTAATTCACCACATAAAAATTCTGTGGAAATTTTTCACGCCAAAAAGCTATAAGATCTTGAAAAAGAAAATAGTATTCTGCCGTTGTTTCCAGATCATAAGCATAGTTGTAATATGAAAAATTAACTGAGAATAACTGTCTAAAGTTACTGACAATTGAGTCTAAAGGGTTTCGGTCTAAACAAACAATTTTCGCATTTGGAAAAGCCGACACAATAAAGCCAACATAGAGAAAATTAAGCGGCATTTTGTCAACAAATCTTGCTGTAGCACCAGTAATAACTCTAGTGCTGGCAATATAGCGTTGAGCAAGTGTTTTAAAGTCGATTTTGCAGGCTGCATCTATGGTGTCTGGGTCAATCACATATGGCGATTGTGTTGCTGACAATTCTTTCACTAAAAGGCCAAAACTTTGCAACTCTCCAGCACTCGTAACATCTCCATGATTCGATAATATTCGCTCAACTAATGTGGTACCTGAACGTGGCAAACCTACGACAAATATTGGTTCGTCTGATTCATTGCCAATTGGGCTTACTTGCTGTGATTCATTAAAAGCAGACTTTAAGCGAGTAAAAATTTTATTGTCATCTTCAACACTGTAATTTAGCTGCGCAAGCTTAGCCTTTTTAGATTGGCTCAACGCTTGATATGCTTGTTGATAGTTTTTTTGTTTTTCGTGGATCCGCGCTTGAGCATGACCAATATACAAAGCATCATCGGGTTGTAACGTATTGGTCTGTAAATTAAGTATGGTATCTTGGTATTTAGTATCAAGATCGCCAAGGCTAGCAAGTGACGAATAAGCTTTATAATACGTTGGCGCTATATCGATGGTTTTTTCAAAAGCGAGTTTTGCTGCATCAAAATTACCGGTAAACTTTAACGATACCGCCAAGTTAAAATGAAAATTAGCATTGTTAGGTGCTAATGCCACTGCTTTTTCAAAATTATTAATCGCGCAATGGTGTAAACCCATTTTGCTGTAAACTACCCCAATTGTATCTAACTCTAAGGCACTTAACTTTGTCTGTAATTCGGCCTTTTCACATTGTTGTTTAGCTTTAACGTAATCATTAGTTAATACAAAATGTTTAGCTAAATGCGCAATATATTCAGCACGCTCAGGCGCTAATACAATGGCTTGCTCAATAAGTACAATAGCTTTTTTAAAGTTGTTGTGTTCACTGGCAATAATCGCTAATAAAAAGTAGCCATCAGCGTGGAATTTATCAAATTGCAGTAGTTCAATAATACAGTGGTGCGCCAACTTATATTGCTTAGTTTCAATATACTTTTGTGCGGTGCTAATTTGTTTTGAAATATTCATGCTAATGACACTTTTTAAATAAAAAAAGGTATTACCCCACTTTATTAGAATAATACCTGATGTAAGTCGTTTAATCTTTACAAGTCAAACATATACTCAAAGCGCACACCAACTGTACGTGGTGTGATCAAGTAATGACCATAGTTACGTTGTAAACTGGCATCGTTAGAGTTCATTTCTGAATACTTAGCTAAACCAATATCACCTTTGTCTCTACGCACTGAACTAAACGCATATTTGTCAAACATGTTATCTGCGTATAAAGTTACCGACCATTCATCTTTAGATAATCTTGCAGAGATATTACTTAACGCATAGCCAGGTAATGCTTCGCCATCAGCACGTAAACCCACTTTAGAGTACACGTCACTTTGATACGTTAAACCATAGTTTATATCTAATAGCGTATCATCAAATACTTCAGTCGAATAAGTAGCGCCCAATGAGAACTGGTGCTCTGGAGTACCTGGTAATCGATCACCATTTTTACCATCATAATAATCTTGTTCTACACCCGCATCTAACGCATCTTGCTCTAAAACTTGAAATAAGTAAGGTGCATCTTTAGTTAACTCTGCATTGGTATAGGCATAAGTTGCATAAGCTATCAGGCTATCAGACAACATGGCACGGGTTGAAATCTCAACGCCTTTAGATTCTGCCGTTGCAGCATTACTGACAATAGGTTGTTGACCGTAAAAAGTAGCGCCAGCAACTTGAGCATTGTCCCATTCAACTCTAAACAAGGCAGCATTAAAATGGAATTTATTACTAAACCAAGTACTTTTAAAGCCTATTTCATAGTTAGTCGTCGTGTCTGCTTCATAAAGTGCTTCATCAGCTAATGCACAAACATTTTGTATGTCTGACTCGGCTATATCATCTGGACAAGCAGCAACACCGTTTGAACCACCTACTCTAAAACCTTCACTAATCGTCGCGTAGGTCATCACGTCATCGCTAAATTGATAGCTAGCATTTAATTTAAATAAACTACCGTCATCAGCTGCCGTTGGCGTGCTTTTATAATCTAAATTAACTTCATCTGCAGCATAGTCTTCAAATAAAGTGTAATACAAAGGTAAATCAATCGCCGAAGATGAATTAACTTCATAGTCATAAAAACGAGCACCGGCCATTACCGTTAACTTATCGGTTACACTGTAAGTTATTTCACCAAAAATGGCTGACTCGGTAACTTCTTCGTTTACTATCGAAATATATTCTAATGCGTCTGGACGATTTTGATTTGCGTCCCAATTATCAACCGCATATTGAGCAAAACCTGGAGTATACTCACGACTGTCTTCAGTTTTTTCAAACTTATTATAGTAACCACCAACAATCCACGTTAGCGGCGAATCAGCCGTTGAAACTAAACGGATTTCTTGGGTAAAGTTTTCTGCGTCATCAACTTCACGGGTAAATGTTGAAAAACCAGGGAATTCTTCATAGCTGTAATCTAAACGAATCAATAAATCAGTTTGGTCACGTTGGCCATCTGCTTCAAACTCTGAATAACCCGTTGCAGAGGTTAATTCCGCGAAACCTAAATCTACCGTTAATTCTAAGCTGAGTAATGAATCTTCTTTTTCTCTCGGCTCATCGTAACGATAAGCTGACTCATAATCGCCTATCACATTAGATAATGGATTAGTCGCACTTATGCTGTTGCCATGCACGATAGAACGACCGCCAACATTTTGCTTTTGGTAGAAGTAAGATAACGTCGCATCAAAAGTGTCATTTGGCTGCCAGCGAATCATCGCTTTAGCTGTGGTAGTTTGCTCGTCATTTGCATCTTTAATCTGTTTTAGATTAGTGTTTACAGCATCAGCGTCAGACCAATCTGGATCAGGCAATGAAACTCCACCTTCACGCACAACATAATTATAATCAACATAACCCGGTTCATTTAAATAATTAAAAGCAAAGCGTACGGCTAATTCATCATCGATTAATGGCGTGTTAAAAACAAAGCCAGCTTCAGCGCCGGTATCATCACTTTCTGATAACGAGAAAACATCACCGTAAAGCGAACCTGATGTTTCGTCTAATACCGGTTTATTAGGTAAGTAACGAATGGCACCACCGAGTGTACCCGCACCATACAAAGTCCCTTGTGGGCCAATTAATATTTCAACGCGTTCAACATCTATTAGCTTCATGTCCACAACAAGTGGTATTTCGCCAATATAAGTCGCTACAGTGCCGCCGTCAGAGGCAGGGCCTGCTGAGTTAGTATTTAAACCACGAACAATAATCGGTGAACCTTCACGGCCACCTTGATCGGCAACACTTAACCCCGGTACCCAACGTGCTACGTCAGACAACTGGGTAATATTTTGATCTTTCATAACATCACCGTCTAGTGCGGTGATGTTTAACGGTGCCTCTTGCACGCTTGATGCGCGGCGAGATGCGGTAACTTGAATACGCTCAATACCTTGGGCAGCTGAATTTTTATCAGCTTCTGCAGCGTAACTATAGGTAGGTAAAGCCATTGCAGAGCTTAGAGCTAAGCATAGGGCAGACTTTTTAAATACCTGCGAGTTATTTACATTCATGGGTCTCTCCTCAGTGTTTCTTATCAGGCTATATGCCATTTTTTGTAGTGTTATACAGATTTTTTCGTTAACGTGTTGTTAAATATTTTTGTTTAGTAAAAAAAAAATTAAATTGTGTTATTTTTAACAATATCTAGCTTACTTTTCGAACACCTAGCTCAAAATAACACCAACACTTAACATCGCCATTACCAGCAAAACTATCATCGCCAGTAAAGGCAAAATAAATTTCAGCCAAGTACTATATGAAACACGTCCAATCGCAAGTCCGCCCATAACAATGGCAGAAGTTGGGGTAACTAAATTGGGTAAACCAGACGCGGCTTGATAGGCTGTAACAACCAATTCGCGAGGTACATTTGAAAAGTCAGCTAGGGGTGCCAAAACAGGCATTGTTAATACAGCTAGCCCTGACGACGAAGGGATCAATAAAGATAAAAACGACTCAACCCAGTAGATGGTATTAATAAAAATAATCGGTGAAAGGTCACTTAAAAAACTTTCAGCATAATATAAAAATGTATGGGTAATATTACCTTCATCCATCACCACAACTAAGCCACGTGCTAGGGTAATAATGAAGGCAACACCTAATAACTCTTTAGCGCCTTCGACAAAACTCGAGGTCAATAATTGTTCTTTCAATCTCGCTACCACACCTACGACTAAGGTTGCAGCAATAAAGAGTGCTGAAATTTCCGCCATCCACCAGTGATAGTAAGAAACACCAATAACCATAGCGACAAAGGTTAGCAATAAAGTCGTTAAAATCAGTTTTTGTTGCCTGGATAAAGCTGTATCTTGGCTTGCAGTTGAGTTGTGCAGAAAGTACTTTTTATCAGCCGATGTTTGCTTCGCAACGAGTGATAGCTCAGGGTTATTCTTCACCTTTTTGGCATACTTCATCACGTATACAACACATAGTAGCCAAGCAAGAATTAAAATAACAATTCTCAGTACTAAACCATCAGTAAAACTCACGTCTGCTGCATTTGAGGCAATAATGGTCGCAAAAGGGTTTATTGTCGACCCCAAAGCCCCAATACCTGCCCCGATCATTACCACAGCAACACCCGTTAGGCTGTCATAGCCTGCGGCTATCATTACCGGAATAACTAGAGTGTAAAACGGTAAGGTTTCCTCCGCCATTCCTATAAGTGTGCCACCTAAGGCAAACAAACCCATCAATGTTGGAATTATCCAAATTTCTCTACCTTGAAGTTTTACGGTAATTTGTGAAATGGCACAGTCAATACTCTTTGTTTGATTAACAACGCCAAAAAATCCGCCAATAATGAGTACAAACAAAGCAACATCGATTGCTCTAGCCTGATTTGTATCAGGATCATAAAAGCCTTTGATGGGGGCTAACAAAATTGCTTTTATTCCCTGTGGGCTGCTCTCAACCTGATGATATGAGCCAGAAACAGGTACTAATTTACCCAGCAATTCATTGTTGGCCATCTCATATTGGCCTGCAGGTACTATCCAAGTTAAGGCTGCAATTAGTATTGTCAGTAGAAACAATATTGAATATACAGAGGGTAGCTTAAAATTCAGCTTCATAATTAGAACCTAGTTCATTATTAATTAAAGGGATTTAGCTTATTTTTGCGATAATTTCAGGGACAGACATATTGCTCAGCCCCATTTTCTCAAGCGTTCTACCGTTAGTAAAGTAGTCAACATCGTTAAAAGCGCTGGTTAAATGCAATACTGAATTTACAATTGGCACATCCACATTTAGCAATTTAGCCAACTCAGCACAAGGCACCAATAAATAAGGTGCATCCTCGGTAATGTAGCGATTATTTGAAGAGTCTGGCGCACTATTAACACTGCCATGAGTTTCTGAGGTTTTATTTAATTCATAAACGCTTTTAGCGGTCATGTTATATAATTCATTCATCGCTTGCAGTTCAGACTTAAGTGTCAAACCCAAACCATTACCAACCGCTAAGCGCTCTTCATCTAATTTGTTACTGGCCTTTGCAGTAGCCGGAGAGCAACAATCTGTATAGTAATTAAATTTACCGGGGAAGTTTTCTAACAAGCCAATATTTAGTGTTGTCATTAACGGGTGACCGCCAAAATTAATATTTTCTAATCCGGCAGCAATAACATTATCTAAAGCAATTAATTGTAACGGGAAAATGGCTTGTAATTTTGTTATGCACTCTTCTGTGCGAGACGCCGGCAATGCTGCAACAGGGAGGAATGACTTCATACCGAAAATAGCTATTTCAGCATTGCCCGTAATGCGAGTTGCCCAAGGAATCGAAATAGCGTCTACAAAGGTTATATCTAATGACCCATACCCCTCACTATTTTTTATTTTCGTTAACTCTAAAGAACCATAGTTACCCGGCATCAGCACAATTATTTGCCCTGAAGTTAAAAATGGCAAAAGTTCTCTAAACAATGGGCCTTGAGCAAACGACGGTACCGGTAACACTAGCACATCAGAATATTCAACAGCTTGCTGTACATTGGTAGTAACAAGATCAATGTGTTCAAAACCGCTAAAGTGTAATTTAGCATTACCGTACTCACTTAATGATTTAATACCGCCTTCAACCGAAATAGCATGAATTTGATCATCGAAGCCTTTAGAGCCATAAAGTGCAACTTGAGCGCCATGCTGGGTAAAGTGAAAAGCTGCTGTTAGCCCGGCGTTACCGGCACCAAAAACAGAAACTCTCGCTTGTTCGACGTAATTATTACTCTGATTTTCAACCACTTTTAAAGCCTACTTATGTTAAATCAATCTAGAAACTTGATTTAGACTTTATTGGGCTAGTAAGTTCTTGTCTAATGCCATTATAAAACTTAGTTATGTTCAAATGTTATAGGAAGGAAGCTAAAGTTAAAATATAAACATAAAAAACAATAAGTTAATAAATTAAATTTAATAACAAAAACACAAAAGAATGTTTAACTGTTATATTTAAGGCCGAGTAAGAACAATCCCAGCTTGTTCTGCTTGCAAGAAAAACAAGCTTATAAAGTTATCTACCACCTCAGAACGTGTACGCAATGACGGCAATAAAATAAAAAACCGAAAAGGTATATTAGGTTTGAATGGCTTAATTATTACACCGGGATGCACGTCGACAGCATATTGTGCGGAGAAGGGATCAACAATAGACGCCCCTATACCTTCACCAACGAGCGTGGCAATCGCACTGGCTAGAGATACTTCAACCACTTCTTTTTGTTTGACTTTTTTCTTTCTAAAAGCGCTATCAACTAACTGCTGAGTATCGTCTTTTTCACAACTAATCAATGACTGTTCCGCCAACAAATCAGGTGTAATTACCGATAAATGAGCTAATGGACTATTCGGAGGAAGTATACAGACACAATTACATTCAATAGCAATACGGGTAACGCCCTCTGTAACTTCTGGTAACAAGGCAAAGCCAATATCACAAGATTGTAATGCGGTTCGACGTTGCACCTCTTCTGAACGATAGGTTTTAAGTGACGTAGATATATCCCGATGCTCCTTAAGAAACTTAGCCAAAATTTTCGGTAAAAAGTTTGCCGAAAGCATCGGAAAGGCAGCAATATGCAAACTACCATGATGACTATTTTTAATATCTTTTGCACAATCAGACAATGACTCTATCGCGGAATACGCCTTAGAAACCTCTAAATAAAATGCCTGACCTTTATCTGTTGGCAATAGTCGGCCTTTAACACGTTGAAACAGCTGGAAACCAACATTTCTTTCTAAACTGACGATTAAGCGACTAACGGCCGGTTGCGTGATATGAATAAAATCCGCGGCTGCCGTCACCGTACCTAATTCATAAACTGCCTTAAATGCGTTTAATTGTTGAAATTGCATTTTGCCTCACTGTAAATTAATACGGATTAAAATAATGACCGACTTCAATAACTTGCAATCATGAAAGTGTTGAAGAAACCGATATAAAAAGCGTTTTAAAGTTTGCCGCTAAAGTGGCCAATAGAATACGTATTCCTAACGGATAACGCCAACCTAATTATGTTATAAAAGACTCTAGTGGGTTAAGCTATTCATGCCAATTCTTGTTTTAAACTATTAATTAAACAATTAAAATAACATATTGATTATAAAACACTAAAACGCTTACTTCATGCTACACTGACGGATCAGTTTTTGATTACAGCTAGCTCGCTTGTGATTAAAGCCAACGAGCAAAATTGAAGTGGTATCAAATTGTATAAGTACGGCCATAAATGCTAGCTTGGAATAGACAATAAAACCTGTTGCTAACAGCTATCTTCAAGTAACCATTATCCCCAAACAATAAAAGGCTATAGCGTGAGTATTCTAACGGTTGAGCATATCAGTAAAAGCTTTGGTGCATTGCAAGCTGTCGATAATGTCAGCTTTGAGATTAACCGAGGTGATATTGTAGGTTTTTTAGGGAAAAATGGCGCGGGTAAATCGACGTTAATGCGTATTATTACGGCTTTTCTGGCGCCATCTTCTGGCAGAGTTTTCATTGATGGCGATGATATTACTAAACACTCGTTAGCCATTAGGCAGAAAATTGGTTATCTACCTGAAACACCACCTTTGTATAACAACATGACGGTGTTGCAGTATGTAAAGTTTGCCGCTGAAATAAAAGGCGTGTCATCGAAAAATCAAAAGCATCAAATAGCAAAAACATTAGAAGAATGCCAATTAGCGCACGTGAAACACAAAATCATTTCAACGTTATCTAAAGGCTACAAACAAAGAGTGGGTATTGCACAAGCGATCATTCACGAACCTAAATTACTTATTTTAGATGAACCAACCAGTGGTCTTGACCCCATGCAAGTTCAACAAGTGTTAGCGTTAATTAACCAACAACGCGAGCAACGAACAGTATTGCTCAGCACGCATACCTTGCCTGAAATTGAAAAAATAGCGCGACGCATTTTAATGATAAAATCTGGTCAGCTTATTATAGATGAACCATTGGATACTCTACTCAAAGGTAAAGTGACCCATGATAATCAAGCCTCCCCTATGACCTTAGAGCAAGTATTTATTAATCACCACCCAGCGCCAACGTTGACGCAACATGTAAGTAATTTATGATGAATAAAATTATTGCACTGACCAAAAAGGAGCTGCATGGCTATTTTAGTAGTCCTGTCGCCTACATCATCCTCATCGCTTGCCTGTCATTGTTTAATGTGCTTTTTTTTATGCTGATAGAGCAAAATAGAGAAGTGTCGTTACGCGATATTTTCCAAGTCATGGAGTTTATGTTTATCTTCATTATCCCCTTATTAACCATGAAGTTATTTTCTGAAGAAAAGGCTAATGGCACCATGGAGTTTTTACTTACGGCGCCTTTGACACCGAGCATGATCGTTTTAGGCAAATATTTCAGTATGCTAATTTTTTACACGTTATTAATTGCTGTAACCAGTGTTTACTATTTTATTGTTGAATATTATGGTGAGCCAGACCCTTATAGTATTTTATCGGGTTATATTGGTATTTGGTTAGAAGGTGCCTTTTTTATCGCTATAGGTTTACTGACCTCGTCCTGGACGCGTAATCAAATAATTGCCGCTATGACCTCTTACGTTATTCTATTTTCACTCTACTTTTCAATAAGCTTTACAAAGTATTTTACGGGTTTTACAGAAAGCTTTCTGATGCAATTAAGTACTCGTACACATCTTGAAAACTTTGCAGTTGGTGTTATCACAGCCAGCGATGTTATCTATTATTTAGCCGGTATTGTACTTTGCTTGGTATTAACCACTTTAAGCATCAACCATAAGTTGTGGCAATAAATGACCATTAAAAACAATCATATTTTACAACTGAAAAAACTATTGCCCGCGTTAATCGGTATAACGCTTTTTAGCTTTATATTAGGTTTGTCGCTATTTTATATCGATGCACAATTTTCCTTACAGTCCTTTAACCTAGCCAGTTGTCTGACACTTGGTGGTGCCATCGTTTTTATAGTCTTGCTGATATTAAACAACAAGCTTAATGATACGGCTACGCTAGGAAAAAATAACCAAGGTGCTATTAGTGGACTCTCCATCAGCAAACAATGGAAAAAACCCTTACGTATTTTCTCTATGATAATGGCGAGTTTAGCGTTTCTTGCGATTAGCCATTATGCGGCCAATAGCATAACGACTCGATGGGATGTTACAAAAGATGAGCAACATACCTTAACAAAAAACACCATAGAATTTATTAGCACACTTAAAGAAGAAGTCGAATTAACCGCACTATATGTCGGGTTACCGCCAAAATATTTACAAGATTTATTTAATGAATATGAAAGGTTATCAGCAGGGCTTATTAGCACACAAATAATAGACCCAATAGATAATATTTCATTCGCTGCTAAGTTTGGTAATGTGGTTAGTGGCCGTGAGCGCAAAGTTATTGTGCAATCAAGTAATGGCCGTAAAGACGTTGACTTTAGCGATGACGCACTAACGGAAGAAAAACTCACTAATGCCATTGCCCGTGCGAGTAGTCCACCAAGGCAAGTTTACTTTCTTGTTGGCCATGGCGAATATTCAATAACAAATACTGACCATGTCGGCTTATCAAGCTTTAAACAATTATTGGCCGATAACAACATAGAAAGCAAAACATTGATGTTAGGTATTACCCAGTCGATCCCTGCTGATTGTGATGTGCTGATTATTGCTGGTGCGCGTACCGAGCTTACCGTACAGGAAGATAAGTTAATTGTTGATTATTTAACAACAGGTGGCGATGCGCTATTTCTAATTGAACATACCACAGTTACAACGCCTGATAAGCCCCTAACGGCAGAGCAGTTACTAGAAAACCCGTCATTAAATAGTATTATTAATCACTGGGGGCTTAACGTTAAGTCAGATATTGTGGTTGATTTAACTAACCATGTTGGCGACGATGTTGGCAGCCCTGCCACCAAAAACTATCAACAACATAAAGCCATTACCGAAGGTTTAGATTATACCTTTTACGTTAGACCACGCTCCATTGAAATGTTAGCTGAGCGTCGCCCAAGTATTAAGTTAGCAGTCATTGCGTCTACCGCATCAAAAGAAAAAAGTTGGGCAGAAACCAACAGAAATTTAGCCATTCAATATGACCAAGGCATAGATACCCCAGGCCCAGTGCCAATTTCTTATGTCGTGTTTGAAGAACACAAAGCTGAGAATACTGCGCCAAATCCCCTTCCCTACAAAACGAATACACCTCGATCAGACACTCGTATCATTGTATTTACCGACGCTGATTTCTTAACCAATGTTTATATTAATCAATACAGTAATGCCCAAATGGGACTTAATATTGTCAATTGGTTAGCCGAACTAGACTATCAAGCTTTTGTGAGTACAAAAGCGATAAAGGTTGAACGTTTAGACTTAACCAGCCAACAAAAACGCCAGGTTGTGGTGATATTATTCTTCACCATATTTTTCTTTTTTATTATCGGGATTGTGGTTTGGTTAAAGTCAAAACAGCGTTGAATTACTACTGTGGTTATTACCTGATACCAAACTTGGCTAACCATAACTGCATGCGTAAATGCCGAAAACTGCTTTGCAATTTGATTAACTGAATATGGCGTTCTTGTTTACTTATTTCATCAAAATTTTGATAGGCTAATTGTGTAAAACCATTTGATATTATCGCAAAGTTTGCAGACAATTCAGGCCTTGTTGTATCGACAAAGTCAGCAAACTGTTGTGCTGTCATCGACCTGACTTTAACGAGTTTATGTTGTGCTAATAATGTCAGGGTTTTTAAATAAAGTGCTTTAATTTTATCATCAGATTTCACCTTCACTTTCATTAATTTATACACATAAACGAGCAAGGCGATACCGATTAATATAAGTAAAAAATAAACAATGTTTTTACCTTGTTTTAAACTTGCTAACAGCTCGGCCATAACACGCGACTGCTTTTGGCCCGTGTAACCAATTACCCATCGTGTCCATTGATAGTCAATCGCGTCAATTTGCATTTTAAGTTGCTTATACCACCACATTGCTCGTAACGGTTGCATCGAAAAAAATCCAGACGATAAATTATCATATTCCTGTATTAAATTTCTCGAAAAACCGCTCTCAACACGCTCAGGGTCAACCGCTGCGGTGGGATCAACTCGCTGCCAACCTCTACCAGGAAGCCATACCTCGGACCAAGCATGAGCATTGCGCTGATACACACTTAAATAATTACCATTAGGATTGAACTCACCACCTAAATACCCCACCACCATACGAGCAGGAATGCCCGCGGCGCGCATTAAATAGGTAAATGTGCTGGCATAATGCTCACAAAAACCCGCCCGTGTATCGAAATAAAACTGATCTAAACTATTGTTATGTAAGCGAGGTGGTTGCAAGGTGTAAAAGTAATTCTCTTGATTAAACTCAGCTAATACATGATTAATTAACTGCCTGTCGTCACGATATTTTTTGCGTAATAGTTGGCCTTTAGCTAACAGTTTAGGATTATTGTCGGTTGCTAAAACCAGATTCATCGCACGTGTTTCATCGCCTAGTGTTGGCGCGAGTATGGCTTTGGGAAAACTAGTGACTTGATAACTCAATGTTTGACTAATAATACCGCGATAAAACAGCGAAAAGTCATTCCGCTGACCAATGTTGCTCTGCTCACTGGTAGCGAAATCAAGTGCAAACAACCAAGACTGAAAACTAGGTTCAGCAATGACTTGATAACTTAAGCCTATGCCACTTATCTCAATACCTGCTGAACTATTAGCATGCGCTAGGGTTGCTGAGCCATAACTCTGATTATTCTGTTGGCCTTTTTCTCGTATACTTTGTCGCCAAGTCACACCATCAAAATCATCTAAAACCATCGCGCGCCAGTATAGCTGAGCATGTTCAGGGTTGCTGTTTTGAAAACTCACCCTAAATGCCAATTCATCCGACAAGGCTAACTGAGCAATATCGCCAATTTTCACGCTGTCCGAAAGCCCAACTTTAGCTGACTCAACATTGGGCACTTGCCAAAATGGACTTAACTTGGGGAAACCTACAAATAAAACCACGGCTAACGGTATTGAATATAAGCTGAGTTTTGCTAATAACTTAGCTTGTGCAGACAACGCTATTGTTGGGGCAAATAAATTAATTAAAATTAAAAAATTGCCTAAAACTAAAATTATAACGGCTAATGAAAAGTAGATAGACTGAATAAAAATCAATGAAGAAGTAGCAACAAAAATGCCTAATACCACCAATTGATATAAATCTTTACGCCTGGGTATCTCAAACATTTTCAAACTATAAGCAAAGCATAATAAATGGATCATACTCAGTAAAAGCCCGAGCGTTTGCCCTGCAACCGCAATACCGACACTGCCTGATATAGCCAACACTAAAATTAACCAAGGGGGAAATATTTTTGGGGCTGCATAGAAGCTCGCAGGCTGATGTTTTGTTGAAGTGGTTTTACGAAACATTTTAAAATGCACAATAAATTGTAGCACCAATACAAAAATGGCAAATAACAAATAGATTAAATTAAACTGCAAAACCAAGGTTAAAAGGTTAAGCAGCTGAAAAGCTAATAAACTAAAATACATTTTGCTATTAAGCTTTAGATCATCATTTTTATTTGCCTGCTTACTTTTATTAGGCTGAATATTCTCTTTAATCCTTGGTTTAGTTATTTTGGTCATTATGCGCTCAATAACGTGCCAATGCGGTTAAGCATTTTAAAGTATGTTGTGAACTATGGTCATATTCAACCACTTGATTCGGCAGTTTCAGTGAAAAGGCAATCTGTTTATCACTGCAGTCTTTAATGGCATAACTTAGCCAACTTAAACGCTGCTCCAATGTGCCTAAGGGCAAGTGTTCAAAGTCTAACTCTAGCTTGCCGGATAAGGCCTGTTGATATTGTTTTGTTAACCAGCCTTGCCCACGAGCCACTTGTTTCCAGGCTACACGACTCAGCGGTTCACCCTGTTGATAATGTTGTAATTGATGAAATTCG
>TARA_R110000744_G_scaffold124217_2_pt1 | contig 14005 bp, 9 predicted proteins | sample TARA_R110000744 | Tara Oceans TARA_R110000744 (sample SAMEA4398083) | marine metagenome | biome: Polar Biome; feature: [DCM] deep chlorophyll maximum layer (ENVO:01000326); material: water (ENVO:00002006), including particulate matter (ENVO:01000060) such as... | depth 36 m | reverse complement strand
CTTTTGCAAGTTGATGTGTCAGATCTTGTCTGAACTAATACAAATAAGCAAAGCAGGACTTGCCCGAGCGCGGTCATCTAAAGTGAGGAACGTCCATTCTTACGCTCAGGGCGAGCTTGTTAGTGTGTCTCAGATACACAAAGAGTTTTTATTTGATGAAATCTCATATAACCCTTTCAGAGCAGAACACTTCTACCCAACATCAAGTATTGATACAGAAATATCAGCACTTGAAAAGCTGTACTTCTGTAACAACAAAGCTTTTGCTAATTTACATTCGCTATAAAGCTATTAGTTCGTGATGCATTAGGGCACATTTCATTAACTAGTGACCATCTCAAATCGTTGCCATTATGGTTTGCCTCTAATAAGTCATAAACGGTGCTCAAACCTGCGGATACACCTTTTAAGTAGGCAATTTTCACTCCCGAAATCATAAATTCCTGCATGTCTACTACGTTTTCCATTGCGTACTTACGCTTTGTATCATTCACAAACGCGATGGCATCATCCAGATTCAATTTATCGAGGTTTCTAATTTCGTCAGTATGATCACCATCTAATAACTCTAAAACAAGCAACCTGTCGTTGACTAAATTCATATATTCCGCAGCGCAATCATCCGCTGAAACTCGTATACTTTTCGCCGCTATTGGATCTTCATCGATGCTGTTCATATAATCGTTAATGAATAAGAAAAGTCCTGTTATTGATAATAATAATAAACCTTTTTTAATACTTGTTCCCATTGGCTCTCCTTATAGATTTTTATTCAATATTAATTCAATTTCTCATTGCTTTTAGAATAGCCAGTTTTTCGGTCAACGACATTTTCTGTGCAACATGTTTAATAGCGCTATGACTTAGCGTTTTTAGTTTGTCCTGTAAAGTAATCAGCTCATTTTGAGTGTGTTTAATATCGCGCATACTACTCAGAAGGTACTCATTGAAGTATGACTCATTCGGACGCCAAGCGTTAATCAGATCATCATTTACACTCCCCTGCGGGGCATAACTCAGTATTGCGCTCTTAAAGCTAGTTAAGTCTGAATTTTGGGTTTCTATTCTTTCCACCAACTCCCGCCATGTATCAAGTGCTAACGTCACTTCTTGGTTAATTTTTAATAGCGTCTTTGCTGTTAGCTTACATAACGTTAAGTAACGTGATGGCTCAGATTTCAAAGTGATAATTTGCTGTTGAGTCATGATCAGCGATAAAACGTTATCTATTGTTTTAGCTTCACTGAACACCAATAACAACCATAGAGAGCTTGTGTTTGCTTTATCGAGCGCGGATACATCACTGGTATTAAATTTTAGTTTAAAGTATTCCATGTTTTTTACATGAACTGCGTTTTTAACTGATTCTACAGCTTGCTTAAACAGCTCGTTAAGGTTGCTGGTGGCGTTATCTTCTATACTTTGCGTAAATCCACGAGTAATCGCTTTTCGTTGCGCATTGCGATGCTGACGCACTATTTTAAGCATATTAGCTTTGTCTTGTCGGTGCTGCGCCATTGATATTGCTTTCGGGTGATTTTCTACTTCTGTTAATTTCATTGACTGAAATTGAAACAAGCCCATTTCATTAAAAATCTGCGTGCGTTTTAAAATATACTTCAGTTGGTCAAAATAACCTTTATCGACTGAAATAACACCTCGCTCTAAAAGCAATTCCGCTGGGCGCGTACCTCTATAACGTCGAACGTGATGCGCTCTATATTTTCTTAAATGTCTTTTCCCAATCGTTTCAACAATATCATTTCTGTGTTGCTCAAGCGCTTCCTCTATGCCACCTAATTCGATCCATTGGCTTAGTGCTGCATCATCTATTTGCAAATTTTCAATATCACCAGTGAAGTGAGTTTTATCGTGTGTGCCGATAAACTTCTCTGTGTGTGTTTCATAGTTAGGCAGTAATAATGTTTTATTCTGCGCATGAGCATTGTGTAAGCGGCAGTTTAGTTGGTTACTATAAAAACGTAACCTTGTGTTTCCGCGCACTATTTTCCCCTTTTTAACTTTAGTTGATCTTCGGGTGAAGTTAAGTGATGGCTCAGCCGCTTTTGATTTTGCTGAGTAACCACTAAATAGTGACTGTGATTGTAAATAAGGAACTGTACTACTTACCTTAACGGGTTGTGAGAATGCTTTATTCATAACCCCTTCGATTACGTTGGGGTCATTATTTTCGATGCATACAGTATCAAAACGACTAAAAAAAGATGATTCAATTTCACGGTAGAATCCCTTCGTTAAGAGTTTGTTTCTTGCTAGGCCATTTATGACTTTACCATCCAGCTTTATGTACTCTATCTCAGGTGTTTTATAATCAACTATGCAATCATTGTTGCTCTTTGAAATTGAATAATTGTAATTAACGCTCGCTTCGATATTTGCATATGTATCTGCTTTGCGTGAAACACTGCAATTAAAGTCTTCTTCAAATACGTCGGTGTGGTCTGCTGGGCGAGTCCAAAAGTCCATTAGGTTGAATGGGTTTAATGCAAGATGTTCTAGGTTTTCATTCGCTATTAGTGGGAACATAACGGCTTCCGGTAACGGTGTATTACCTGTGAGCTTTATTTTACCGTGAATCGCTTCGTATTCGCTGTTTAGCTGTGGATAAGGTATGCGGCCTTCACCGCATTCAATTTTTTTCCAGATAGCTAAAGGTCGAAACCTAGCGCCTCCCACACCATCAATAGACCAACGAAAAGATAATAAGATGGCATGTTTTAGCCCAAATAACGTATTTAGAGTTGCAGGGTTTTGTACAGACTCTTTATACATTTCAAGGAATGCGCGTTTAACCTTTGGTGTCATAAACTTATCATCGTGTATGTCTTTATAGCCTGCATGTTCAAGTTCACGCCCTTGCTCACACAGTTTTTTAAATTCGTTAGCGTGATTAATAGAGTCGATTGTTAATTGACTCGCAAAGCGCACCATTTTTTCGAGCACTTGAGGCTTTGCTGTGTTGGGTTGAAGTGCTGCTCTCATCGCTAGTGGGTCGTGCGACCTAGCATGGAAGGCCCTCAATGAAACGTCTGTGCTTATGCGGTACAACCAATCTCTGACTCTTAGGGTGTTTTCACTACCTAATATTTCCCATCTAGGGAGCTTAGATAACGATATAGAAGTTTCGTCCTTATCCCCGCAAATGGTACAAAAAGAACAACCGAAGCGAGATTTCCCATTGCATGCGGTGTTTGTCGTTTGCCCAATTGAAATGTCACATGTCTCTTTTGAGCCAGCACCATTGCCATAAAGCTCAATCAATAAGCCAAAGTCATCTAGGAAGGCGGGAATGTATGGGGCTGACATACCTTTAATGCGTTTAAGCGGTTTATTTCCTGCTATGCGGAGCAAGTCAAAAACAGTATCGGTGGACCAGAGCTTTAGAGGTGCGAAGCTATTCATCTTATAAGCGCCTACTTTAACCTCATCAAGCTCATTAACTAACTCATTGAAACTGCGTGATAAGTTAGTTTTGTTTATGTTTTTTTTCCTACGACTGCCTTCATCATAACGTGACCCCACGTAACTTATTACGTTGTAATTCGCGTATTTTGAGCCACCAGCTTTGAACCCATGCAGTGTTTTTTTAACGTAGTTTTCGCTTGGGTTGAGCTTCAACTGAATCGTACAATCACCCGAGCGTGTGCTGTTACTAACAAACTTTTGAGCACCGGCATACTTCACAAAAAACTCATCTTGAAGCGTTGGTGTAACAATCTCGTGACTAATATTTATGCCTGCGTCTTTTCCATATTTTAATAAACGTTTACGACAGTAAGCGACAAACATATTCATCGCGATAATTTCGCCCAGCGTATTAACTGTGCTCACGAGCAATGGGCGCTCTTTTTCTATTTCATTCTCACCAATTGATTGCCTATAAGCTTCTATAACCATTAAAAGCGTGACGGTAGAGTCTTTGCCCATGGAACATTTCACTACTGCAATAGAGTTAGTGGTTTCGATTAGCTCGCGTACTTCTTTAACCCCAGCATTAAACAAGTCCAGTACGTCTTTTAAGCGTTCATTTTCTTGAGTGTTTAGTGACGTAATATCAGTTACGTCTATTGTATTTGCAGGATTAAAGATGTTTACAGCGCCCATTGGTCTTACTCTTATCGTTTTCAATGTGGTTATATTAACTGTTTCGATTATTCCGGCTACCGTTCAGGATTTCATTCTGTGTTACAGGAATTTGAGCAGGTAATACCATATGAAGTGTATAACCTACCCCTCACCACACTAAATATAGTGTTCCGTGTATTTTTCGTCTCTTTGGTTATCTTGCTCTCCTGGTCAGTAGCGTGATTTTGAAAATTTGGCACTATAGCCGCAATTGAACAAAACAACTGGATATGAAATGAACGCAACTACTGGTTTAAGCGATATAGACTCACAGCTAGCTATTACATCACCAAGCGGCATTAATTTAACGCTCGCTATGTTTAAGTCAAAGGAAGGCATTACACAGCAAAACGTTGATACGTTTGAGGGTGTAATGACATTTAAAGAGCTTGCAGACTCGTTTGGTATTGAACCCAATAGTGATTTAGTTGATGAAAAGTATAAACGCCAACGTGACGTTGATACGCGCAGAATAAATGGGTTTAAAAACTATTGGGAAAGTAGTAAAGCTACGGTGTTCCCTAATATTACAATTTTCGTGAATGAAATTGACGCAATTAAAGAAGTTGATTTAGCTGGTAAAACGCTCGTTAGCGCCTCTTTAAAGCCAGAAAGTTCACGCCTTATCTCTGATGGCCAAGGTAGAACGACATTTATAAAATGGCTGCTAGCACAAGAGCAAATGACTGAATTTGAAAGCCATACGATTGCTTATAAATTGATAGTTACAAACACGCCAACACTTACTTGCGAAAAATCTAACACGCTTATTAAACAACTTTTTTCAGACTATCACTCCAATATTGTCAAACCTTCACAATCAATTTCTAAGTATTTCGATAGCAGCACGCCTTTCAGTCGATTGATGAATGCGTTGCTTGAAATACAACTAGACGATAGCCACCAGCTAAAAGATGTTATTTCGTTAAACGGTAAAATTAAAAGAGGCCAAGTGTGGAATTTCGTTCAGTTAAACAGCTTGGTTCAAAAGTTTTTAAAAGTGACCCCAGCAACAGCCAATAAACAACTTGCTGATGAGCAAATTTATACGTGCACTTTGGAATTATGTACTAACTTCTTGAAGCAAATATTCTCTCAAATCCCATTTAGTGAATTAGATACAGATAACTACTTAGCGGTACATGAAAAAGTGATGTATACGAAAGCCGTGTTTGCTAATGCTCTTGGTTTTGTTGGTCGCTCACTACTTGATGAAATGCTAATTGATTACAAAAGAACATGGGATGAACTATCGCTTGAACTTATATTAAAAGACAAATTAGATAGGTTTTGGACCACTAGCAAAGTAACCCTTAACGATGAAGGTAAAATAACGATTATAAAAGGCACAGAGCGAAGAATTGGCGCATTACTGTGTAGAGAGTTGCGTATTTATCCATGTACTGAATTATTAGCGTAGGAGCTGTTATGAAGATTGATTTTGAAGCGCGTCGATGCCCAAACGCACAGACTTATTTAAATATGATATTGGAGGGCTTTATTAATTCAGAAATAAAGACCGTCACACTTATAACGATAGAGCCGTCATTGTTGAGAAGTCTTAGAGAACGCATTGCCCACTATGAAATGCCAATTTCAATCATGGACATTGAAGAGTGTGTTATTAGTGATGAGCATATTGAAGCATGGCTAAATGATTACGACGAAGATGATTTTGGTGATGTTGATCAAATAAGTTTTATTAAAGTAGAGAAAAATAAGACATAGAAAAAAAGGCTTTTGGTTATAAAAAATCAAAAGCCTTTACCTTTAGGAAAAGAGTAATATGCGATTTAACTTACAGTCGCTGGCGCTTTACTAGCTCATAGTCAATTTCATCTGTCTCAGAAAACCCCCTTGTATGTACTCTTACATCACATCCACGCATTGAGCGAAAATCATAGGGTTTTGGTTCGGTGCATACCTTCGTCTTCATATTGCACTGTGAATGATATGCTGGTTGTACTTCTTTGATTTTGCTTATCTCAGTATTGAGCGTAAAAAAGTAAGTTTGGGCAGCAGCTGCATCGAAACTGATAGCATATGAGTTATACGTTTTTATATTTTGATTAAGTAGCTTGTCGGCTATCTGCAACATACTGGGCGTTGCATTCTTTTGAGTTTGCTCACACATCAGATTAACTGTTATTTCCCCAGCGGGGACTTGTAACTGTGCATTTTCAGTCATTGCTTCAAAAGGGATTGGGTTAGAATTTACTGAAATGATCTTAACGACACCGTGGCCATTTTCTCAAATTTAATGACTGAATTTAAATAATAGGGAGGGTGTATTGATGAGCTGTAGTAATAGCTACAGCATTTTTAGTGGCGTTTAATTTTGATTAATCACTCAGCATCCGCTTTTATACTTTACTTAAACTATGTTAATCACTTAAGCATTCAGAATCATCATTCAAAGCAGTGCTAGCTAAAACACCTGCTGTTGTTTGAAGCATAAGCTGGCAAAATAACATACGTTTTTACTGGTCTACAGCGCCGTAAGTGAAGTATAACTTGGCATAATATTGAAGCTTATAATGGCATAAAGTTATCAAATATAAGCTCTATAAAGCCAATCTCATAAAAATACCGCCAAGTTTAGTTGACTGCTATGTGCCATTTCCGGACATTGATGAATATAATGTGTGAAGTCATAATTTAACCTCTTTGGCTTGTTTAAATCTTGCCATGAGCAATTCTTTGACTAATACTCGGGCCTTCTCTACATCAAATGCTCTAGCGGCATACCCTTTTGCAAGAATTTCTTGAGGTAAATATTCATCAAACTTATCTATGGCTTTTTCTGCAATAGCATCAGCTAAATCAATTGCTGATATGGTTTGAGCATCTCGAAAGCTTTTAAGAGCCCCGATGACATCATCAATTAAGGTATTCTCAACTTCTATAATTCCTGCAAATGCACCTGCTCCAAACCCTTTGTGTATAAGTACTGCAACGAGTGTATTTACAACTTTATCGCCGGCCCAGGGCAAAACAACGGCTGTATTGCCATACTGTAAGAAATGCGTACTTTCAAGTTTTGCAGTTTTAAAAAAGTCAGCACCTTCTTTGAAAAGTGCTTGAGCAACTGCATCACCAAATTCAATTCTTTGTTCACCAACTTGAACTCTGTAGTCACCTTCTTCCAGAATTTTAAGCATTTCTTGTCTCACTACATCATGTACAGCCATCCCTGAACCACCAAATTTAGGTGGTTTCCCTCCTTTTGCATGCTGTACTGAAATCACTTTTTTGTCTGTATCGACTAGCTCAACCACCCAACGTTTACCCGCAAATACAATATGTTGGCCCTCTAAAATAAGGCTATCTACGGGTAATGTCCCTAGTGTTTTACTACCCGTTATAATTCTAAATTCTTCAGGGGTTTTAAAAACGGCATAAAACGTATAATGATTTGTTATTTTTTCACCCATAAAACCTAAAACCAGTTCACCACTACCTAACTGGGTAATAAGATCTACCTTACCCATATGAGATAGCAAATCTTTAAAATGTGTAACAGTAACTTGTTGGAATGGACCGTCTTTACAAAGTAATACGTAGATTTGATCTGCTCTTATCCCCCCCCATTGCGCGATGAGAGCTAAAACTTGATGAAGTAATGTTGAAAAGTGATAGAGCGAAGTGTCTGCTGGTTCGTACCACTTACTTGCAACCAATAAACGTATCATCGCTAGCGATTGAACCAATTCAAGCCGCAGTTTATCTACAATACTCGATTTTTCTGTAAGGTCAGCCTCAGTTATCAGCATTCGCAAAATACTAGCGCCACCACGCCTACCTGAACGACCCATGCGCTGCCGTAAACTTGCAATAGAATGCGGCGCAGTAACTTGCACGACAGAGTTAACCTTGCCTATATCAATGCCTAACTCCAAAGTCATAGTACACACTGCTGTAGTAGGCATTTGATCTTGCTGAAGCCGAGCTTCAAGTGTTTCTCGCATTTCTTTGGCTAACGAGCCGTGATGTGGAAAAAACTCGTTAGGCACAGTGTTAATCTCACACATCTCAGCAAGAGTGGTCGCAATGCTTTCAGTGCGACTTCTGCTGTTTGCAAACACTAAGTGGTTCCCACCACGGCAAAGGCCATATAAATCGTTACATACGCTTTGCTCCGCAGTAACCGCCTCATCTATTACTACAGCGCTTTCAATGTATCCCTTCACTTGCATTTTTAACGTTGATGAAGACTGCGTTTGCTTTATTATTTTACAAGACAACGATTTATTGGGTCTTAAAGACGCCGGGACACTTTCTAAGTCACCTAAAGTGGCACTTAAAGCGGTTCTGGGTATTGGTGCGTTTACACGGCCAAGCAGATGCTCTAAGCGGTGCAGTAAGCTCAACAAGTGATGGCCACGCTCAGTACCAATAAATGCGTGAAATTCGTCTATAACTATATGCTTTAAATTCTGAAAAGCAGATTTTACCCAGCCACTGTCTCTTATTAATAATGACTCTAGGGACTCTGGCGTTATTAACATGATGCCAGATGGATTTCGTTTCAGCTTATTTTTTCGACCTTGAGGGCTATCACCATGCCAAGGTGTAACTTGTATGTCTAACAAGTCTGACAAGCTTTCTAGCCTTCGATCTTGATCGTTTATTAACGCCTTTAGCGGGCTGATATATAAAATACCTACACCGCTTACTTGATCTGCGATACTACTTATTGCAGGTAAAAAAAATGCTTCGGTTTTTCCTGCGGCAGTAGAGGCACTAATAAGCACATCAGTCTTTCCTGAGAGGATAGGGTCAATTGCTAAACATTGTATCTCTCTGAGTCGATCCCAGCCTTGTTTAAAAATCCACTGCTGAATGCGAAAATCAAGCCTTTCGTGTGCATCAATCATAATTTAAAATCAGCTAGCTCATCGTCCTCAGATTCAATTTCTAACTCTACATCGGAAGGCTTCTCCTCTGCAATATCAACATTTTTAATTAAGCTGTCCCAAGAAATACTTGGGTTTTGATCAATCACGGCAAGCATATCCAAAAACGCCTTAATCGTATTTCTTGGCGTTCTGAAGTAAGCGTCTCCAATTGTTTTACTGCAATGGACTAAAAATGCTTTAAGGGACTCGTCAGGAACTAAATATAGCGATTCATCACCTGATGCGAAAACATGCCTAAGGTTTTTAAGTAATATGAATAATTCTTCTGGCGTTAAACTTGCCAAATGCAATGCTGGAGATGAGTAATCAATAACACCAGCTTGCTTTGCAAACGTATTGCCAGCTAAACGAGATTGCAGCGCCTCATAGCTATATAACCCTTTTCTTGGATCAAGTAAAAACTCGGGTGTACCACCGAGTAAAAACCCTAAGTACTCAGCCGATCCTTGTAAGCAGTCGTTGAGTATTCTTAGAATTTGCTCGTAATTTGATAATCGTGCTTGGGTGCTATTGAGTTTGTATAAATTTACCATTTCATCGAGGTTAACTAATAACCCTTCATAGCCAGCTTGCCTTACAAATAAACTCATAAGCTTTAGAGAGTCATAAAACGACGCATCTGAGATAATACTTCTTATACCAAGATCTTTGCGAGCATCTGTTTTTGTTGCATACTCTGCTCTTAACCATTTTACAGCGTTGTTCTTAAGTTGCTCGTTATCTGTTTCATGGCCAGTCCAGTATGCTTCTATAACTTTTGCAAAGTCGTAACCACCTACAAGCTCAGAGAGAGACGCGAGCCTTTCGTGGATCACTGTGGTTATTTCCTTGCTTGTATTATCTGCTTCTTTTCGTGCCTCGGTAATAAACTTTTCAACAACACTGGTCAATGCATTACCATCAGGCTTATTACGAGTAGACATGTTTCTCATTAACTCAGAATACAAGTTTCTGGCTTGTCCAGATGATGCATGAATACGACGGTCAGGAGATAGATCTGCATTAACAGTAACTAACTTGCGCTCTAATGCTATCGCTCTTACAACACTTAAAAAGAATGTTTTACCTGAGCCGTATTCGCCAATAATTAACCGAAAAGCAGAGCCGCCCTCTGTCACTCTGTCGATATCTTTAATGAGCGCTTTAAGCTCATTACCACGACCTACTTGTATATGTTGTATGCCGACTTTTGGGGTAACACCCGATTTAAGAGACTGTATAATTGCATCGCGCTCTTTTGATCTGATTTTTTTTGCTGCCATTGTTATAACTCCCTTATCTCTTCGACTATTTCTTCATCAATGTATATATCACCGTCATCATCAATTACTGGTGCATCCACTAAATCAAATGACCAGTCATTAATGGTTTCTATAGCACCATCGACCATTAATTTTAGCTCACTACACATTTGAGCTACCTCTTCGCGACCCCATTGCGCTTTAGCACATAGCTTTTCAAACAACTGGCTATGAGCCTGATCTAATCCTTCAACTTCGTTTGTCAGCTCTGAGACTTCAATATAATCGCTTTCATCTTCATCTGAGGTAAAGATCTTTTCCAGCATATTTTTAGCTTCTGTTGTTTGGCTTTCATGAAGGGCTAAGATTGCTTCATCTAAGCTAAACTCTGATGAATTTTGACTTTTTGGCGCAAGCTGATGACTACTTGTAGTAAGCTGATGAATATCACTCGTGACAGACTCTTTATTCAACCCTAAATTCGTGTAGAGCTTCTCGATTTGTTTTACTTCTTTGTTATCGACGTTGCCATCAGCGAGCGCAATAGACAGAATAAACCGCTTCACAAATTCTATTTCTGTTTCACCTAAATTATTAAGTCTATTTTTTAAACCCGCATTATCCGATGGGGTAACTAATCGCCATGTAAGATAAGCCTTTAAAGAACGCTTTTCTGTATCCGTTAATTTCTCATCATGAGCAATTAGCTTTTCTAGCTCAGAACTTTCTGACTCATCTACAACCCCATCTATGTTTGCAACCATCGCACCTAAGCGAAGTGCGACACCCACTTGGTTAAATACATGACTAGGGACAAACTCTTCCCCATGCCCTGGAGTAAATAAGACAAGTTTGCCATCTAATCTAGGTTTTGCATGGTGGTAACGTAAGTCAGGCGCAATACCTATATCAGCAAGGCTCGCTAAGTTATAAATGAGGTCACTTTCCTTTTTATTTATCGCTTTTGGTACTGGTAAGTCTGTTTGCAACCAAAATTCAGATACATTTGTTACCCCACCATTTTCTAAAATAATAGCCTGAGCCCACCTCTTAAACTTTTCAATTAATGGTGATGGTTGACTACTAGCAATAGCGCGAGGCAGTAACATCAGTGCAGCTAAGTCATCTCTACTAGTGCCTGCTTTACCTAAGTAACGGCTATAACTAGCTAGTTCCTCAGCGACTTTATCAGCAATAGGTATTAGCTTTTTAATAGGGGCTTTTAATATGCTCGGGTCTGGTAAACTATCTAGTAAAATTTTAACGCTAGGAAGACTACCGCTGGCAGAGAAGTACTCAGCGTTTAATTTAGTTTTATTGGGCTTAACTTGCATTCCCTCAGGGAATTTTTGCTTGTAGTAAAGTTTAAAAAGTGAATCAAACTCTAAATCGCAGCGCCTAGCTGCGGTTTTTAAATTGTATTGGTCTGTATTTTTGATCCATTCAAGTGCCAACTCATCATCCACTTTTTCTGTGGCAACGATTTGCTCTGAAAGACGTAATTTAAAAAGTAGTGAATGACGTGTCTTAGGTAATATGTGTTTTTTACTTTTAAAAAATTCAGGTTTTAGTAAATACATAAATTCTAAAAAGTTTGCTGAGTAACCAGCAAAAGAGCGATTTGAAGCAAACACCTTGTGTAAACGAAGTACTTCATTAAAAATATCCTCGAATTGTTCATCTGCAACTTTATTGTCTTTGTTGTTCACAACAACAAATCTTTCAAATCCATAAAAGTACAAAAATACGAATCCTATTGGGGTATTAGCTGCGCTTCTGTCGGTTGCTAACCAGTCGAGATAGGCACCTCTACATTGCCTAGAAAGCCTGCTATAACTTGGCCAGTAACCAAGCGAATCATCAGTGTAATAACCCAGCTGATGCCCTAAAGGTGTTGATGCAGGTAAAATGGAGTTTATTAGCGCAGGGTCTGGGTCATAACTTCTCATAGACTCCATTTGCTCACCTATGTATATCAACCCCATTAGCTTACGCTTTTGTATAATAGTTTCTTTATTCTTATCAAGCCATTGGGCTTTTCTTGTGCTTTTAATGCTTATATTTTGAGGGGCTGCGCTCTCAAAAATATTAAATGTGGCGAGCTCATCTTCAGAATATGTCGCACTATCAGCACTTTCTATAATTGGGGAAGGTGTATTAACAGCAGTGATGCGTGGCTTTGGAGTTGTCTCCTTTGAGGTTGCTAATTCATTAGTTTGTTCGTGTAATTCAACGCTTACTGATGCTTTATCAATTTTAATAGATTTTATTGGGCTGATTGCATCATTGGATAGAGCAGATATAGAAGACTTAGAGGCTGACGTATCATGAGTGCCTTTTATGTCCGAGCTTGGATTATCTAATACTCGAGGCTTTGCTTTATTTGAATTTGAGCGTGAACTGGTAATTAACCAAATTATCAATATAACAACTGCAATTATAAAAATGAATTCCATGTAACATCCCTTTAAAAATGGTTGGTACCATTTTGGTATTTAAAACTCCATCGGCTACTAACATATTACTAAAAAAATCAGAAATGTATAATATTGCTGCTAGCTAATTGCAATTATTCTTAATCAAACAATAAAATCGTCTTTAATAAAGCTTAATCCATAGCTAGTGACTGACTGCTCATCGCTCAAAGCTGAAGATTCTGAATTAATAACTAATGAAAACTGAAAACTGAGAGTTGCAAGTTTAAAAAATCACTTAATTGGTTCTTAATTCTAAGCTTTCATAAATCATGATTAAGGTAATATGTTTAAAGGCCTTTACTCTCACAGCGACTTTTTACTACATTATTTTGACTCTTTTGTAGCTTTGAAATTTTTTCTGCTCGAGTACATTCCCAAGCATCTACAGGAAACATTTTATCCCACGCATTCATTAGTTGGCGTTGCGCTTTACTCATGTTGTATCGTTTATATGTGTTCTCCATATACAAATAAGTACGCGCAATTTGCCCTCTAGCTATTTCAGGTGGCTCAGCTTTGCTGTCGTCAATTTTCATCGCACAACGTCCAAAATCGCTTTTAGCCGCTGGAAGCATGGTAAAGTTATGATTACTTCTTAGCGCATTCACAGCGCCAATGGCCGGATAAAGGTTGAACATATCAGCTTGCATAAAACGGTATTCCGTATTTACTTTCTCTGCACATCGTCGCCCTTTAAATGACTTCCCCTTACTATTCACACACTGCTTATGTCCATCTCGCCATTCGCTAAAAGTACGACCAAAGTTTTCTGCTGGAACAACATGTTCCCATTCAATTTTTTTAGCTCGTTTGACGTACTTTGTTGTAGAAAAGCCCTTCGGTGCGGTTACTTTTTTATTAACGTCAAATGTCGCACCACAATAAAGTGTAATGCGGTGGTTGTTATAAACCTGCTTTTCTAGAAGTCGTTTAGCTTTGCTAAATGAGTCGATTTCTTGATTTGCTGAAGAGGGTGCAGAGAAGATTAGTGTTGCTAACAGTGTAATTATGGATGCTTTCATTATGATTCTTGGTACCTATTTCAGTTTAAATATGTCACATATAATAAATGAGTTAATAAGCTAGTTCTCATATGTGGTGACTGACAATTTTAATTGTAGAGCACAGATATTATGCTTTTAAAATTTAATGAGAAAGCTACTTCCCAGTCCATGTATTGTCATTTTGATACTGCCCAGAGCAAGCGCTGTTATATGCAAAT
>TARA_R110000744_G_scaffold353837_1_pt1 | contig 14061 bp, 19 predicted proteins | sample TARA_R110000744 | Tara Oceans TARA_R110000744 (sample SAMEA4398083) | marine metagenome | biome: Polar Biome; feature: [DCM] deep chlorophyll maximum layer (ENVO:01000326); material: water (ENVO:00002006), including particulate matter (ENVO:01000060) such as... | depth 36 m | reverse complement strand
GCCGGATAAGTTTCTCCAATATTATTGGGTATCTTCATCTATGTTTTCCTAGTAGCTGATCTACTATTTTCTGAGTGAATTAACTAATTAGCTGTATTGTCCCATCGTCATTTCGTTTGTAGTCAGCCAATGCGTTAGTAAGCCTTATCTCATCATTTAAGTGGTAATAGGTACGCTCGATCTTACGGAGGGTAAACCCGACGTATCCGCCAACCTTGACTTTAGTGTCCCCTTTTAGCCAAGGTAACCAGGCCCATACGTAGATCGACCCTCTCGCGGTAGGACTACTTCGCCAACCCCCAGTTGTCCCCCAGACCTACATCTATTCTGGAGGGTATTCTCATATCTGGGACGCAGGTCTCCATCAAGTTCTTGATCTCGGAGACCTGATCATCGCTCTCTATCGAGAAGCACAGCTCATCGTGAACCGTGAGCATGGGCCAATGACCACGGTCGATGCAATCCTGCATAGCCTTCTTGGTCTGATCCGCCGCAGAAGCCTGTATTAGCCTGTTGAGCGCCTTATATACAAAGGCCACTTGAAACCTCTCAGGATTCTTTTCGTGCCACTTCGCCTCACGTTCTTCCAACGGGAGACTCAGTATCTCGTTCCACTGCTCCTCTAGCTTATCTGCGTGGAGGATGGTCTTGGATTCCCGTGAGAATCCTCGTGGCTCCCGCATTGGGAATCTACACTTCCTACCGAGCAGAGTCCTCACCTCTCGACGGTTAGACGCGGCAGACATGACTGATGACGCCAGCGTCCTGATGAAAGGAACTTTCTCGTCATACTCTCGACGTATCTCCTTGGCCGACTCGAATGGAATATCCCCCAAGGTCTGCGCCAGTTTACCCACCCCCATGCCGTACATTGTGCCAAGGTTAATAACCTTGGCCTGATACCTGTCCACCCCAGCTATGTCCGCCATGATCTGGTGAAAATCAACATCAGAGTCCTGATATTGTTGCACAATCTCCAACACCCGCTCATTGTCCCTCGTTGCGGGAGCTAGAGAGGCGTAGTGCATCAGCCATCTAGGCTCCTGAGAGCTATAGTCAAAGCTTCCCCACCGGCAGCCATCCTCCGGCAGGAATAACCCTCTAATTAGCCCCTTGATCTCTGGATGCCGGGAGGGAACCTGCTGTAGATTAGGGTGACTTGACGAGAATCTTCCAGACACCGTTCCGCCCTCATCGGAACGCAACTGGTTAAATTGGCAGTGGATACGACCGTTGTGCTGGTGGCCAAGGATTGTATCGACGAAGGTCGTATTGGCCTTGTTGTATTCCCTGATCTCCAGAATCTTCTTCGCCACCGGATGGTCATGTGTCTTCAGGAAATGCTTGGTGAAGCTGGGGGCTTCTGACTTCTCCGTTCTCTGGTAGGTCAGGCCGAGCTTATCGAATGCCTTGGCGAGACTCTGTGCATTCCAGGGCTCTATGGACACACCTGTCTCGTCGTATAGCTCTTTCAGAAGCTGGTTCTCCTTGGACAATAGATAAGCCTTCGTCTGCTCGGCCTTGTCCAAATCTATCTTAACGCCCCTTCTCTTCATCTCGAAGACCAGTGGCAATAACGATAGCTCCATCTCCAGTATCTGACCGCAGTTGTCGGCAAGTATTCTCTCATGGAGCTTATGCCACAGTCTCAAGGTTAACGTCGCGTCACCCTCTGCATAGAAGGCAACCCGCTCCGCAGGAAGCTTCCACATCTCTGACTTTGCGTCTACTCCGTGCTGGCTCGCCGCCCGCTTCAGATCTTCCTCTTTCTTCCTTTCCCCCAAATACGTCGATCCCAGAGCGTTTAGCGAATAACTGAATCTGTTCTCATCCAGTATTGGAGCCGCCGCCATCGTATCAAGAATCTTTCCCTTTACCTCGATACCCTCGGATAGCAGCCACCCAAGGTCGTACTGCGCGTTATGAAATACCACAGACATCCCGTGGTTAAGTTGGTCTTGGAGCCATGAAACAACGACATTCTTGGCCATGTTCCCTCCGCCCTCATGGGCAATAGGCAGATAGGCACTCCACTCTGAGGAAGCAACCGCTATTCCAATCAGTTCCCCGTCGCTTCGCGTCCATCCCGGTCCCAAGTCTCGCAGGTGAGGGTCGCGGGTCTCCACGTCCACAGCGATGATCTTCTCCCTAGAGAGATCAGGCAAATGGTCGGGCGGATACCAGACCTTCTCATCGAATAAGTCTTCACGCATTCTGCTGTGCCAACGCAGCCCACAGCGCGGTATACGCCGAAGCATCTACACCGTCGTCAGGGTTAGGTGCCCCGTGCTCCTCTCTGGATACCTTCAGGAGGACCATGCAGAAGGCCACATTAGCCGGAGTTACCTCCGTCCCCAGATAGGTGCCCCATAGTTTGGCTATCCTCTTATGCTGGTCAACAAAATCCCCGTGGGACACAGCGCGATCCCCAGACACAAGGGAAGCAGCCTCGGTTAGAATATCTTGAGGTTTCATAGGTCATAATACCTGTACGTTTGCGGGTTAAGAATATGCAGTGCCTTCTTGGCTCTCGTGGCGGCCACATAGAACACCCTGTGCTCCGTATCTGGGTCATGACGGTACTCCTTATGGGCAGCGTAGGATAGGTCAGGGGCTATAATAACATTGTCCGACTCTCCACCCTTCATGGAGTGTATTGTGCTCACCTTGATACGCGGACTCTTGACGTTGTCCCCCCGTCTAAGTGCGTTTAGGACATAATTCTTCGTATCTAAATCAATCTTGCCAAGTGCCACGTGCCACCGTACAGAACCGTCAATCAAGAGGCCCATATTTTCTGTGGCGTAATCCATATTATGGACCTCCTTGTCCAGCGTAGCAAAGGCACTGGACCTCGGACCATGACCCTTCTTGAATCCCTTCCCAGTTATCATAAAGGAGTATATGTTTCTAATCTTCCCCCGCTGTAGATAACCCCCCTTGCACCAGGATTCCCAATCCATAATGGCCTCATACGTCTTGAGGTCTATGCTGGGTGATCCCTTGCGGCTATAGACCCACCCCTCGCTTCGCAGCTCCTCCGCATAGTACGATGCTATGCGGTTTGTTCGTGCCATCAGGCACCAGTCCCCCTCCCCAAGAGGAATGTCATGGAGAACATTGTGGTAGCGGACACTACCCTCCTCGTCTCGTGGCGACCACTTCTTAGGTGCCCTGTTGGCTACTTGGGTAACAATACCCTGCGCCGTTGCCCACACAGATCCCGGTACACGGTAGGACTGGCTAAGGACGGTTTTCTTCTCAGTGGCGCTCAGGAAGGCACCAACATCAGCGCCCTGGAAGCTCATAATAGCTTGGTCATCATCCCCCGTAAATACCTGTATTCGCGGATTGCGCCGTAGCACGTCGATCATGGACCACTGAAGGGTGGAGAGATCCTGCGCTTCGTCCACAAACAAAGCCTCTATGTCGGGGCAGTGGTCAGACCTTACGAAGTTTTCGATCATGTCTGTAAAGTCTATCTTGTGGTGCGCCGTCTTGTAGTTCTCGTAAGCCCTCACCAAATGTTTCATCTCGGTGTAGTTCAGCTTGTGGTTCCCCTGCCTCCGGTAGGCTTCTTCCAAGGGTATCATCTTGCTGCGGGCCAAGTGATACATACCCATGTAGCTGTCCCCCTTAGTGGCTCCCAGTGTGTCAAAATCAGACTCCACCCCTGACACTCCTGACCCAAACAGAATGCCCGTATCATTCCCCACTTTCTTCAGGTCCGCCGATCCCATTACGTCGCTAGAACTGTATCCCCCTGATCTGTAGGCCATGGCATGTAGGGTCTGGAAGAAGGGCATGTCCCCCTCGTCAATGTTCCAGTCGCTCACTACTCGATCACGGCTCTCCTTGACAGCCTTACGAGTGAACGAAACGCAAGCTATCTTGTCGGGATCAATGCCCTCCTCTATGCAATCTCGTATACGGTTGGAGTTAGTTTGTGTCTTCCCTGTCCCTGGTGGACCTAGTATTGTCTCGCATTGCATTGTCCGAAACTGCCTTTCCGCACCATGGGCACTCTACCCAACACGCCCCCGCATCCATCAGAAGGGGGGCTCATCGCCAGTATACTTCTTCTCAGGTATCTCGACCTCCATCCTAGACATCTCCGGTACGCACCAAACACGCACTCGCCTCCAGTTGTCCGCATTATCCTTGACTGAAAATATTTGGTTAGCTGGACACATAGTATTAATCTCTTTAAGTCTCTCCGTGATCTGCCCTCTCGTATATTGCAGGAAGTTGTTCCTCTTCAGGAAATCCTGTAGAGCGCCTAGCTTAAAGTAGGTTAGTCCCTTCTCCGTCCATGGCTTCCCGGTGAAGAGTTCCTCGGCGCTGTGCGCTGCGATCCGCGAGGTGCAGAACGACTCCAACAGCTCCACAAACAACCCCTTCTGGGTTAGCTCGTCAGGTACTTCTATCCTTGTGGCCTCCACCATAATCGAATGTATGAGATCTCTCCAGTCGGCCTCTTTCATCTTGGCGGGCATCTTATAGAGCTGCTCCATGCAGGCTCTCTGAAATTCGACCTGCATTTGAAGCTGTTTCGTGGAAAGTTCTATTCTCGATCCATCTACATTAACAAACCAGACTGGGGGTTCGGACTGCACTACGGTCAGCCCGCCAACCACCGGGTGGGCGTCCCCCGACCCAATGCCAAACCGGCGCTGGCGGCACAAGGTCTTGTTACAGTGACTACGAAGTGGCTCTTGCTTACAGGTGTAGAAATACTCTTTCTTCTGCAACTGTTCTTCAATTTGCACCACCTCGGCGGCGGGTAGCGGCGGGGTGCAATGCCTCTGGTTATGCGACTCCAGAAGCGTTTTCCATTCTTCAGGGGAAGATTTCTTATAATAGATTCCTATGTTCAGAAGGGTGCTATTCCGCCCGCCCTCTGGAATGCCAAACCTCGTTAGCTGCTGACAACAAGGAGGTCCGTCAGGTAAGATGGCATCCTCTGCCCCCAGAGATATAGCATCAAGATCGTCCCCAGATATGCTGTTTCCCTCCGCCAAGTCCAAGAATTGCTCAAGACTTAGGGCGTCCCCATCATCTGCCAAGGCGTATCGGGTGGTATAAGCCGAGTTCTGATAAGGCAGGTTAATGAAGTTACCAATGTCCCCGCGATCAGCCCTGACACTCTCCTGTTTAGGGAATATCTCGCAATTCCCCCAACCCAAGAGGGCGCTAAATTCTGCGAGCTTGTCGCGTATCTCAACTGCTGGAACTTTCTCGGTCAAGAACAAGAATAAATGCGCCCCACCGCTCTTGGATCTGCATACGATTAGGGGAAGTTTAAACCTTTTCACCTTCGCCAGTAGTGCGGGTAGATCGCAGGTGTAATCATCAATGTCCAGAGCACCGAAGCTGCACCTGCTAGTCTCGTCGATGGGGATTGACCCAACGCCAATCGTACCATCGAGATGACCCTGAACGTCGTCCACGGTCAATGGCTCTCGGACGATCTTGTAATCGGCTTGGGTTTTCCCACGCCGAGCGTTCGTTTGCACAGCCGTCTGACCGTGCGCCTTGCTATATCCTTCAAACAAGTGGAGGAATCTCACTGATGGGTTTTCCATGATGCAAGTGGCTCCCACGCCTGCCGGTGTGGGAGCCGCAGACCTTCTTAGAACGGCACTTCGTCGGAGGTCTGGTCTTCAAGAGCACCATCAGGTGGGGTAGGCGGGCTTAGTGCCTCACCCTTTCTGATGGTGCCATGAAACTCTCTGCATTCATTATAATCGGCCATACCGCTAATTATACCCCCTTGCTTAACTAGCCACGAGTACCAACTACCCTTGTCATTACCACCCTCAACGGAACTCAACGTATAGGTACTAAAGAAGGACGGTCCTTTCTGCATTCCTATGACAGTCAGCCATTTCCTAGAAGTCTTGAGCTGGGTCTTCTTCATATCTACAACAGCACTCTCCAGCTCACCGTCCTCGTGGACTATCTTAACGTAATGATGGGCAGTTCTGACGAGTTCATTGCCCGATGGGAGTATTTCCATTCCCGTCTCTCTATCTCGGACGGATTTGACCACTGCATCGTCTTCTTTCCGCAACTCTTGAACAAAACCGCCACCTGATGATCTAGGAACAAACTCCAAGAACTTCATAATAAAGTGTACCGGCAGCACAACCACCCCCTCGTTGGCAGCCCAAACCTTGTTCGTGACGGTATTAATAATGTCACCTTGGCTCGCGCTCTCAATGTACAAAGGGTCACTCTTCTTTAACTGTGGACTCAACGCTTGAATAATCCGCAGAAAAGGTATTTGCAGATCACTACTCGTTATATTCTCAAGACCCATACCAGCGTCCGCCTCAAATGCTTCTGCTAGGTCTTTTGGCACTTGGCCATTAGGTTTTATCATATTCATTCTCCTGTCATTCTTGCTAAAGTTCCAACTGTTCCATTAAATAGCTCTAGGTTTAGTGGTTCCCGTCCAGGGTCTTCCAACTTCTCTCGGAGGGTGCGTTTAAGAGTTGAGGGTGCCACTGTTGTACTTACTTGCGGGGAAGCGCCTCTGGACTCGCAATCAGCAATAAAGGCCCCCGCTTCGTTGTCTTGGCCAAGGCCAAACGAGTTGGTAACAACCGTCTTTATAACATCACCGCATCCTATGTCACGAAGGTGCTCTAGGGCTAACCGCTTCAACACCGGGTCCTTCGGCATCGTTCCACCAACATAGGACGATAAAGTTATCTTATTTGAACCCACTACAACTTGCTTCAGGCCCATCTCTGCCAACGCAAAAGGAACCTTATCGTGGGAAAATCCGTCCCGCCGATCCTTGGCCTTCTTTATCTCCCCCTCAAGACGCTCTACTTCTCTAACGGATTCCAACCAGTCTCGACACAATACACTTAATGATGATCCACCTTCGGTAGTTACCTTGCTGAAGGATTCAGCATCAGCGTCAATAGCATCCCATATATCGTCCCTCATGCCACTCTCCAATCGTCCATGCGCTCTCTGTGGACATTTCTGGTAGTGTGTATCTGCTCGGTATTTTGGGTCATTATTACTCCTCAGTGTATATGTATTTTCTTCGTAAACCATCTCTGGTAACGCATTGTCTAGCACGGTTAAGTCGCAGATGTCTATTGCTAATGGGATAAAACTTTGCTATATACCTCCTAAGATGGAAAATTATATATACAAGACTAAGCCCTATCACCATCAACTCGATGTGCTACAGCGGTCGTGGGATAAGGTTAACTGGGCCTATTTTTTGGAAATGGGCACAGGGAAATCAAAAGTCTGTATTGATAATGCAGCCGCGCTGTTTGAGCAAGGCAAGATAGACGCCTTAATAATTATTGCACCCAAAGGAGTCTACCGAAATTGGGTGTCAATCGAGATCCCAGCGCATATGCCCGACCGAATAAATATGGAGATGTGTTTGTGGAGGTCGGGAGCGAATAAAAGTGAAAAGCGTGCCCTCAATAATTTATTGAAGCCTAGCCACTCTTTGCGGGTACTTGTTATGAATGTTGAATCCTTGTCCACGGGCAAGGGACTACGCTATCTGACGGCGATGCTAGAGTCTTCAGAGGCACTTCTAGCTGTGGATGAATCCACCTCCATCAAATCACCGAAAGCCGCACGCACTAAAGCGATAATTAAGGTGGCTAATCTGGCTAGATACCGGCGCATTCTTACGGGTTTTCCCGTCACCCAATCACCGATGGACTTATGGTCCCAATGTAAATTTATGGACGAGTCGTTACTCGGAGATTGTGGGTCTAATTTTTTCCAGTTCCAAGCGCGGTACGCAGTGATTCGGCGGCAGCAATTTGGCGCGCACTCTTTCAATCGAGTCGTTGGCTATCAGAACCTGGAAGAGCTTGGTGTCCTCTTAAAGAATTTCTCGTCACGGATAACAAAGGACGAATGCCTAGACCTCCCACCGAAAGTATACTCCGTCCGTGAGGTCAGCCTGACACCTGAACAAAACCGGATATACAACGAACTTAGGGATTACGCGCTCGCTCGTCTCGATGATGAAGAATTTATGACTGCGGCTTCTGTAATGACCCAGCTCGTGAGGATGCAGCAGGTTCTATCAGGACACGTTAAGTCTGACGCGGGAGACATTAGTGAGATTCAGGACAACCGGCTGGGGGAGCTGATGAGCTGCTTGGCCGAGTCCGCAGGTAAAGTCATAATATGGTCCAGATTCCGCTACGACATTAAACGTATCCACGCGGAAATCGCCAAGATATACGGCACTGAGAGTGTTGTAACGTATTTCGGAGACACCACCGATGACGAACGAGGACGAGCAATCGACTCCTTCCAGAACGGATCGTCCCGATTCTTTGTATCGAACCCACAGACCGGGGGCTTTGGTATAACGCTGACCGCTGCACGCACAGTTATATATTTTGCGAATAGTTTTGACTTGGCCACGAGAATGCAATCCGAGGACCGCGCCCATCGGATAGGTCAATCCAACACCGTTAATTATATTGACCTCATCGCACCAAAGACCATCGACGAACGGATCGTCAAGGCGCTACGATCCAAAATGGACATCGCCAGCATGGTGATGGGAGAAGAATTAAAGAAGTGGCTCACCTGAGTCACATACAACGAGGACTATAATTATGCCTGATATTCGTAAATACAAATCCGTAGCCGTCCCTGTGCCGACTTGGGAAAAGCTCTTACGTCTAGCGGCGAAGAACCAACGCTCGCCCGCCCAGCAGATCGCCTTTCTGGTAAATATTGCCAACCAGAGTCCCTCCGACAGTGACCTTCGTAGATCTTATGCAACTGGGGGGGCTAATGATGCTGGTCTGAGGGAATCCGAATGGACGACCGCATCATGACGGATACACCTGACCCCGAGCCGTTTTACCAGACTCTCCTCCGTGTAGCCGAGGAGGAAACCAATATTACCCCACGTTATAAGGCTATGGCGTTGTTCAGGGTAGCTATAGAGGAAGGGGGGTCTGAGCTTGGACTCCCCGGCGTCATCTTTTTGTTATCGTCGATGATGGTAGGTTATCTTGGTATTGTTGCCCAGTGCGCTCCTGAGATCGGACCCTTTGGGCCTCCCCCCTCCGACGATGGGGACGACATTGAGACTGGTGAAATAGATTTAGATGATGTACATAGGAACAGAGGAAACTCTTACAAGCATTGATCTATGATCTCACACAATGGTAGCTGGTCGATGATACTGACCCAGATGCGTAGAGAGGCCGGTCTTACTCGGCTGGAACTCTCCGCGCTGTCAGGGGTGGGCTGCTCTACCATAGAGAACTACGAGCGGAGGAAGATACGCGAGCCAAGCGTATTCAAGTTAGAGATGCTTCTGGGTGCTATGGGATACGACCTAGACGCCATTCATCGCGGGGAAGATATAGCTCCATGTTTGCGGTAGCCGTTTTCATATTCTTGGCTAACTTCCCAGGCCCAGTGGTGGTCACTGTCGAAGCGAGAGGTGTTGAAGAACTGCGCTTCGCAACGCTAGATTCTTGTATGCGTCATATCGCTCTTCATCGCCGCCAGCTAGAGCTGTGGTCTTACAAATTGGAGTTCCCTACCACCGGCCTCACGGTCAAGTCGGCTTCGCTCACTTGCGTGCAGACCTTACCCAGAGACGAGATATAATGGATGTCGAGCCTCCCCCTGCTGCTGGAACAAGACAAAGAGCCAATTAAACCGATGCTATCTGCCAGTGTGGCCCATCCAGAAAGGGATTCCTTCCGGCTTGCCGCCTTAGGGTGATATAATCCTCCATCATATCCTGGCAATCGTCATCAGATTCACAGTAGTCCCCGGCGCTCCAGCAGGCACCCCATGTCAACCCCAAGCCAACCTGCCGCGCTGCCATCCGCATCGCCTCGGCGGTCTGGACATAATAGGGCATCTCCCAGCGAACACCGCCGTCATAGCAAACCAAGTCAACCGCGTGGCTATAGCCATCTTCTTGTATCAGGTGTTTGCTGCGCAGGGTCTGGGTGGCACCAGAACTAAGAAGACGTTTCTGGGTGGCAAGATCACGAACGCCGCATGTCACACCGAAGTCGTGGACTGCGTATACCGTCAGCGCCAGAAAGACAGTCCGAGCCAATTTCGGATGCACCCCCTCCAAGTTAGATGTAGACCTTTTTGATAGTTTGAATGCCATGATGGTTTCCTTTTCTAGCGGGGTTCTATTCAGTGCTAAACGAGTTCGGGCGATGCCCGCTACGGAGTACACCTGCCTCTTTCAGCTTCTGCCGGACAGAGTGCGTAGTCCTCCCCAACTCCAAGCAAATAGTCTCCAGTGGCACACCCCGCTGCCAGTCGAGGTACAATTGCCTGCATTCCCATGTAGTCCAGAATTTCATCTGCCGATGGTCCTTATTTCAGCAGCGGGTTATCGAGGGCCTGCTGGAGTTTCTTGTCGAGGTTAGTCTCAAGCTTATCCAGCTTGGTATCCACAGCACCTATCTTGCCCTCAAACCTAGCGGAAGCCAAGTCAATGATGGACCTAATATTCTGCTCCGCCACACGAAGGGCATTCCTGGTGGCCACATCGGTGGATCTTGACCGTTTGTCCACGGCAGATAGCTGGGAGTATATTTGGGTCGCGTCGTCACGGACATCGCTCTTCGTGTCGCGGGTAATGTCTTGAACCTCAAGGACACGAGTGCGAAGAGACTCCATATCCTCCCGAAGGGTAACTGTCTCGGCCCGCATCACGTCTATACGTTTGTCAAAGCCACTCAGATCAGGGGCTTTGTAGGATACCACAGTCTGCCTCAAAGACTTGTAATCAGTCCAAAACTCAAAGGCACCGTATAGACCGGCTAAAGCCGAGGTCAGCCCCATGAATATAGCGGCCATCTTGCCGCCTCTGAATTTTACGCCAGCAACATCTATTTCCATTTAATCTTCCCACTGAATCTGTGTAAACGCTTCGTAGGCACTGTTCTCGCGGGCAAAGACAACGTAGTTCTGCATAGCGTCCTCCATCGACGGTCCATCGGGCACGGTCCCCTGAACAAAGAAGCCTGGGGGGTCTGTTGGGGTTCCTCTTGGGGATATGATCTTCGGTGAGATCAGCGACATCGCCACCACGATAGTAGTCTGGTTAGCCTCCGAGTAACGCTGGCTGGGCGCTATTTTGGCAACGGTCTTTTGCGCGGCACTCTTTATTTTCTCATGGCGGGTTTTAGGTTTGGACTCGACTGGGCGAACTGGGGCGTCGACCTCTACCTCACCGGGTTCAGCCTCATCGGGTTCAGCCTCTGCCTGTTCGGGTTCAGCCTCTGCCTGTTCGGGTTCAGCCTCTGCCTCATTGGGTTCAGCCTCTGCCTCATTGGGTTCAGCCTCTGCCTGTTCGGGCTCGGGCTCTGGTTCCGGTGCAGCCTGTTCTGGCTCTGGGGTCTGTGTTTCAATCTGCGCCTCGATGTCTGCCGCAGCCTGCGCCTCTTGTTGTTGCGCCTGTGGCGGGGGTGGAATATCCATCATCATGGTTTCAAGCTGAGGCGGCGGCGGTTCACTTGGTTGTTCCACGAAGTCGGCCACCATAGGTGCTGTAGTTGTTGTAGGGGCGAGCTGTTGAAATTCTACCGGGGGAGGAGGCACAAAAACATCCGTCATTGTGGTTGTTGCTGCCACGACATCATTCAAAACGATCTGCTCCAGTATCTGCTGCTCCAGAAGATCATCGTAAGTGAAAGTCAGCGACGGATCAGAGAACTTTGGCCCGAAGAAGCTAGAGTGATAGCCCGCATCCACGCCCCACATTGATAGGGTTGCGGTCAGCAGCCCTAAGCTGTTTGGACCCACTACATCGGTGAACGAGAACGATTGCTCATTGGCGAAGTCAAGCTCAACCTCATGACTGAACGACTGTGACGCCTGACCGCCCTCAAAGAGCGTAATGCCCAGCGCAAACAAGTCCCGACAGTCGTTGGGCTGGTTTACTGTACCACAGGTGCTCAGGTACGAGTTCGACTGGTGACTGTCAATCGTCACGGCACTATTCATCTCGAAGCCTCTTTGTATCTCTGAAAGCGTCAGGGGTACGTTGAAGCTCTGTGATGTGTACGTGCCTCCCCCAGCGGTAGAATCGCCGGTACAAAATTCCCCATCTGTGCAGCCTGAGTCACTACTGGAGGACGAGGTAGCTCCGGTGGTTGTAAAGGTATCCATCTCTTGGAGGACATTACCCGTAGTGATTGTCTCCGCTCTGGCGCTGGACAAAACGAGAGCCAGCATTATCACTAGGCACCAGTTCATTTATTACTTCTCTGTTTGAAGGTCGTTCGCCCTGGATGTGGCTTTGCGGGGGTGGCAACCCGGATCATTGAACCTGCTGGGGCGCGATCCGGGTTGGCTAACCATAATTTCTTTGCCTCATCACCTATCTCTCCAAGATAGGGGCAGGGTGAGCCAGCCATCCATAGACCATCCCACACCCTGTGATCGGTGCAGAGCAGAGCAATGCCCGCGACCTTCAAGCCCATGCCAAAGACAGACCTGGCTAATTTAATTAGCTCACAATTCTCCTCCCCACGAGTTGCCCCCGCAGATAGTCCTATCCCAGGAAGCTGAATCGCGGCACTCGCCCCAACTTGGCAGATGTCGTTATTATTGATAACTATCGAGGGGGAATTTGCAGTTGGCGGAGTCTTATCAACCACCGTGCTGCTGCTGACAGTCGAGGAGGTGACAGTATCTGCCGCGAGCGAAGGATATGAGCCGCAGAGCAACAGCGCCCCAGACATAACCATGATCGTACCCCAGTATCTCATCTCCCGCCATCCCCAAGCAGAAGCACCAACACCAGCAGCAAGACCATAGCAAAATAAGACCAGTCTAGGCGAGCCTCCCATGTGGATTTGCGGCCAAGGTGCTGGATGATGCTGGCGATCTTGATGAACAGAGCCACTAGCATAACTCACCCCCCCTTTCTCGTGTATATAATAGTCCTTTCTGGCTATCACACTGGCAGCATTATCACAAGAAACTCTCTGGATGAATTGTCTTATCCTGTACCCGTCTTCCACAGGGTAGAGATCGCGGAGGTTGACGTACCCCCCACCCCTCTAGTTATTAAGCACGAGCTAATAGTCTTACTCATCATCCATCGCTCGCGTTTATATCTTCTATACTTTGAGGCCATACAAATATTGGTGTGCCCTCTCCCATGTACGCACCAGTGACATTATATGATAAGAACTCCATTGCGTCTTCTTCGGTCATCCCATCTCGCTGCATGAAAATTCTAATAATTTTTCCACAGTCGTAAGCGATAAGTCTGGGATCCCCACACCTTTCCGTAACACCAATGATCGCATCATCTAAGCCATCAGCCTTTAGCATTTTTCTACCTCATAGATGGGGAGGATCGGCTCTAAGAGCCGGGTGACAAACAACTTCGGGGGTTGAATAATCTTCGTCTCGCTCAAATAGCTTTCTGGAGGGAGGTATCCAAACTAGCTCTGTAGGTCTTGATACGCCTTTCTCCCAAACAATCCACGCGTACCCTGTAGCGGTTGATGCCTTCCGGTCCAAGCGTCCCTTTACCATTGGAACACGCTCGGTAAATTGAGCAACCTTTGTGGGGGGAGTCTCAGTAAAAAGGCGTTTATACCGCCCGATGCTCTCAATAAAAACGGTACGCGTGAGCATCGCTACACCACGTCTAGCAATTGGAAGAGCCCTAAATATAAACTCTTCTGCCAACCTAAACGGCGGGTTCGTAATTACCCAATCAAACGCACCCGCCGGATAAGGGGTTTTGGTAAAATCTCTGACCTCGCCAAACCCATAGGCATGGATATCTGATGCACTGACTTCTCCAAAGTAATTACCCAAAACCTTCGCCATATGACCGTCACCACACGCAGGCTCTAGGGCGGTTAACCTATCTTTGTATCCTCCAAGTTCAATTACATTTTCAAGAAACGCCCGCGTTGCCCACGGAGGAGTAGGAAAATTATCTAGGCTGTCTTTTGCTTCGGTTCTCTGTGCCATCACTGCGTGAGAGGTATTTTGCACTTAAACTGACTCCATAATCGAATCGTAGTCCTCTTGCAG
>TARA_R110000744_G_scaffold60835_2_pt1 | contig 14089 bp, 24 predicted proteins | sample TARA_R110000744 | Tara Oceans TARA_R110000744 (sample SAMEA4398083) | marine metagenome | biome: Polar Biome; feature: [DCM] deep chlorophyll maximum layer (ENVO:01000326); material: water (ENVO:00002006), including particulate matter (ENVO:01000060) such as... | depth 36 m | reverse complement strand
AATCAAGTTCTGCAATTAAAAGAAAACGCTTTAAAATATGAATCTGGAGAGGAGCCAGTACCACCACCTCCAGAAAGTTACGAGCAAGAAGGTGGGGAAGATGGCTCTGCGCCTCCAATTAGTGGGTGTATGAACAAAGACGCAACTAACTACGACCCTTCTGCTACTCTTGATGATGGGAGTTGTGGACAAAAAAGCAACGCGGAAAAAAGTTTAATTAAAATAGGCAAAATTTTACTGGCTCTTATTGGCTCTTATTTTGCTTATCGTATAGTAAAAAAATACTGGGTATGAACAAAGGTAGCATTTCAATTAGTTCTTTAGTTGTTCTTTTTGTGTTGTATTTTATTTTAAAAAACAGATTATAGATATGAAAATTGAAAAAGTTTTAACATTTGGAGTTGTAGGGTACGCACTTTACCATTTTTTTTTAAAAAAACCAGCTACGGAAGTTGTCCACCTTGTTGAAGAGGAAGTGGACACTATTCTTCCAGATGATGGGGAGCCAAAGACTTCCTTTAGATACAATGGTATGTCTGCGCTTAGAAGCGATGGACAAGGTATGCCTTTGCCGTGTGGACAAAACGGAAACCCATTTACCTCTCAAGGTATAGAAGGAAAGTTTACTAAAAAACAAGACCTTGTTGCACCTACAACATTTTTTGCCGTACTAAATATTGGTAGTTCTAGGGAAATTTCTCAAGGCATTACACCCTCTTATACTCACGGCTTACGAGTCGGGGATGAATTACAACTTTCTGTAAACGGGGGGCAGTTTACCGCTTTAGATGGTCAAGTAGTAACAATATTACAACTAGGAACAGACAACTGCACAAGTGATGGGCAAATTCAAAACCCAAAAACTTCGGTTGTTATAGACGTACCTATTATTATAGAGGGAGCGTCAGACTGGCAATACCCTTCTATGGAAGCATTTGGAACATTTTTTAAAATAAATTAAGATGAGTAAATTTGGAAACAACCCTTACGAGGGTAGCACATTTCGTGCAGTAAATAGCGACCTTTTAAAAGGCGTAAGTCGTGGTGGGTATCGTGCTGGAACTATCGGGGTATCTGATTTTCAAGGCAAGGTGTTGAATTACAACAAACCAGCACAAAAGGGCATCTTGGGAGGTGCTGGGGTGAGCGTAATGACCTCAAAGCCAGTATCTAGAGGTCTTTTAAACCCACAATCTTATACTTTGTATGGAAAAAGCACAGAGAAGAATCTGTTTAATAATTTATACAGAGGACGAAAATAATAATTTTTAAAAAAATAGTATGGAAACGAAGATGAAGGTGTTAGTTGTTGTTCTTATTTGTGTGGTAATTTTTGTTTTTATACAGAACAAGCGTTTAAAAGAACAAGGTAGTCAAGAGGAAGAGGAGGAGGAAGAGGTTACTTGCCCTAGCTTTGAAAGTAGTTACAAAGGGAAAGAGGACATTGAAGATGACGAAGGTGTTGACTTAGGGAGTTCTATTTCTTTAGGCGACTACGGCAAAGAGGTTTTGTACGCTCAGAAGCGTTTAAATTCTCAGTATGGTGGAGTAATAGCAGAGGATGGTAAATTTGGTTGCGAAACTTTTTTTGCCGTTTTAAATTTAACTGGATATGATTCAGTTGGGGGGTTTGAATTAAATGATTTAAAATAATGTCGAATACACAACTAGGCAATTGCCAAAAGGATAATCAAGGAAACCCAATACCAACAATAGGTGGGTCTTGTAACCTTGCCTCAATGCATCTTGACGCTTCGGTAATAGACACGCCCGAACCTTTGATGACTGAGGTAAATAAAAGCGGTTTAGACTGGGAGTTTTACAATCTAGAACCCAACGCAACTGCTGGAGCGCAACCAGCTTCACAAAATGATTTTTATGGGAACTTGTATTCTTTGGCGAGTTTTTTCTCGGACGAAGGTCACAACCCCGTTTTACCACCAGAGGTAAATTCTATTCAAAAAACTTTTACACCTACACCTTTAATCCAACCACATTTAATGGATAAGATACCCTCAGACTGCGCTTGTAATAAAAACTCAAATGGGTTTTTTAAAAAAAATAAAGACTTATTAATCTTTGGGGTTTTAGGACTTCTTTTATACAAAAATTTTAAATAATGAATAAATTAGCAAACCCAGATGGAGTTGGCTCAGGCGACTCCAATGAAGGAGGACAAGACAAAACTATGGTTAGAGTAATCGTTGGCGTTGTCGTTGTTTTAGCAGTATACTTTTTATATAAAGTAGTTCGCAACAAATCTTTTAAAAAACTAATCAAATGAATTTATTTAGCACTTTTTACGGGGGTAGTGAAAGTAGTAGCACTCCAAAAAAAAGACGTAGTGTTAGCTCTCTAACGTCACCCAGAAACGGAAGAAACCCTAGAATTGGAACGGGGGATATTTACGGCAAACGCGGAGCTGGTGGCTTTGGGAATCAAAGAGTGGGTGGCCCTGACACTCAATGGCCTTGTAATTGTACAAACGCTAGTGGAGGAGATGATGGTATGGACGATTTAAGCGTACAAGCTGGTAGTGTAAATCAAGCCAATAGAAGGTGTATAAAAAGAGGAGAGACGCAAGGAAGAAGTTGTACTTCTTTTTATACTGGAGGAGGTGCAAATAATTTTAGACGATAAAATAATTTAAAAAATGGGAAAGCTCAGTAAAAATAAAAAAGTAATTTTAGGTGTTGCGGTTGTTTCAATGGTAATTTTCTTGCTTTATAGAATGGGTAAAAGAAAAGTTGGGTATTGGAAATATTTAGATAGTGCAGCCGTTTATTACTCTGGTAAGTCAGGCGATATAATCGCTTTTCAAAGTCCAGAATCGTTTAATGCACATAGGTTAACTTTAGGTCAACCACAAGATTGGACGGGTATTGAGGACGTAAAAGAACCTTACGAAACCTTCAACAAATACTACAAAAAAGGTGACGCTATTGTAGACGTTTAAGTTTTTTAAAAATTAAATTAAGGAAATATGTTTTTACAAATAATTGAGAATCCAGAGGGTTTTATAGATATTAAAACTTTAATACTAGCAGTTTTTGCTATTGCTGAGGCGGTAGTACGTTTAACGCCCTCAGAAAAAGACAACTCTATCGTAAATAAAATTGTTATGCTGGGGGGGTATCTTTTAGATTTCGTTATACCGAATAGGTCTAAAAGAAAAGGAAAGAGGTTTAAAGTAAAGGCAAACGAAGAGTAGGATGAATTTTGACGCACTTATAGCCACAATTGGCGACGTACAAAGAGATGGGGTTCCCGTTCACTTAGAGTTTTCATATAAGCAAATTGCTATGCTAGGAACGTCTATATTCGTTGCCCTTCTTTTAGCTTTGCTTATAGCTAAAAAGCTTTAGTTATGACTTTTCAAGGTGTTCAAGATTATTTAATGGGTTTTACTTTTATGATAGGCGCACCTTTTGTCCCCTTGGCGATTGACTCGTGGTCACAAACTTTGAATATTTACGAAATATCTGATGTTTTTACTTTAATAATACAATTTCTGTCTGCTATTCTATTGGCAAAAAGAATTTTAAAAAATAAAAAAGATGAGGAGTAAACTTGAAGTTTTAGCTTTGTTACTTACAATTTTTGCGTCTGTGGTTGTTATTTGGGATAAATTCTATAAAATAGAGAAAGTATGATATATTCACCAGATGTTTTTTGTTTTAAAATTCAAGTTGCAAGTGTCGTATCAAGCACTACAACGGAATTTGAAAGTGTTGGGGATATTCAAAAAGTCGTTGGAACACCTTGTACTATTAGTTAATATAATTTTTTTAAAAAATGCCTATAAATAGTCCAGATATATTTGATTCAATAGGAGATGCCGTTGTAACGGGGGGCGGTTCTGGGTCAGACACTTTTGTAGGTTTAACAGACACACCAGCAACCTATTCGGGTTCGCAAAATATGGTTGTAGTAGTAAACGCTGGGGGTACTGGGTTAATTTTTGAAACAAATTCTGGCGGTATATCTAATTTTGTAAGCCTAAGCGACACCCCATCAAACTACGTAGGTCAGTCAGATAAGGTCGTTGTGGTAAACGCTGGAGAGACTGGGTTGACTTTTGTAGACCAAGTAACACCCATACCTGACACTTCTACTTTCGTTGCCTTAAACGACACTCCATCAAACTACACGGGTATGGCAAATAAGGTCGTTGTGGTAAACGCAGTAGAGAGTAAGTTAACCTTTACAGACCCCAGACCCGACACCTCTACTTTTGTTAAATTACTTGACACCCCATCAAACTACGTAGGTCAGTCAGATAAGGTTGTTGTGGTAAACGCTGGAGAGACTGGATTGTCTTTTATAGACCAAGTCACCCCCATAGCTGACACCTCTACTTTCGTTGCCTTAAACGACACTCCATCAAACTATACTGGCCAAGAAAGATATTTTGTTCAAGTAAATTCTGGAGCAACGGGATTGCAGTTTACGAGTGAGGCACTCGTTTCTACTTTTTTAAATCTAGACGACACCCCATCAAACTATACTAGCAAAAACAATAATTTTGTTCAAGTAAATTCTGGAGCAACGGGATTGGAGTTTACGAGTGTGTCCATCGTTTCTACTTTTTTAAATCTAGACGACACCCCATCAAACTATACTGGCAAGGGAAGGAGCCTAGTTATGGTAAACGGAAGTGCGACTGGGTTGACTTTTGTAGACGAAGTCGTTGACACCTCTACTTTTGTTACCTTAAACGACACCCCATCAAACTATACTAGCCAAGAAAATAATTTTGTTCAAGTAAATTCTGGAGCAACGGGATTGGCGTTTACAAGCGTATTTATCGTTTCTACTTTTTTAAATTTAGACGACACCCCATCAAACTATACTGGCAAAGAGAAATTTATAACTCGTGTAAACTCTAGTGCAAATGGGTTAGAATTTATTGCGCCAACTTTTTTAGAAGATATTGACACCCCGTCTTCCTACGTAGGTCAGTCAAATTACGTCGTTGTGGTAAACGCTGGAGCGACTGGTTTGACTTTTACGAAAAAAGATGAGACATTTATTTCCCTACTTGACACCCCCTCAACGTACGTGGGGCAGAGCAAAAAGATTCTTGAAGTAAACGCTGGAGAGACTGGGTTGTCTTTTGTAAACCCAGTCACCCCCATAGCTGACACCTCTACTTTTGTTACCTTAAACGACACCCCATCAAACTACGTAGGTCAGTCAAATAAGGTCGTTGTGGTAAACGCTGGAGAGACTGGATTAGCTTTTGTCACAGAATCGGTTGGGAGTAAAATACAAACTACAAAGCTATCTTTAACGGCTCAGTCAGTACAAAAATTGTATACCACGGGTCAGGGCGCAAACCCTCAAACCTTAGTTGCTGGAGTTACTGGAAAGATTGTTGTGCCTTTAAGTATAACCTATATAGCAACCTACTCTTCGGGTTTTCAAGAGGCGAGTACGGCAGATTTATTTTGTGGGTTTGATGCCGTTAATTCCCAAAGTGCTGGGGCAAGGTGGACGAGTGTAAAAAATATGATGAACGGCAAGGCGGTGGGTACATACACATATACACCAATGGGTTTAAATGTAAATACAGATTTCTCGTCCTCTGGAAAAGCTTTTATGCTTTGGAGTGACATTGCTTTTAATGGTCAATGGATTATGGATGTTTATTTTTCATATGCTTTAACTGACGCTTAATTTTTAAAAAATGCCTATAAATAGTCCAGATATATTTGATTCAATAGGAGATGCCGTTGTAACGGGGGGCGGTTCTGGGTCAGACACTTTTGTAGGTTTAACAGATACACCAGCAAACTACACCAGCTCGGCAGATAAAATTGTTGTTGTCAATGCTGGAGCAAATGGTCTGTCTTTTGTGGATAGAACTTTTTTTCTTACGGGTGGTTTAGAGAAAAACTCAATCACAGAAAGGTTAATTCCTTTTAATAGTTTTGCCGAAAGTGCAAATTATAGAGATGGAACTATATTTTTAATCCCAGAAAAATGTGAGGTTGTGTCCGTTCAAATTATTACAAGAGACGATTTTGGCACAACACCTTTTGATGTTTTAAAAGTTGCTAAAAGCGACTTAGGAACCTCCTCTGCTGGAGCTACACCGCTAGAAAGCATAACTTTAACCAACGGACTAGGTGGTACTACTTACACTCTTAATTATAGTAATACCTCAACTTTTGATAAAAACGAGATATTTGCTTTAAGGTGGGAACCAGCAACAAACCCTTCATACACAGAGGTAACTATTACCTTCAAAGCAGTAGCTTAGGTTTTTTTAAAAAAACACATTACATTTAAAAAATGAAAAAGAAAATTTTAATTGGAGTTTTAGTTATAGCAATTTTAACTTTAATTTACTGGCAAGTAGTCCAGTATATCCAAAACAACACTATCGGAAAACCTTTTGAGTTTGAACCCGATGACGAAACTCCCCCTCCTACAAATTACCAATTAGGTTGCGGAACCAGTAGCTTCCCTACAACTTGTAGTGGGTTAAGTATGAATACTCCCGTTACAAACGTGGGTTGTTGTGGGGATGTTGTAGGGGCGTTTCAAGACCAGCTAATAACATTAGGTCAACCTATTACTAAAGATGGGAAATATGGAAACGGAACAAAAGACGCTCACCAAAACGCTTTAACGGAAATGGGCGGTACTTGGAATATAGACCCCGTAGTAGTAGACGCGGAGCCTAATACACAAATGTCTGGAGTGGACGCAAATGGAAATATGTGGTATATCGACCCAGAGTCAGGGGCAGTTATTTACGTTTAATTTTTTAAAAAATGCCTAGAGGAAATAGAATATCGGAAGTTCAAAGAGATAAAGTAAGGATGAAGTTCTCCTTGCTGAAACTTGATAAGGCAACTTTTATGGGTCAAATAGGAGCTATGGGAAACGTTCCAACAATAAACACCTTTCAAGACTGGGTGGGTGGTGTTCGTGCTTTTAGACCAAAACAATACCAAGTAGACTTCTACGTCAATCATTCTAAATTACCCAATGCTATAATTCAGCTTTTTTTAGGCGTTAGTCCAGCGATGATATCTATTGTAGGCACACCACGGGACGTATACCGCGACACTATGGCTACAATTAATAGACTGAACCAAGCCTCATCTGGTGAAAACCAAAACATTGCGATAAATATGGCTTTATGTCTTAGCACAATGGGCGAGATAGGGTATTCACAAAATAACGTCCCTAATTTTCGCAGACCCTCAAGTATGCCAGAGGGAAATTGGGATATTTTAAAAAATAAAATAAGCGATGCAATAACAATGGGTGAAGCGATATGGACTGCTGGACAAACCACTCCATCGCTTTATGCTCAACCAAATTTAGCTTCTACGATAAACGAAAACGCTCCAGAAGTAGCTGAAGTTGTTGAAGATGATGTATTTATAGATATGGATGGAGAGGCTCAACCTACGGCTCCCGTTGTAACGTCTACGACCGACCCCGACCAATTAGTAAATTTAGAAATTGAGGCTGGTTCTGGTATTACTCCTAGTTTTGTAGGGGTATCTAATTTAGGGGGAGTTGATGAGCGAGAAGACCTATCTATACTTGTAAACAAACTTAGATTAGCGTTAGCTTTAAAAAGAAAGGGGTGGTCTTTATTGTTTATTAAACAAACTCTTAATTTTATTAGACTAAGAGGTTTTAGAATTTCGTCGCGGAGGAGTTCTCTTGATATAAAGGGAAGAGGCACAAGGACTGGTTTGTCAGATACGTTCCTCACACAAGGCATTGAGTCGCTAGTTAGCGCAACAAGGTTTAATAGCCAAACTCTTATTAATCAAATTAGGGGTACGTTTCGGGGGAGTCCTCAATACGAAGCTATAAACAATTTTTACGAGTTTGGGGTAGGTTCTAATTTAAGGAACACAAGGTTTACGGGCAGAGGGGATACTCTCAGGGGGGTTATTGCTTTGCCTTGCGCCCTTTCAGAAGATGCTGATTGCAAAATACTTAATTTCCCTTCTGTTGATGACGTTAAGGGGAAGTACGAAGGTATTTTATCGTCAGAAACGGGAACCACAACTACCGCAAGTGCGCCAACCCGTAATATAGACTATGGTAGTGCTGAAAGAAATCAAAGGAGGGGTGGAACAGACGCTAGTGCACAATATGATTTTTATTTCTTAGGCTACGCCCACAATGAAAGCGGTGCGTTGTATCAACGACAATCTCAAACTCTTTTTTATACTCCAACAATAGACCCAGAACCACGTAGGGTTTATGTTTTTTGGCTGGGAAAAGTAGGGCTTGATGGAAAAGCTACGGCTTATCAACTACAATGGGGAAGCATAGATAACGCTACAATCCGAACATTAAAAGAGCTAGAAGAATATTTTAAAAATAATCGTGAAAGGCTATCTTCGGAGGGGGTTCTTAAATTACATAGCGTAGAAAATGATTTGCAAAAAATATTATTTTCAAAAAGCCTCAGTAGAGTTAGTTCCCCAGCTATAACGTATGTAAGACCAATATATAAAATGGGTGATGGAGCAAAAAACTTCGTACTCGGAATAGATAAATTAGAGGAAGACACCACTCCGTTTTTTCAAAATGCTCTTAGATTGCAAATGGAAGCGGATGGTGCGATAGAAGCAGAAAGGGTTGCTGAAGAGGAGCGACAAGTAAGATTAAGACCCCTTACCAAAGATGATTTAATCTCTACTTCTAAGAGTTCGCTTGACGAGTTAACCTTTGGTTGGGAGCTAGAGTTATATTTAAAACAAGGAAACATAAGGACGTTAGTCTCGGAGCTAAACGCAAACAACGAAGCTGGAGCGTTGAAGTTTGCGACTGGTACAAATAGTATGCCCGTAAATGGAGGTCAGTACGGGATGGTGTATGATGGTAGCATAAGTAAACCAAGTGATAGTATAGGGCAAAGGAATAGAAGTGATGAGAATTTCCAAGGTTATGACGCTAAAGAGCTTGTTAGTCCAGTATTGTATGGAAGCAAGGGGATTGATTTAGTTACAAAGTGTTGCACCGCTTTAATGAAGTCCTCGGTTAGAATAAACGGAAGTGATGGGTTACACGTACACTTTGACGCTCACGGAAGGAATCCATCTAAGTTTAAGCCAAAGGCGTGGCAAATAGCCAATATGTTTATTAATTACACGATTCTTCAGCCTATAATTGATAAGTACCAAAGTACCCCTAGAACAAGGAAAAAGGTAGGTGGAAACTGGAATCAAGGAGTTGGTTGGGCGAAGTCTTTTACAGATGACGAGATAGTCAAATTACAAGCGTTTTCTGACGCTAAAAACGAAGACTATATGGAGCTATATAAAGACATATATAAAGGTGACCGCAGTGTTCGGACTTGGAAAGTTGGTGCGTCACGCGAACATTACCACGGAAGTCGTTATAGAACGGTGAACATACATTCAGCAGTATATGACTCTGGTACGATTGAATTTCGACAAGGCTCCCCTTCAACCGACCCTTTGTATATAAACAATTGGATTAAATTTTGTTATTATTTAATTATGGCTTCAAAAAAAGGCTATTTAAAAAACACAACTGACGAGGCAGAATTATGGTCTTATTGCGAATGGATGTTGCCCGATGAAGTTGCCTCCTACATTGCTAACGCTACATATATGATAGATGGAAGAAATGTAGAGAAAAGTTTTTCTAGGGACTTTATTGTAAGAGAAGACAGATAATTATGAAAAGATTTTTAAAAAAGAAAGGTTCTAAACTTGGAACGGGAACCGCAACAACCTCTTTTTACGTCAGTCGTGACGCTAAAGGTCGTATAAAAAAATGGGTTAAAGTCGGTAGTTCTTTAAAAGCTGATAGGCGTGGAAAGGCAAAAAACAAGCCTAGAAAACGCCAACAAGGAAACCAAGGTGACTATTAATTTTTAAAAAATAAATAACTAATTCAATGACTACGGAAGAAAAAAAAGGAAAAGATATAATGGTGGTAGTTTATGTAGCCGTTCTTTTTTACTTTGCTTACAAAGCTTTTAAATAATTAAATAGTGAAAATGAACACAATAATATTGTCTGCTATTTTACTTTTGCTTGTCATCATAGTAGCTATGATACGAGCGAGGGGTAGATACAAACGCAAACTTATTGGCTTGGTTGACTCAGAGTGGAATACGTGGGGGAGGCAACTTTCAGAAGATGGACACCTTGTTATTTCGGGAGCAAGAGAAACCGAAGAGCCTTTTGCAAAAAGAGTAGGAGATTTTTGGAAATCGGAAGGTTATAACTACGATGGTTATGACACAGACGAGCCTTGGAGCGCGGTATTTATATCTTATTTTTTAAAAAATGCTGGGGCAGAGGATTTTGAAGGTAGTGCATCGCACTCTTCGTATATTAGACGCGCGGTGCAGAACAGAAAAAAAAATATGTTAGAAGCTAATTACGTTGCCTATCGACACCACGAAAAAGTGGCAGAGGTTGGGGATTTAGTCTGTTATAGTAGGATGTCTAAAACCGACCTATATGACGAAACAAGCTCTTACAAGTCGCATTGTGATATTGTTGTTCAAAAAAACTCAAACAACATAGAAGTTATTGGAGGCAACGTATCTAACGGAGTAACAAAAAAAATAGTAAGCACTACAAATGGTAAAATATTAGACCAGTCTGATAGGTGGTTTGCTATAATTAAAAATAATCAAACTTTTTAAAAATGCCCAACGGACAAACTTTTACAGACTACTTTGACATTGAACCAGAAATCTCTGGTGGTATGCCAACAGACATTGCTAACGGCTCCGATATGGACTCGGCTCCCGTAGGTCTTAATTGTGCTGACATAATGGCTCAGTATTGCTTATTTGAACGCTCAAACTGCATTACGGATAGCCGTAATAGGGTTATACCTGACTCTTCGGGTATTACTGAGTTTATAGAGAGCTATCCCGATTGTATTTCGTACATTAACGACCCATCTCCAGAAACAGAAATCCCAAATACAAACAATATGAATAACGAATTTTTTAAAATAAAAAGTCCTAATTTTTTAGGCGGTGCAAATATGCGTCAAGCTATAATGATTTTTCTGGGTTTAGCAGTCCTTTTAGTAGTAACGCAAGGCAAGGTTGTATCTGGAACGGCTAAGGCTATTAAAAAAGCAGTATAATGCCTACTATCGCACCCAATCGCACGGCTCAGTTTAATCCGTGCTATCTAAAAGCCAACAGATTAAATTTAGCCTTATATGTAGCTGGAGGTTATGCTCTGTACAAGTATGATAAAAAAATAGCCACGTATCTATTGGGTGGGTTATTAACTATTTTTGCTTTGGCTAAAGTTAAAATGCTACCTCAAGAGATAGCAAAACCCGTTTCTCAAGTCTTGAGTATAACTCAACTCTCAAGACAAGAAATTAGCAAAATAGTTTGTCCTCCGACTAATACGCCACAACCTGACCCAGACCAAACCCTTGCCACATTGCAAGACAGAGACAGATTTAGAGGGACACAGAAACAATGAAAGTAACCTCTCATAAACTCGCGTATATGGACTCGGACAACCCATATAGGTTGTATTCCGAATTTTTTGATACAGACACCCAAGCTAAAGAACGAGAAATTGTTTTAAAAAGTGAAGGTTATGACGCTATGAGAATGAATTTAGAATCTAGCGACGAGGGCGGTTATGTATGGACTATTGATAAAAGCTCTGTAAGCGCAAAGTATAGGGTGGGTACGCTAGTTACTTCTACTAAATTTATCGTGCCTCTAGCAATAGGTATTTTTGTATTTCTTTTATTGCGTAAAAACAACGGGTTGCCAAAGGTTATCGCCTAAAGTTTTTATTGTGAGATGATTTAGCCAATCCACTTCTTACGCAATGCGTATAATTTGTTTTGCAAAAATTACTCTCCTCATACCTTGCCTCTATTTCGTATTTATTTTTATCATAACCATTTTTTAGTGTTTCTTTAAAATAATCAAGGTAAAAAAATACGCCCCCTTTTTGTTGTTGACGAAAGTGTACTATTTCGTGGTTTAACAGAGCCTTAGAGCCTTTGTTTCTTTTCGTAATAAATATTCCAAAAGGCGTAGACACCCCGTTATAGTTAAACGGCAACCAATTTACATAGCGTACTTTTGGGTTTTTCATACTTATAGTCTGTAAATTAAAATAGACAAAACAACGATTAGAACAATAAAAACAATAGCAAGATTGAAGCTGGGTTTATTTTTAAAAAACTTTATACCGCTTAGTCGGTTTAAATGCCCTTGAACAAACGCCTCCTGACCTCCTTCATATCTTAATTTTCTGCCGTTATATATTTTTAAAAATAACTTCTCTTGATTTAGAGAGTTAAGCTGACTTGTCCCTTCGTTAGTAAAGACCTCAGAGTTGTCTATGTAGGAACCTAGTCCACGCATAGACTCACCTACTATGCTTCGCATTGCCCCTCTCCCTTGATTTACTGCACCATCATAAATAAGTAGGGCAACACTTTGGTTTTTTATTTCGTTACCGATTATGCGATTCCAGTATCTATCAATATAAATAGAAACCGCCTCTTGGTAGGTTAGGTTTTTCATATCTTCCATTGTTGGAGTCCTACCTAAAAAAGCCTTTAATGTCGGTGCGCTAATTCCGTAGTTTGTACCTATTAAAACACCATCTACATAGTTCCCCGTGTCATTTGTCATTTGCTGGAACCCACCCTCGGATTCGGCAATATAAGCGTGTGCGTCAATAAACCTAGCCATTACACGGGTTGTTCAGATGAGTGATGTGTTTTTATTCTCCAAACCCCACCACTTTCTTTAAAAATAAAAGTAAACCTAGCGTTTACCTCGTCTATCCCCCCTTTTTCATTTTTTAAAGTAAAAACGTATGTTCCATTTGCAACAAGAATGTTTTTTGATAGTTGCTGGTGAAAACAACTGGTTACTTCTCCGCAAGGTTCTTTTTTTACAAACTTTTTAAAATAATCTTCTATACCAACCCCCATCTCTATGTTTTCAGCTATTGTCCCCAAAAGAACGGCATCTATTGAATAGAAAGATAAAATGTCATTTACGTTGTGACTGCAAACTGCTTTTAGCCAGTTTTTAACTAAAGTCAAACAAAGTATGGGTGTTTCAGAACGAGATGGAGCTATCATTTTTAAAAAGTTTTAAGCCTTAAATATACAAAAAAAATAATAATCACGTATATTTGACTATGATGAAAAATTTAGTTATTGCTGGTTACTCAGGGTACAATTCCTTAGAGAAAGTTGAGAATTTTATTGAAAGTTTTTTAAAAGTTAAACTTCCACACGACGAAATAATAATCTGCTTCTCTGGAGACGAGACAGAAATAAACAAATACTTAGACAAACACTTAATTAAACAAGTTAAACTTGAAGATGTTTCGGGGTCAAAATACGTTAGTCGTTTTAAGTGGTTTTCTGACGTTATAGATACAGAGGTCTACGATAAGGTGTTGTGTGCTGACATTAGAGACGTTGTGTTTCAATACAACCCCTTTACGTGGATGTTTGATTTTAAAAAAAGACCTTTACTCGTATGTGACGAAGGAATGAAGCACAAAGACGAGCCTTGGAACCAGATGACTATGCAAGGCGCGTTTCCAAACGTAAAAGACGAAATGATGAACTTTAACGTCTTTAACGTAGGTGTTTTAGGTGGAGATGCTTACTATGTCAAATCAATGTGTAAAAGGGTGTTTGAAAGGTGTCTAACCGCCCCAGCCTTCCACAGATACAATGGGGTTAAATTAGAGGTTGTCCCAGACCAAGTGGCGTTTAGTATTTTGGTGAACTTTGAAAGTCCAAACGGACAAAACCAACATTTATCCAACAAAGACTCGTGGTGTTTAACGTGCGCCTCCGTTGAATACTCTACAAAAGAAGTTAAGGTTATTGGGGGTAAAATTTGCAATATGCAAGGACAAGAATACTGCCTAGTCCACCAATACGACAGATGGAAGTCTGCGATAGATTTAAATTACAACATTAAAACACAGAAATTTTCTAGACATAACGAAGAGTTTTTTAAAATATCCTTTGAATGTGGAAAACACAAAACCCTTGAAACGATAAACGAATCAAGGGTTTCACTTTGTAGGTTGTAAAA
>TARA_R110000744_G_scaffold20143_2_pt1 | contig 14095 bp, 7 predicted proteins | sample TARA_R110000744 | Tara Oceans TARA_R110000744 (sample SAMEA4398083) | marine metagenome | biome: Polar Biome; feature: [DCM] deep chlorophyll maximum layer (ENVO:01000326); material: water (ENVO:00002006), including particulate matter (ENVO:01000060) such as... | depth 36 m | reverse complement strand
TGGGAACAAGCGGTTAATGATTGGAAACAGTTAAAATCAGACGCCGATGCGACTTTCGATACTTACTTAACGCTTGAAGCAAAAGACATTAAAACCCAAGTTACTTGGGGAACAACACCGGGTCAAGTGACCCAAGTTGATAATGTTGTGCCATCACCAGAAGACTTTTCTGACCCTGTAGAGCGCGAGTCTTGTGTTGCAGCCTTAAAATACATGGGCTTAACCGCGGGTACAAAAATTACTGATATCACGATCAATAAAGTGTTTATTGGCTCATGTACGAACTCTAGAATTGAAGATTTACGTGCTGCAGCAGCGATTGCCAAAGGTAAAAAAGTATCTCCAACAGTTGATGCTATTGTAGTTCCTGGCTCTTACCGCGTTAAAGCACAAGCCGAAGCTGAAGGCTTAGCACAAACTTTTATTGATGCAGGTTTTGAATGGCGCTTACCCGGTTGTTCAATGTGTTTAGGCATGAATGATGACGTGTTAACCGAAGGCGACCGCTGTGCTTCTACCAGTAATCGTAACTTTGAAGGCCGACAAGGCCGTGGTAGTCGTACACATTTAGTTAGCCCCGAGTTAGCCGCTGCCTCTGCTATCGCAGGACACTTTGTCGACTTAACGACTATTAACAAACAAGTTCAAGGAGCATAGCATGGAAAATTTTACCCAACATTATGGTTTAGTTGTGCCATTGGACGCAGCAAATGTCGATACCGATCAAATAATTCCGAAACAGTTTTTACAAAAAACTACGCGAACAGGATTTGGCCAGCATTTGTTTAATGATTGGCGCTATTTAGATAATGAAGGCAAAGTAGATAATCCTGAATTTATTCTGAATAATCCAAAATATCAAGGTGCTAGCATTTTATTAACGGGCGAAAACTTTGGTTGTGGCTCAAGTCGAGAACATGCACCTTGGGCATTACAAGAATATGGTTTTAAAGTGATTATCGCCTCTAGCTTTGCCGATATTTTCTATGGTAACTGTATCAACATTGGCATTTTGCCGATTACATTAACAGAAGCTGAAATAACGGAACTATTTCAGCAATCAAAAGATGGTCTGCAACATCTTACCGTTGATTTAACAGCAAGCACGGTTAAAACAGCAAATGCGCAATATAATTTCACCATGACACCTTTTCACAAGTACTGTTTAGAGAATGGTGTTGATAGTGTCGGCTGGACGTTAAATAAAATTGCTAAAATAGAAAGTTATGAAGCTAAAATACCAGCTTGGCAATAAGTGAGTAAGTAAGTAAGTAACAAGAGCCATCAGACTTCACGTCTGGTGGCTCACATAGTTTCCTAACCAAGCTGTTCATCTATAGGTAACACTAATTCCAAGAAGATAACGCAGCCATAGTGAATTTTTCACCTCGAAAGCTCAATACTACCTTTTGTGGCAGTATTTCATTAAGCAGTAATTCACGGCTTATATAATCCCCTTCATAGCGATCTCGGCCATTAACCCTTATCCAGCCTTGACCATCACTGGCATAAATATGCATTTCAAACTCTAATGACGGTACACCGTCTTGCACCCAAGTTGGCATTTGCGTCAGCGGTATTAACTCACTAGTGTCTGTTGTGACATTATCGCTTGATTCGTTACCTTGTTTATTTTGTTTCGTTTGTTCAATAGCTGACTTAAAACTTGCTAACAACGCATCTGAAACGCCCTCTTCAGCTTCAACCATAAAATTGTTGGGTGCTACCTTTTTAGCTGTAACTTTTGGCACCTGTGCTGTTTTTTGCGTATTAGCTAAGTTCTTTTCATCCGCTATAAATTGGCTATTATCATCGACTTTATTAGCTAATTTAGCGTCAATAGTATTTGAAATTTTAAGTAATGTTGCATCATTAACACTCGCTGCCACATTCTCAGTTTCTGTTCTCGCTAACCTTGTCTCGGTAGCAAGCTCTGAGGCAATTACTTTAGTGTCGCTGTGACTTGCACCAATAGTAGTTGCAGCTGGTAATTTACTTATTTCTACTGCGATTTCTTTTTGACCCGATTGAGGCTTTTGCGTATCAACAGCCACAAGTTTATTTATATCAACGCTAGTTGGGTTTGTTATTCTCAGGGGTTGATGAATACCCCACCAAATACCGATCGCTAAAACTAAGCCTAACAAAGTAATAAGGCTGCCAGCTTTTATAAATGAATTATTCCACCACGGGGTGACTTCAAATTCATCACCTAAGGCATCGTGAGCAGCTTGTAGTACAATTTTTCGATTAACCACGGCATTGTTACTGTTATAGGCGTTCATCAAAGAGCGCTCTGCTAACAGATTCATTAAACGCGGTATACCATTGCAAGTTTTATGGATGGCGCTCACGGCACTTTTATCAAAAATATTACGAAAACATTTTGCTACCGACAAACGGTGTTTAAGGTATTGCGCAACTTCTTGTTTATTAAGCGGCAATAAATGATAGCGCGCGGTTATTCTTTGCGCCAATTGTCGTAAGTCTCGTCGCTGCAATAACTGCTGCAATTCAGGTTGACCAATCAAAATGACTTGTAAGAGTTTTTTAGTATTAGTTTCTAAATTTGTTAACAGGCGGAGCTGCTCTAAAACTTCAGGCTGTAAATGCTGGGCTTCATCAATGATCAACAAGGTATTAATATTATCACTATGGTTTTTAAGTAATTTTTGTTGAATTTTATCAGTTAACGTTTTTAAAGTTGCGCCCGTTTTTCGGTAGCGAATTTTTAATTCATCACACAGGGTCGCTAACAACTCTTGGCTTGATAATGTTGGATTGAGAATAAAAGCTGCTTGAGTATTTTCTGGCAAATTTTCCATTAAACGACGGCTAAGCGTGGTTTTTCCTGTTCCAACCTCGCCGGTTAACAGCACAAACCCACCCGTATCACCTAAGCCATAAGTTAAATGATTAAGTGCTTCACGGTGCCTGTCACTCATAAACAAATAATCAGGATTTGGGGCAATTGAAAACGGCTTTTCTTCTAAACCAAAATAACTAGTATACATAGCAAATATTAACTGAGGGATCGACCCAGTGAAATTACCCTGTACGCGTTCATATGTCAAAAATCACGTGCTATTGTGTTATACCAAGTTGATTAATTAACGGCTCATTTTTAATGGTTAAAATTAATAATGACGGCGTTATAAAATTTATAAGTAGAATAACTACTGACTAAATTTTATACCTTGTAATTATCCATTTTCCCTCATGAAAAAGTAGATCACTTAATTAATCAAATTGGTATTAAAGTTTATTGCTATAATACCCCCATATAATTAAATTATTTTTTTCAGAGGTTTAAAGCACTTAATGGCAGATATAACCCAGCAACTAAACACTTTTTTAGTCGGCGGCGCTGTTCGCGATGCCCTACTTAATCGTGCAGTCGTCGATAATGACTATGTGGTTGTCGGCTCTAGTGTCGAGGAAATGCAGCGTCTCGGTTTTTTACAAGTCGGAAAAGACTTTCCAGTATTCCTTCATCCTAAAAGTAAGCAAGAATACGCCCTCGCCCGCACAGAGAAAAAAGCAGGACAAGGTTATACGGGCTTTAATTGCAATGCTTCATCCGACGTAACGCTTGAAGAAGATTTATTGCGCCGAGATCTCACCATAAATGCAATGGCAATGGACGAACACGGTAAAATAATTGATCCGTATAACGGGCAAGTTGACTTAAAAAATCGCGTATTACGTCATGTATCACAGGCTTTTATTGAAGATCCACTCCGTGTCTTACGTGTAGCACGATTTGCAGCACGATATCATGAGTATGGCTTTGAAATAGCGCCTGAAACACTCGCACTAATGACTCAATTAAGTGAAAGTGGCGAATTACTCAGTCTTTCCGGCGAACGTATCTGGCAAGAAATGGAGCGTAGTCTTGGAGAAAGTCATCCTGAAGTGTTTTTTCAAGTGCTTTACCAATGCCAAGCACTGAAATCAATATGGCCTGACTTGCATAATTTATGGGGCGTACCTAACCCAGAAAAATCGCATCCGGAAATTTGTTTAGGCATTCATACCATGATGGTATTAAAACAAGCGGTATTACTCTCGGCTAAAACGACAATAAGGTTTGCCAGTGTTTGTCTTGATTTAGGTAAATCGTTAACAGAAGACGTAAAACTCCCCTCGCACCCCGGTCATGAAACAGCAGGATTACCACTAATAGAAAATCTTTGTACTCGTTTTCGTGTGCCGAGCGCACACAAAAACTTGGCTTTAAAAGTGTGCCAGTTTCACTTGCATGTGCATAAAGTATTTGAATTAAAGCCGAGCACCATTTTAAAGTTATTCGATCAATTAGACGTATGGCGAAAACCCGATGAATTTACTGACTTTTTACTCTGTTGCCAAGCTGACTTTAACGGGTACCTTGGTTTCGAATCGCGTGAATATCGCCAAAAAGACTTTCTTTTTCGTGCCTATACACAACTAAATACAGTTACAGCAAAGCCATTTGTTGAACAGGGTTTAAAAGGCTTTGCTATTAAAGAAGCCATAGCTCAACAGAGGCTAAAAGAATTGTCATCATATAAAACAAGCTATATCGAACAAAACAATATTAGTGAGTAAGTGATATAGAATAAGGTTAACTTGTGGGTAAATGCTAATAGCTCACTAAATAGCAGACATAAAAAAGCCATATCAATTGATATGGCTTTTAGACTTAAGTAACTTTCAGATTAAAAGTTATAAGTTGCTTTTACGTAGTAATAACCACCATTGTAATCAAATGCACCACTTTCGTAGTATTGAGCACCAAATTCGCCAGATGAATTCTCAGATAATTTTTGAGCTTCTTGATCAAAAATGTTATTCGCACCCGCTGATAAAGTAATACTATCATTTAACAAGTAACTCACTTCAGCATCAATTGTAACGGCTGAAGCCCCCGTTTCATTCAAACATTCGGGTTCAGCACAAGTATCATCTGCATGCGTAGCGAAGTATTCACCAAAATAGTTTACACGGACAAAGCTAGTTATATTTTCCCAATTTTGAGCAATGGTAACAGTTGCACGATTTTCTGGTATACCTTCTTCTAAGCGGCGAACTTTACCAATATCCGTGGTTGCCACGTTAAATTTATCTACACTTGTATCAGTCCAATTATACGCTAGTGACAATACTGTATTACCACCGAGTAACGCCATAGTATAGTTTGCAACAACATCGACACCTTGTGTTGTGGTATCAAAATCATTGGTAAAATATGTTACTGCCGAGATCAACTCTGGATTAACAACACCTAACGCTGCAAGTTGAGCGTGATTTTCAGCTAATACTGAAACCTGGCTTGACTGTGTTAATCGGTCAATGACTTCGATATTGTAGTAATCTAGAGTAAAGAGGAAGTTACCGTGTTGATACACACCGCCAAGAGCAAAGCTTTTTGACTCCTCTGGTGTTAACTCTTTACCACCATAAAATGCAGAGAGTATGTTAGTTGGCGGTGCAAGAAATGATTGAATTAAGTTGCCACCAACAATTGAGGTTTGCGTATTAGTCACATTGGCCTGACCTACTGTTGGCGCTCTAAAACCTGTACTATGAGAACCTCGAATAGAAATCTCTTCACTCATGATTAATTGTGCCGTTAATTTGTAATTGGTAGTGCTACCAAAGCTATTAAAGCTTTCGTGACGAATCGCCGCCCCAACTAAAAGCGATTCGGTTAAATGAGCTTCTACATCAACATAAGCTGCCGCATTACGGCGGTCGTTTCGGCCTTGTGTTTCAGGACCAAAACCTTTAAAACCATGTGAACCAATATTGAAACCCTGATCTGCATATGCGCCTGCTTTCCATGATGCTTCTTCACCTGAGATAATATCAAAGCTTTCTTCTCGCCATTCAAGCCCCATAGCAACATTAACAGGCCTTCCTAGGCCCATTTCAATGCCTTTAACTAAATCAAAGTTGAAAGTTTTTTCCATTTGAATATAGCTACCCGTGTTGAAGTTAACGGGAGTGTCTAAACCAAGCGAAGGATTTAACGTGTTTTTCAAATTAAATTTCGATTCGTTACGACCTAAAGAGCCACTAACATCAAAAATCCAGTCTTTTAAAACACCGCTGTTAATCTCACCTTTCGTACCCACTGTTAGCGATGTATCTATAATTTTACCGCCAAATTGTGGCGTATAGCCGCCAGGCATAATTTGATTCATTGAGAAACAATTAGTATCAGCTACCATCGCTTGGTAATCAGCTGTGTCTAATACATTCGGTACATTGGCTGATACATTTGAAGACACTAAAGGGTCATCAGCCGTAGCATTTGACCATGAACAGCTGGGCACACCTGTTGTGGCTAATCCAACATCACCAACCAGCAAGGTTTCTCCTCCATCGATTGAAAAGACATTATCACGGTTATGTGGATTACGGTAATAGAAGCCACCTGCGACATCACGCTTAGAATAGTTACCGAACATATAAAATGCTTTATCGTCACCTAAATCAAGACCAAGATTACCGAATAGGGTAATATCATCTTTAACTTCGGGATTACCCCAAATTTGTGCTGGGTTTTCGATAGCGGTATTGCCAGCTTCAGCAATACTTTGAGCATCAGTTCGTTGTACACTTCGGCTTGTTGCATCGGCATTTTTTATCTGGAAGCTTAAATTAACAAAACCATCTTTCATAAAAGGCAAACCAACGTTACCATCAACGACCGTTGAATCGCCATCACCCTCGTAATATGAACCTTGTCTTACTGAAATTGAACCACCATCAGCGTCATCTTTAAGTACAAAGTTCATTACTCCAGCAATTGCATCTGAGCCGTACTGTGCGGCTGCACCATCTCGTAATACTTCAATTTGCTTAATGGCAACGCTCGGGATTACCGAAATATCAGGACCTTGTGCACCATCGTTAATGCCACCACCTTGAAAAGCGATAACTGAAGCGCGATGACGACGCTTGCCATTTAAAAGCACTAATGTTGAATCTGAAGGTAAACCACGTAAGTTTACTGGGCGAATTAATGATGCAGCATCACTAATTGGTTGAGCGCGCGCATTCAAAGATGGAATAGCACCTACTAACATATCAAGCATATCACTCGATGCATTTTTACCTAACTCATCCCCGCTGATAATATCAATTGGAACAGGAGATTCAGCGACTGAACGCGGAGCTGATCGAGAGCCTAAAACGGCAATACGTTCAACACTACCTTTTTTTTCTGCTACAGTTTCAAAACCGGCGGCAAAGCTAGGAGATGTTCCAAGTGCTAAGCCAACAGCAAGGGCTAATGTGCCTGTACGGAATGTTGTAGACATGTTATTTCTTCCTAATAATAAATATGCTTAATATATGAATATGCTCTTAATAGTAGCTTTTTTTAGAGTTAGCTATTTTATAGTTTAATACTAAATACATATATCGCAACACCATTTGTTGAACATGGCTTAAAAGACTTTATTTTCAAGAAGTGATTACAAAACAAAGGCTAAATGCATTGTCGTCATTTAAAATAAGTTATATCGAACAGCAGAATACGTGTCAGTAAGTGATATCGGATTTTGTTGAATCTGTAATTAAAAGCTAATAGCCCCTACTTATTTTTACAATAAATTAAATCGTAAAATTATCACTCACATTTGATAATACAAGCAACAGAACTCAAATAAATCCTAAATATCAGACATAAAAAAACCATATCAATTGATATGGTTTTTCAGGTTTAACTTATCGGCTTAATTAAAACTTGTATGCAGCTTTAACATAGTAGTAACCACCGTTATAGTCGTATGGACCACTTTCGTAGTACTTACCACTAACTACACCGTAAGCGCCACCATCTTTCTGAAGCTCTTGTGCTTCTTTGTCGAATAAGTTGTTAGCACCTACTGACAATGTCCAGCTATCGTTTAAGAAGTAGCTAACTGAAGCATCAATAGTGTAAGAAGAGCCTACAGTTTCTGACCAACCGTATGAGCTAAACTCATCAGGTTCATCAGCATGTGTTGCAAACCATTCACCGAAGTAGTTAGCACGTACGAACATACTAACGTTTTCCCAGTTTTGAGCTACTGTAAACGTTGCACGATGCTCAGGAATACCTTCTTCTAAACGACGTACTTTAAAGCCAGATGTAAACAAGCCTGGGTCATCTACTTCAGTAGCATTGAAGTTATAAGCAAGACTGAACTTAGTGTCACCTTCCAATAACTCCATACCGTAGTTAGCGACAATATCAACACCTTTAGTTGTAGTGTCAAAATCATTAGCAAAGAAAGTAATTGAACCATTTAGTAGTAACTCAGGGCTTGGGTACTTACCTTGTAATGCAGCTACATGTGCTGGTGTAATAAATACTTTATCAGTTTGTGCTACACGGTCTGATACTTCAATATTATAAGCATCAACTGTCATGAAGAAATCACCACTTTGGTAAACCATACCTAATGCGTAACTTACTGACTCTTCAGGTTGTAGCTCAACACCACCTAGCTCTGCCGAAACAGGGTGAGTTGGTGGGAAAGTTGCCGACTGAATTAGCTCGCCATTAACCAATGAGGTTTGCGTATTTACCACGTTGGCTTGACCAACTGTTGGTGCACGGAAACCTGTACTATGAGAGGCTCTGAAAGATAACTCATCATTAACTTGATATTGCGCTGTTAATTTATAGTTAGTGGTATTACCAAATGAAGAGAAATCTTCATAACGTAATGCTGCACCTAATAAAAAGTCTTCAGTAATGTATGCTTCAACATCTAAGTAAGCTGCAATACTTTGGCGTTTATTAATGCCTTGAGCTTCAGGAGAAAAACCAGCAAAACCGTGAGAACCAACACTAAAGCCTTGAGTTGCTAGAGGGCCTTGCTTCCATGAAGCTTGCTCGCCTGAAACAATTTCAAAACTCTCTTGACGCCATTCAAGACCACTTGCAACATTGACTGGCTCTGATAAGCCCATGTCTACGCTTTGAACTAAGTCAGCGTTAAAAGATTTTTCTAATTGAATGTATGAACCCGCTTCAAACGAAAGACCTGGTTGATCTGCATTCAACGCACCCATTGAAGGGTTAACTGTGTCAACTAAGGTATAAGTAGACTTGTTACGACCAACAGAGCCACTGATGTCATACATGGCTTCATCTAAGAAACCGCCTTTAATTTCACCACGTGTACCCATCACTAATGACGTATCGTTAATATCACCAGTAAATTGCGGAGTGTAACCACCAGGTAATAATTCATTGAATGCCCAACAATTATCGTTGTTAGCAACACCATCAATGTAATCTTGTTGAGTTCTAACATCAGCAGCTGTTATAGCAATGTTTGGACATGCTGAAGCATTACCATCCATAGCACCCACTAATAAGTCGCCGTTTCCGTCGGTGAATACACCACCACGGTTTTGTGGGTTACGATAGTAATAACCACCAGTACCAGTTCGGCTTGAATAGTTACCAAACATGTAAAATTCTTTATCGTCACCTAAATCAAGACCAACATTACCGAATAAAGTAATATCGTCTTCAATTTTTGGATTACCCCAAGTCATTGCAGGGCTTGCTACATTAGTATTACCTGCGTCAATTAAAGCTTGTGCGTCAGGGCGTTGTACACTTCGACTAGTGGCATCAGATTCTTTTAATTGAAAAGAAAGGTTAACAAAACCATCTTTTGTGAAAGGTAAACCAATGTTACCGTCAACAATAGTAGAGTCGCCGTCACCTTCGTAGTAAGAGCCTTGTTTAACAGAAAGTGAACCGCCATCAGCGTCATCTTTTAGTACAAAGTTCATTACACCAGCAATAGCATCAGAACCATACTGTGCGGCAGCACCATCTCGTAATACTTCAACTTGTTTTAAAGCAACACTAGGAATAACTGAAACATCAGGACCTTGAGCACCATCATTAACACCACCACCTTGGAAGGCAATAACAGATGCACGATGACGTCGCTTACCGTTTAATAAAATTAATGTTGAATCAGATGAAAGGCCACGTAGGTTAACTGGACGAATAAACGATGCAGCATCCGAGATAGGTTGTTGACGAACGTTAAATGATGGTACAGCTGCTTGTAACATGTCGAGCATGTCACTTGAAGCATTCTTACCAAGCTCATCACCACCAACAATATCAATTGGCACTGGAGAATCAGCTACTGAACGTGGGGCAGAACGAGAGCCTACTACGGCAATGCGCTCTACATCTTTTGCTTTTACTTTCGATGTTTCTTCAAAACCTGCAGCAAAGCTAGGGGCTGTTCCAAGTGCTAAGCCAACAGCAAGGGCTAAAGTGCCTGTACGGAATGTTGTAGACATGTTATTTCTTCCTAATATATGAGTATGCTTTTATAGTTAGCTATTTTTATAGTTAGCTATTTTTATTGTTTATTGCTCAATGCGTTATTCGCAACACCACTAATACGTTATAAATAGTGCGATTACCCCAAAGAGCTTGATACTTTTATAAATCAGCTAGAAAAACATTACAAGGGATGATTTTCACTCAGTTATTACAACAAATGGATAAAAAGAAATGATATGCAAAGCTATTCAATACCTATTCACAGGCTATCAACATATGTAACCGACCTGTAACCCATATTCTACGTGCGCTATAGAACAACATTAAAATTAGTAATCTGCGATTATTTTCGAATTAAGTAAACTGTCTTTGCATATTTAATCAATTAAAAGCATATAAAAAAATGTAAAAAAAAATGAACTAATTTAAAAGTCACAACTTACGTTAACGTAAAGGAAGGTTAAATATGCAGCAAAAAAGTTAACAGCTTGTTAACTACGGTGGCTGTAGAGGAATCAATCTTTCTGATAAATTCAGATTATTTGATGAATTAACCATAAAAAAAGCTCCAACAATGTGGAGCTTTATCGAATTAATGTGATGATTTTTTAATCAGCAGCTAAAATAGTCGCGCTAACTTCGCCAAAACCAATTCGAGCAGCGCCGTCTTTTTTACACCAACCTTTCATGATCACACAATCGCCATCCTCTAAGAAAGTGCGTGTTTCACCATTAGGCAACTTAATCGGTTCAGAGCCGGCATTTGATAATTCAAGCATTGACCCTGCTTCTTCAGGATTAGGGCCAGACTGCGTGCCACTACCAAACATATCGCCTGCTCGCAGGTTACAGCCATTAACCGTATGGTGCGCTACCATTTGTGCTACGGTCCAGTATGAGTCTTTAAAGTTAGATTGCGACAGTTGAACCGCGTCTTCACCGGCATTACGCATAGTTTCAGTTTCAATTAAAACCTGTAGTTTTAAATCTAAAGAACCAAGATCTCGGTTCTGTTGTGACTCCAAATAAGGCAAAGGTTGGGGATCAGCTTCATCACGTGTCCACTGAGCACGATAAGGTGCTAGTGCTTCTGAAGTGACTATCCATGGTGAAACTGTTGAGGCAAAGCTTTTCGATAAAAATGGTCCTAATGGTTGATATTCCCAGCCTTGAATATCACGTGCAGACCAATCGTTGAATAAACACATGCCAAAAACGTGATCTTCAGCATTTTCAATATTAATAGGCTCACCTAAATTATTACCGTTACCAATAAAGATGCCCACTTCCATTTCATAATCTAAGCGCTTACATGGACCAAAAGAAGGCTCAGTTGCTGTTGGCGCTTTAGTTTGTCCTTTAGGACGCTTGAAATTACTACCAGACACCTCAATTGAAGAAGAGCGGCCATGATAACCAATAGGCACCCACTTATAATTTGGTAACAATGGGTTATCTGGGCGGAACTTAATACCGACAGAAGTTGCATGATGAATTGAAGTATAAAAATCAGTGTAGTCGCCAATTTGACAAGGTAGAGCATATTCAATATCAGTTTGAGCAACTAAGCAGGTCGCCAATTTTTCTTGAAATGGTGAGCCTTGTGTTAACGCTTGTGATAATGCTTGACGTATTGCACTCCAAAACTGTTTACCCATCGACATAAAAGCATTTAATTGCGAATGACAACATTGCTCTAATGAAAGTTGCGCATCTCCGGTAAAAATATTTAAAGCAAAAAGTGCTTTTAAATCTATAACTTGATCACCAATAGCAACACCTGCTCGAAATCCCTCACTGCTACCTTTACGCTTGAAGCTAGCAAAGGGTAAGTTTTGTATTGGAAAATCACAATTTTCAACATTAGCTGACTCGACCCAACTGATTAAAGCCGGATTATGCGTTTCATTAAGTAAATTGGTGTTAGACATGGGCTAAACAACTCCAGAAAATAGGTGAAATACGTGTTTACAATACACGTGATTAAATTTGCAATGAGCAATATTATAACAAGCGTTTAAATAAAGGCTATGCCAAGAAAATATACCTGATAAACAACTGTCAACAATATGTTGCAGACTCTAGTTTACAGCGGAATAACCCGCCATTTAAAAAAAATCAAGATGAACACTTTTAGCCCGAAGTCACATTTGCTAGAATGCTGCCGTTTTATCAATTGATGATAAACTAACACACCTGCCTTAAAGGGTAGGTTTACATTCAATCTATAGCTCCTGACTTACTATCAGGCTCGCTCAATGGGTCAATAATATATGAATAACATAACTGTTTGTGCACTGTACAAATTTGTACGTTTAGAAGATTTCGAAAACCTTAAACTACCATTGCAAAAAGTAATGGAAGATAACTCAGTTAAAGGCACACTACTTTTAGCGCTCGAAGGCATTAATGGTACTATTGCTGGCACACAAGATGGCATAGACGCAGTACTAGCGTTCATCAATAGTGACAGTCGCCTGTCAGGCGTATCATCTAAATGCTCTTTTCATCAAGAAAACCCATTTCAACGCACTAAAGTTAAATTAAAGAAAGAAATTGTCACTATGGGGGTTGAAGGTATCGATCCAACATTAACCGTTGGCACTTACGTAAAACCAAAAGATTGGAATGCTCTTATTTCTGATCCTGAAGTATTACTGATAGACACGCGTAATGATTACGAAGTAGAAATTGGTACCTTTGAAAATGCAGTAAATCCAAACACTGAAACTTTCCGTGAATTTCCTGATTATGTCGCTAACAATTTAGATAAAAATAAACACAAAAAAGTCGCTATGTTTTGCACTGGTGGCATACGTTGTGAAAAATCTACTGCCTACTTAAAAGAACAAGGTTTTGAAGAGGTTTATCATTTAGAAGGCGGGGTTTTAAAATATCTTGAAGAAGTGCCTGAGCAAGAAACAATGTGGCAAGGGGAATGCTTTGTATTTGACGGCCGAGTAGCGGTAAACCATAGCTTAGAGCGTGGTAAATATGATCAATGCTTTGCCTGTCGCTACCCTATTACCGACGAAGAAAAAACCAGTAAACATTATATTCAGGGCGTGAGTTGCCCGCGTTGTTATGATAAATATACTGATGAACAAAAAAGTAGTTTTCAAGAACGTGAAAAACAAATCAACTTGGCTAAAGCTCGTGGCGAAGCCCATATTGGCGGAGAGATAAAACAAGTTATTGAGCAGCGAAGAGCAACGAAAAGCGCCAATAAACAGGCCCAGAAAAAATAGCCGTTGTTAAGTATCCAACATCATGAAAGCCTGCTACTCCGCGGGCTTTTTTATGTAGTTAACAACACCTGAGAGCTGAAACAAAAAAGGCCTGCAATTTCTTGCAGGCCTTTATAATATGGTGCCTTGACCCGGAATCGAACCAGGGACACGAGGATTTTCAATCCTCTGCTCTACCGACTGAGCTATCAAGGCACTGTCTTTCAATGAAATAAACCAATTCAGTAACGGATTCATTTCGAAAGAGGCGACATAATATCGGGAATTAATCTCGCTCGCAAGGCATTTTCTCTACCTACATTGATAATTACTACAGTTCGCATAAAAAACCGACAATTATAGTACTAGCACCTCGAATTACACCTGTTGTTTAACACGCATAACTGCGCTTAATTCTATAGTGAGCGCAGATTATCGTTGGTATTGAACACGCGACATCCTTTGCATACACGCTACTGTGCATCCTTGCACTCGTGATATACCGTACATCCTTTACATACACGCTACTGTGCATCCATGCACTCGCGATATACCGTACATCCTT